>Ga0209645_1001075_pt1 | contig 13852 bp, 19 predicted proteins | sample ETNvirenome_6_30_FD_184070 | JGI IMG/M metagenome (GOLD analysis project Ga0209645, IMG submission 184070) | Marine viral communities from the Pacific Ocean - ETNP_6_30 (SPAdes) (version 2) | ecosystem: Environmental > Aquatic > Marine > Oceanic | place: Pacific Ocean | collected 2013-06-19
ATTAGACTTTGCTATAGGAACTACTACAATTGATATCTTTACACAAGTAGATCCGACACCAGTGACAATGACTGCAGCTCTTGGAACTGCAGTTGCAGAAGCAGACGCTTTAGTAACTCTAGGTAGCTTATCTACATCATTTGCTACAGGAACGGAAACTGTTGAAGTCGGAACTGGTGTAATTGTAAGCGTTTCTACTGTTGCGATGAGCTTTGCTACAGGAACGGAAACCGTTGAAGCAAGTTCTTTAGTAAACGTAACAGGACTAGATTTAACAGTAGTAACAGGTAATCCTTTCTCTACGCCATGGGCAAAGGTGGTGACTGGAGCAAGCAATACCTGGACTGAAGTCGATGCAGCATAATAATATTGATAGATTTACAAAAAAAATTATAATCGGAATGGAAAATGGCAAGCACATACTCAGATAGATTAAAATTAGAATTAATGGCCACAGGGGCAAATGCTAATACCTGGGGCACTAATACAAATAACAATTTAGAATCTATTGATGCTTTTGGAGCAGGTTATCTAGCTAAATCTGTAGCTGGTTCTGCCAATATTACACTTTCATCAAATAACGCTGACCCAAATTCAGAGGCAGCAAAAAAAGTAATAGAATTTACAGGCACATTAACAGGCGACATTATCGTTTTTGTCCCTGCGGTAGAAAATAATTATATTTTTTTTAACAATACAGCAGGTTCACATACGCTTTCCGTAGCTCCTACAGGTCATGCAGCTAATGCAGTAGCAATTGTTCAAGGAGCACACACAATTCAATATTGCACAGGTAATAAAATTATAGATTTATTTGCAAACTCATTAGGCACTGTTAGTGCAAAAGGTGTGACTCAAGTTCCAAGTAACATTCAAGTAAAAGCAAATGGACAGGTTGTTGCAACTTCTTTTACAGGAAGTGGATCAGGATTAACCGGTGTTACTACTCTTGATTCAGGAACTCAAATGGTTTTTTTACAAGCCTCCGCTCCTACTGGATGGACTCAAAATACAGCGGCTGCATTAAACAATGCTACGTTAAGAGTTATCACCAGTGGAACTGCGGGAACAGGAGGAGCCGATACGTTTCAAGATGTTTTTGCAGCAAAAAGCACATCAGGCGCTGCAGCTGCGGATGTTTCTTCTCTCAACGTAACTGGTGGTGGAGTGGGCGACACTACGCTTTCTACTCCAACAATACCTTCTCACCTTCATTCAGGATCAGGAAGTAATACTAATCAAAACTATAAATACAATCAAGGTCCTGCAGGTGCATCGGCACTAAGAACAACAGGAAATCATACTTCTAATTCAACAGGTGGAGGTGGTGCTCATACTCACCCAATAGCAGGATCAGCAACTGTAGCAGGAAATATTTCAGCTCCAAGTGTTGCTCTTTCTGTTCCAAACATGGACATAAAACACTCAAATGTTATAGTGTGTAGTAAGGATTCATAATGAGTAGTTCATACACAGACAGTTTAAAATTAGAACTTCAAGCCACAGGTGCGAACGCTAATACTTGGGGTAATAATACAAATAATAATTTAGAAACAATTGACGCTTTTAATGCAGGATATTTATCAAAATCAGTAGCAGGCTCTGCTGATGTAACTTTAACAACTAATAATGCTGACCCTACTGCTGAAGCTTCTAATAAAGTAATTGAGTTTACTGGAACTTTGACAGGTGATATTAAAGTATTTATTCCTGCTGTTGAAAGTAATTATATCTTTTTTAACAATACCGCAGGTTCACACACTTTAAGTATAGCTCCAACAGGTCATGCTGCAAATGCAGTAGCTATTACACAAGGCGCACATACAATTATGTATAATAATGCTAGTAATAAAATAGTAGACTTGTTTGCAAATTCATTTGGTCAACTATCTGTCAAAGAACAAATTAAAATTGGAGATAACATCAAATTAAATTCAAATGGTGTTATTCAAGCCACTACATTAACAGGAGACGGTCAAGGTCTTTCTGGTGTTGAAGAGTTCGCATCGGGAACTAAGGCACTATTTGTTCAAACAAATTCTCCTACAGGATTTACAACAGACACGACTGCAACTTTATCCGAGTGTTGTTTACAAGTGGTAAACGGAACGGGTGGTGGCACAGGAGGTTCGGATACTTTCTCCTCTGTGTTTGGTGGTTCTAAAACAGCCACTGAAACTGATGTTCCTATTTCAACAGGCAGTTTAACTGTAACAAGTAATTACTCTTTAGGTGCAACTACAATTTCAACCCCTACATTACCAAGTCACTCTCACGGCACTCTTCAAACAGGTGGAGGTGGCCAGAGGGTGCAAGGTCAACAACAGAGCGGATCAGATATATATATTAACAATGATAATAATGTGCCTAAAGATACAAGCAATACAGGCGGAGGTGGTTCGCACACTCACCCCTTTACTAGTAACTTTTCATTATCAGGAACTGCAACATCACCTATAAGTGCATCTGTTCCAAATATGAATTTGAAATTTGCAGATAGCATAATTTCAACAAAGGATTAATCATGGCAAGCACTTATTCAGATAGTTACAAATTAGAGTTGATGCCTACAGGGGCAAACGCCAACACTTGGGGAACTAATACAAATAATAATTTATCAGTTATTGATAAAATGAGTGCCGGTTATATTTCAAAATCTGTTGCAGGTTCTGCTAATGTTACACTTACAACCGCAAACGCTGATCCTTCAACTGAATCAGCTAACAAAGTTATTGAACTTACAGGAACACTAACAGGTAATATTCACGTATTTCTACCCGCTGTCGAAAACTATTATATTATTTTTAATAATACAGCAGGATCTCATACTTTAAATATTGCTGTGACAGGTCATGGTGCAAATAGTGTGGCTGTTACTCAAGGAGCACATACTATTTTGTATTCAAAAGGTAATGCTGTTGTTGATTTGTTTGCTAATTCATTAGGTAATTTAAGTATCAAAAATAATTTCACAGTAAGTTCTACTGTTATGACAGCATCAAACGGAAATATTAATGCAGCAGCATATTCAGGTGACGGATCAGATTTAACAGGTGTATCAAGTATTCCTAGTGGATCTACAGCGTTATTCTTTCAAGGTTCTGCTCCGTCAGGATGGACTCAAAACACTGCTGCTTCGATTAACACCACTGCGATGAGAGTTGTTACAGGCACCGGTGGAGGTACAGGAGGATCAGATGCTTTTGGAACAACTTTTGGTAGTTCAAAAACTACAGCGCCTGGCACAATCAACTTCACCGATACTTCGGGTGCCTCTGTGCCTTCAAATTTTTCAGTAGGCTCAACCACACTCTCAACTCCAACAATACCTTCTCATACACACACAGCTCCACAGAGTCCGTTCTCTCCAGGAAGATCTAGTGGTGTACAATGTGAGGCAGTGCCACCTTTAAGAGCAAGCGGCAACACTGGAGGAGGTGGTTCTCACACTCATCCATTTTCTGGTAGTCTTGAGCTTGGAGGATCTGGTAGTTGTACAACATCTTTATCAGTGCCCGCAATGAATTTAAAATTTGCAAATGTTATTGCATGTTCTAAAGATTAATTATAAGTTATTGTAAATAATGCCAATATTTGATCCAGATGGAAAATGTCCTCTTCTGAATAAAAAATGCATAAAACATCAATGTATTTGGTATAATATGTTACAAGGTAAACACCCACAAAGCGGACAAAACGTTCAAGAATGGGGATGTTCTATTGCTTGGATACCTTTACTTTTAGTTGAGAATACAGGTAAACAAGTACAAACAAATTCAGCAGTTGAGTCATTTAGAAATGAAATGGTTAAGGCCAATATGGTAACATTAGCCCTTGTAAATGAACAAAATAAAAAGGAAAAAGAAGACCCTACAAAACAGATTGGAAGTATATGGGGAAACATATCTCAAACACAAGAAGCCTTAGAAGAGGGCAAGGAAATCAACGAAGATATTTCATTGCTTTCTAATAAAAAACTAGGTATAAAGAAAGGGAATAAAGGTAAAAAAAATGCCCGTAACAATAAACAACGTAACAATAAATAATCAACTTACCATTATTAATGATGCAGGTGTTAATGAATCAAATGCAAATAATGGTCCTAAATCATACTCTGGAAACACAGAGGCTGATGTTATTATAGATGGTATTACTTATCTTAATTTAAACGCACACGATATTATTCCTTCTAATGTTCATGCTTTACAGTATGCTCCTGCAACAAGTTCTGGTCATATAGAATTTGATGGATCTGGTGATAATCAAGCCATAGATGAAGCAGGTATTCCTGATTGGGCAAAGACAATGGTAAAAAGATGGAATGGTGAAAAAACGTATTGGGATACTTACAATACATCTTATAACAATGCTGTTAATGCATTAGACCCAGAATCAGCTTCATATGATGCTGATGTAGCGGCAGCACAAACAGCAGCCGTATCACAGGCAACCACTGCAAAAAATGACGTTTTAAGTGCTTAACTTAAAAGAGCAGATTATTGATTATACTCTTCATGCTAAACAACGCATGAAACCTCCTTTAATAAAATTAATAAATAATGTTATCTACAAAGATATGTCTGATAAAAATTGGGGAGATGGACAGATCGCATCTGGTAGCGACAAATCAGTTAGATCAGTAAGAGTTAGAGAGTTTGAAGAAGAGTCTATTGAAAACTCTGTTTCAAAAAGAATTATTTTTAATGACTTAAAAAGATTTGTTGCAAGTCTTGAGCAACTATACAGAGAAAAGGTATCTAATTGGTATTTTTCAAAAGATAATTATTTTCAATTTTTATATTATGAAAAAAGTAACGGAGGTCACTATGAGTATCATACTGATAACTACAAAGAAAGTCCTAGAAATCTTACAATTTTAGTTGGATTAAACGACTCGAGTGAATACGAAGGAGGAGAACTTTTAATACATAATCAAAAAGAAGGATTAAAATTAGGTCTAGGAGATGTAATTTGTTTCCCTTCTAATTTTTTATATCCACATAAAGTAACACCTTTAATAAAAGGAGAGAGAAAAGTTGCAGTAATATGGACTCAATAAATTTTTTTAAACAAAATAAATATGTTCATATACCCAATTTAGTTAGTCAAGAATTAACTATGTTTATATATAACTACCTAGTTATAAAAGCTTGCACAAATCGTGAATTTGCGGACAGTGGTGACAGCAGTGATGAAAATTTTATTAGACAATGCTATGCTGATTTAAATATTGAAACTTTGTCTACCTTTTTACTAGATAAAATATCTAATGTTACTCAAAAAAAGTTATGTCCTACTTATACTTATTCAAGAGTTTACACAACAGGAGAAATACTAAAACCACATACTGATAGACCCTCTTGTGAGTATTCTATAACATATAACCTTGGTGGAGATCCTTGGCCAATTTACATGGGTGAGATGAATAAAGATAATAATATTGACAATGGCTTTAGCATTAAGGGTGAAATTCTTTTAAATCCAGGTGATGGTGTTGTATATATGGGCGAACAATTAGTTCATTGGAGAAATAAGTTTGAGGGAGATCATTGTGTGCAAGCATTTTTACATTACATAGATATGGATGGTCCACACTATCCAGAATGGTCTTATGATAAAAGAAAGAATATAGGATATATTAAAACATGATAAAACCAGAAGAACTTAGAGACAAAAATTTTAAAATATTTCTAGGCATGCCAATGTATGGTGGAATGCTTACAGAATCAACACTGCATGGTTTGTTAGAACTACAAACATGGACACAAGCAAATGGCGTAGGTATGAGAATACAAACAATGGGCAACGAAAGTTTAATTACTCGTGCAAGAAACACTATTGTATCTATGATGATGGATTCAACAGACTTTATTGCTACACATCTTTTGTTTATAGATGCAGATATTGGTTTTACTTACAAAAATATTGAACGATTACTTTGTGCTGATAAAGATATTGTTTGTGGTATTTATCCTAGAAAGCACATTTACTTTGATAAAATTAAAAGTGCATTGGAAAAAAATCCAGAAGCTCAGGATGATGAACTTGAAGCAAAATCTTTAGGTTATAATGTAAATTTTGATGACCCACTTAACCTTGTAGGGGAGCATGGATTTTTTCCTGTAAACGAGGCTGCAACAGGAATGATGTTAGTTAAACGTAATGTATTTAGAACTATGTTTAAAAAGTTCCCTGAAAGAAAATATGAGTCAGATCAAATAGTAAACGGTGGGGCTTATAAATCGGACAACTGTTATGATCTATTTGCCGTTGGTCCTTACGAAACTAAAAGCACAAATGGTGTAGCACAAATTAGATATCTTTCTGAAGATTACTACTTTTCTAGATTATGGCAAGAATGTGGAGGAGATATTTGGGCTGATTTATCAATGCCATTAACTCATTTTGGAAATAGAGCATTTAAAGGTCATGTAGGATCTTTGGTTGCTAAAAAATAATGCACGAAGTAACTACATTTTTTAATTTTTTACCTTATGCATCTAATATTTATCAATTATGTAAGCAACTAAAATTTTACAATTGTGAAGATTATAAAAAAGAAACACTTGACGAATGTGGCACATGGCCTGGATTTAGAACAATAACTTTAGCTGAGTGTAGTCCTTTTTTACATATACATTTGATGACGCTTCTAAGTCAACAACTTGTTATGTCTAAGTATAAAGAAATACATATGTTTTGTCATTTAAGACTACAAGAAGACGAACAAAAAGACTGGATACATTTTGACAACACTGATACAGCTATAATCTATCTTTCTCCTACAAATTATGAATCAGGCACTAATTTTTATGATAGTAACGAAAATGTACTTTCATCAGTTAAATTTATTCAAGGGTCATGCGTTTTTTTCAAAAGTGGTATTCTTCATAAGTCTATTGGTAATCACGGGGACAATATTAACAATGGTAGGTTAACCATGAATATATTTATGCATAAAGAGTAATGAGAAAAGTAATTAATAATTTTTTACCCGACAATGTTTTTGAACAAATGAGAAATGACATTTTTCATTCTCGTCATTTTTCATGGTACTACATTCCTTCTGTCGCTTTTGTAGACGATAATGACAGTGATTTTTATTTCAATCATATTCTTTATGAACAAGAAGCATCTAATAGTCCATGGTGCCATAAAATTTTAAACCCTTTATTAGGAAGATTAAGTTTTAATAATGTGTTAAGAGCAAGGGTAAATCTCTACACAAAAAAGGCAGTGCAAATTCCAAATGATTTTCACAGAGATTCAAATTTACAACAGCATATTGTTGCATTGTTTAGTATTAATACAAATAATGGCTATACTCTTTTTAAGGATGGAACAAAACATCATTCAGTCGCAAATAGTATGATAATTTTTGATGGTGAATATGAACACGCTAGTGTTCCACAAACGGATGAAAAAGTAAGAGTAAATATAAATATCAATTTACTTTAAAATTTTGATAAAATCAGACCTAGAAAACTGACAAAATAGTAGTATATTAGCAAAATGCCATTAGTTAATTTTAGACCCGCACCAGGTATTAATAAGGAAGTTACCGACTACACAGGCGAAGGTAAGTGGACAGACGGCGATAACGTGCGTTTTTTTCAAGGTTTGCCACAAAAAATTAAAGGTTGGGAAAAGTTTATTCCTACCACTTTGGTAGGGGTAGCTCGTGATCAACACGCTTGGGTAGCTTTGGATGGTACAAGATATAATGCGGTAGGAACAGATCGTAAACTATATGTTATTGAGGAAGGCTTAGCCTATGATATTACTCCCATACGTAAAACAACCACATCTTTAGCAAATCCTTTTACAACAAACGCAACTACATCAGTTTTAGTTAAAGACTCAGGACATGGTTGTGTCGAAGGAAGTTTTGTTACCTTTGACTCTTTTAGTGCAATTGATGGTTTAGATATGAATAAGGAATTTGAAGTAACCTCAGTTGTAAATACTGCGGCATATGTGGTGACACACACCAGCACCGCATCAGGATCTACATCTAATGGAGGAGGAACAGGTAATGCTAATTATCAAATTAATCCTGGACCTGAATTTTCAGTTCCTGCTTTTGGTTGGGGTACAGGTAAATGGAATGTATCTACATGGGGCACTCCAAGATCAACATCTAATGTAACATTAGAGGCAAGACAATGGTCATTAGATAACTTTGGTGAAGATTTAATTGCAACTGCACTTAATGGTGGCACTTTTAAATGGGATACTTCAGCAGGTGTAACAACAAGATGTACAGCTATTTCTGGTGCACCAACAGCATCAAGATTAAGTTTAGTTTCAACACCTGACAGACACTTAATTATTTTAGGAACGGAAAATACAATTGGAAATGCAAACTCACAAGATGATTTATTAATTAGATTTTCTGATCAGGAAGATATTACAACGTATCAGCCGACAGCAGAAAATACAGCAGGATCATTAAGAATTGCTGACGGATCACGAATCGTGGCCGCAGAAAGATCAAGAGGACAATTGCTTATTTGGACAGATACTTCATTACACTCAATGCAATTTATTGGTCCACCGTTTACTTTTGGTTTACGACAACTTGGTCAGAACTGTGGTATTATAGGTCAACACGCAGGAATAGATATAAACGGTGTTTCCTATTGGATGTCTCAAGATTCTTTTTTCCTATTTGATGGTACAGTAAAAAAATTACCCTGTACCGTTGAACAATTTGTTTTTGACAATATTAATCAAACTGGATCTGAAAATGCATTTGCCTCACATAATGGTGAGTTTAATGAAATACTTTGGTTTTATCCAAGAACAGGATCAGACGCTATCAATGCTGTAGTTGCTTATAATTATTTAGAACAGACTTGGTGGATTGGCACCTTAGATAGAACCACATGGATAGACAGAGAGGTTTATGATAACCCTGTCGCTTCGGACTACTTACCAACAACCACGGCCAATAATGAAACTATTTTAGGTTTAACAAATGGTGCTACACAAATGTTTTTACATGAACAAGGAAATGATGCTGATGGTGCAGCCATCACTGCTTTTGTAAAATCAGGGTCAGTTGAAATCGGTGAAGGTAATGATATACTTTTTGTACAAAAATTAATACCTGATATTCAAAATCAATCAGGAACTTTAAATATGGATCTTGAATTTAAATATTATCCTAACAATAGCACAAGCACGACAAAAACAGCAACCTTTACGGACGCTACAGAATTTGTAAGTTTAAGAGGTAGAGGTAGAGAATTTACTGTTAATGTAGTTTCTAATACCACAGGCACCGCATGGAGATTAGGCACGCAGCGTTTTGATATACAACCAGATGGCAGGAGATAGTGCTTAAAAATCTATCTGAAGAACAATTATATGAATCTTTTTTAGATTTAGAAATTTGTAAAAAAGCACGAGATTTAGTTTTAAAAAACAAAAATCTTTTTGAAGCACAATCTTATGATTGTGATATTAAAACCTCCTTAAAGTTCACTCCTAATATCTTAAATTGTGTCGAATTTCATGAATTAAAAATGAATGTGCTTAGTCACATAGAAGTGTGTATGCATCAAAAAAATAAATTTATGAATGGTTATATAGAGGACTCTTGGGTAAATATTTATGAAAAAGATTTTTATCAAGAATTTCATGTTCATAATCATCCTTGCTATAATGCTTTGTCAGGTGTTTTATATCTAACGGATAAAAACTCAGACATTGTTTTTAAGTATCCAGATAGTATTCATTATCAACCAAAATTTGGAAATATTATATTATTTCCAGATAATTTACCTCATCGTGTTAGGAAAAATACAGAGGACAATTTAAGAATATCAATAGCTTTTAATTTTAAATTTTGTACACTAGCACTAATAAAAAAATTATCTTAACATGGCAAAATTAACACTACAAAGATTTCCAGATCCCAGACCTGAGTATGATGCTCAACAGTCTGCTGAGCTTATTAGACAACTAGAAGAAATGATACAACAGCTTAATACTCAGTATCCACAAGATACTCAAGAAGAAGCTACAAGAAGGACATGGTTTTTAAATGGCTGACGTATTTAGAAGATTTGTAGCTAATTTAACTACAACTGATTTAACCACAATCTTTACGGTGCCTACCGCAAATGTAGCGGCTACTCCACCTACACCAGTGTCGACGTTTATAGTGAAGACAATAAATACACACAATTACGATGGATCAAGTGCAGTCACTGTAAACATTGATCACAATGACGGTAGTAATGACTTACAAATTTTTCAAGTAGATGTATCAGCATCAGACACAAACACTATTTCAACCTCTATGGTTTATCAAGAGGGTGATGCAATGAAACTACAAGCGAATGCTGCTTCTAGAGCAATGGTTGAAGTCTCCGTGTTGGAGATTAAAGCACAACAATAAATGCAATCTTTAGAGATTAAAAGAAATGTAATTGAACATATCATTTACGAAATAGAAACAGAGTTTGATAAAACAAGCACAATAAACGCACTAAAGAACATAAATTTTCAACAAGATTTTATGGTCACTACTTTTAAAAATAAAGACGATATTTTTAGTCTTCCAGAATTTATTGATTTAAAAAATCACTTAATGAAATACTTTGAAATTTTTACAACAAATGTTTTAAAAAAAGAAAACTTTAAAGTTATAGATAGTTGGATACAAGCTTATAGCTTAGCTGACTATCATCCTCTTCATGTGCATGAAATACAAACTGAAAGAACTTATTCTTGTGTATTTTATATACAATCATCCGCAAATTCTTCAGATACTAGGTTTTATGCTCCAGGTTGGCCCTACACATGGTCTCCTGAAATTATAGTGAATCCTAAGGAATCAAAACTTGTTTTGTTTCATGGATCTACTCCTCATCTAGTTTCTCCAAATAATGATGATCAACGCATAGTGCTTTCGTGTAATTTTGAGTGTTATTAATTGCCTAAAATACAATTCAAATCTATTTTAAAAGGATACTTGTCTGAACCAAAACCATCTATAGCTCACGTACCACAAACCTATAAAGATTTACAACGCCATATTGATACACAAACTAAACCTACTGTAAAAAGATGTATCCCTTTTTTGGATGCATTAACAACAGGTTATGTAATACCTTTTCCCACAGACATTGAAATTTATAATGACAAGGAAGAAAAGATGATAAGATTTAATTCTGGTAGTAGTGTGCCAGAAGAATTCAAAGGAATAGTTGGAGTTAGTGAACACGATAGTTATCAGATCACAGAAAATATGATGAGTCCAAAAAGGACAATTAATGCTGTTTTCAAATTTAATAATCCTTGGATAGTAACCACTCCGCCTGGATATAGTTGTTTATTTGTAACACCTTTAAATCATGTTTTACCGTACGAATTAATCTCAGGAGTCGTAGATACGGACACTTACTCAAGAACAATAAATTTTCCTTTTTATTACACTGGAGATATAAACGAAAATATCGTAATAAAACAAGGATCTCCCATGGCAATGGTATTTCCTTTTAAAAGAGAGTCATGGAATATGGAAACAAAACTATATACTCAAACTTATGAGGAGAATATTAAGGAACATTTTGGTTTATTTAAAAGAATTGCTGATAATTATAAAACCTTATTTTGGAAGAAAAAATCCTACAGATAAACTGTTGATTTCCTAGGTTTTCGCCTATAAAACTATAGTATGGCGAAAATTGTAGATGAACCAATTATCTTACGATATGACAATATCGAAGGTGAAAAAGTCCCTGTTTATAGTGCAAAAGTAGAAACCACAATAACTAACACTAAAACAGGTCAAGAGTATAATTCACATGAGGAGTGTCAGGCTGATATTGACGATCCTTCAACAGAAACCACAGAGGCAGATATAAGAAGAGATGTTCACGTAACAGCTCCAAATGTATTTGCAGGAGCTCATACTTTACCGGAGTAAAAATGTTAAAGAACCTTTTTAAATCAGCTAAGAAACTTTTAAAAAATCCAGTAGTGCAATTAGGCATTGGTGCTTTTTTACCAAGTATGCTACCTGCTAGTTTAGGAGTTTTAAGAAATCCTGCTGTGGTTCAAGCAGGTTTAGGTTTACTCGGTGGTGATAAACCAGAGAACGTAGTAAAGAATTTGGGCATACAAGCACTACTAGGTGGTGGCTCTAATGTATTAAGCGGTGGCACATTTGCTGAAGGTGTTCAAAGAACATTTGCAACTCCTACTACTACACAAGTACAAAAGGGTGTTCCAGGCGACAAAAAAGGTCTTGTAGATGTGACTACTACAAATCCAGTTCAAGATATAATAAACAGAGCAACCAAAGGTGCCATAGGTGGCACAGGACAAGGTGGCATTTTCGGTTTTTCACCAGATAATATCATTGACATAGCACAACTGACTGTTCCTTTTCTTGCAGCAGCAGCAGCAAAAGACGATCAACAAGATATTAATCCACAAAACTTAGGTGTTAATTTAGACGCTTATAGAGCAGCCATGGAAGAAAGTCCTTATCAATCAATGGCAGCGACAGGTGGTATACAAGGTTTTTCAAGAGGTGGTGGTGATCCTACTAACGGAATGAAAAAAGTTTCTTATGGTTCAACAATGGGTGAACCCAATGGTTTATTTACAGGACCTGGTGGTCCAAAAGAAGATAAGATTGATGTTATGTTAAGTCCTGGTGAGTTTGTTGTAACTGCAGAGGCAACAAAAAAAATAGGCGTTGATAATTTATATGATATGATGAACAAAGTAGATCCAGATTCAGAAAGACCTGAAGAGTATCGTGAAAGAGTAGGGATGGCATAATGGCAACATTAGAAGAATTAAGAGAACAATATTACGGCGACCTGATGAAGTCAGGTCAAGATCTTATTAGAAATTTACCACCCTTACCGAAAGAAACTGTAGAGGGTATCTCGGGTGCAGAACAACAAGCCTTAGACACTGCAAGACAGTCCATAGCCAACCGACCAGATTATTTAAGTATGGGCGTAGGCTCATTAGGTCAATCAGCTCTAACCGGAGCAGGGGCTCTTCAAACTGGAGCAGGTGCACTTCAAACTGCAGCAAATGCGGCAGCACAAGCTCAAGCATCTACAGGACAATTCGATCCTGCCTCAACTCAAGCATTTATGAATCCTTATCAACAACAAGTTATTGATGAGTACACCAAAGAAATGCAACGTCAGTTTAATATTCAACAAGCTCAACGTGATGCGCAAGCAGTTGGAGCAAGAGCTTTCGGAGGGTCAAGACAAGCTGTTTTGGATGCAGAAGCAGCAACTGGATTTCAAAGACAGTTAGGACAAGGTTTAGCGGGTTTGATGTCTAGTGGATATCAACAAGCACAAAACGCAGCAATGCAAGCATTTGAAAATCAACAACGTCGTGGACAACTTGCAGCACAAAATTTAGCGAATGTCGGAAGATTACAAACAGGTGTTGGTCAGTTACAAACAGGTATCGGTCAGTTACAAACAGGAACTGGACAAGTATTTGGTCAATTTGCTCCGATAGCCTCAGGTGTTACAGAAAGAGATGTATCTACTTTAGCTCGTATTGGAGCTACAGAAAGAGGCATAGGTCAAGCAGAGAGAACTGCTGACTATCAAAATTTATTAAGACAGTATCAACAACCATTCCAGGCATTAAACTTTCAGTCTGGTATTCTTGGTGGTTTCCCGACTTATGATCAGTCATCAACAGCACAGATTTACAATCCTTTACTAACAGGAATACAGAGTCTTTTTTGATAGGAGTACGTGATGAGCGAATCAGGATTTGACGTACTCAAAGGCTTTCAACCAGAAGGTGGTTCTATTACATTTGAACCTTACAAACCTTTTGAAGAAGC
>Ga0209645_1001076_pt1 | contig 13845 bp, 2 predicted proteins | sample ETNvirenome_6_30_FD_184070 | JGI IMG/M metagenome (GOLD analysis project Ga0209645, IMG submission 184070) | Marine viral communities from the Pacific Ocean - ETNP_6_30 (SPAdes) (version 2) | ecosystem: Environmental > Aquatic > Marine > Oceanic | place: Pacific Ocean | collected 2013-06-19
GATATTATTGCAAAACAGAACCTTTATATTGTCCTAGATACTACTAGTGGAAGTAAATTAACACTTTTAGAAGATTTAGTATCTTCAGGATCAGATAGATCAGGTTCATCATATACACCACCTTCAAGTTTCGTTAATACTAAAAGGTTTACCCGATAAGAAATGGCAGATACAAAAGTAAAAATCTCTCATATTCTGGATAGTCAAATTCCAGATTTTATAAACGAGGAAAATCCACTTTTTAAAGAATTTTTAAATCAATATTACATTTCACAAGAACATGAGTATGGAAATATTGATCTTGCAGAGAATATTACTGATGTAAAAAATATTTCTAATTTTATTGATCTGAATATTGTTGGATATCAATCATTAGTACCAATTCAACTGTCTGAGGACATCACATCCTTTGATGATGTCATTAATGTAAGTAATACTCTTGGTTTTCCGAACAGTTATGGTATTTTAAAGATTGATAATGAAATTATTACTTATACAGGAAAGACTGCGACATCATTTATTGGTTGTGTTCGGGGTTTTAGTGCAATATCTGCGTTAGAGCAAAATCAAAATCCAGAATTTTTAACATTTAGTTCAACAGAGTCTGATGATCATGATTCTGGTGCTATTATATCAAATTTAAGTCATATATTCTTAATTAAATTCTACGAAAAGTTTAAAGCAAATTATTTACCTGGTGTTGAGAACAGAAATTTCATGACAGGACTCTCAGTAGAGAATATTCTATCGAGAGCAAAAGACTTTTACACTTCAAAAGGAACTGATACTGCACTTGACATACTATTTCAAGTATTGTTTGGAAAAAGTGTTACTATTTTAAAACCATTTGATAATACTATTACTTCTTCTGATGCAGAATGGATTGTAGCAGATCAATTAATGGTTGAGGTTCTTGAAGGTGATCCTATCAACTTAAAACAAACAGTAGTTTTCCAAGAATCGTTAACTGAACCTACTGCTACAGGTGCAGTAAGTAATGTAGAAGAAATATTTTTAGGAAGTAAGAAATATCATCGAATTTCACTATCTAAGGGTTCAATGGTAGGATCCTTTAAGGTAAATAACAAAACTCAAGTTGTTGGAACTGCGTCTACAACCTCAGTTGTTACTGTGGACTCTACAGTTGGATTTACAACTGAAAATGGATTTCAATATTTGAATTCATCAGGTTCTTATGTTCCTGTAACATATCAATCAAAGTCACATAACCAATTCTTCGATACTAATGCAACTATTACATTATCTGAAGGAACACCAATCATAGATAATGTCTTTATATTTGGATATGAGAATAATGACACCACTAAAGTTTGTAAAATGCGTGTTATGGGGTCGATATCTAATGTTTCGACTAATTTTGAAAAAACTAAGTTTTTTAGAGAGCAAGATGATATCAAATTAAAGTATCTTGGAGAAAAGACAGATATCAACGATAAAAAATTCAATACATGGTTCTATAATAATGTTTCTTATCTTGATATTGTACAACCAACTGCGGAAGCATCTAGTAACATTGAAACTTTAGATAATCATTTCTTACATTCTGGTGATAGAGTTGATATTTTAGATAGAGAGACAAAAAATGTTTTATTTTCTAACGTAGAGGTAAGTGGAACTCCATCTGACACTCAATTTCAGATTATTGGAACAACTGTTGGATTGCAAACTAATTATAGTATCAAAAAACGTTTATCTTTTTCTTCATCAAACCTTGACCTCGGATTTTTAGTTTCTGATATACAAAATACGTTTACGGATGAAAGTGGTAATACTTATGTTGCTTTTTCTGGTTATCCATCGGATAGTGCGATTCAATCTACAGATAGATCAGTTACTTTTCAATCGAATAATGTATCAGACAATAAAATAAACATAGTAGGACATCAATTTTTAAATGGAGAAAAAATATACTATCAACCACAATCAACAAATAGTGGGATAAGTGGTATTGCTACTGGAACATACTTTGTAAAGGTTGTAGATCCAAATACTATTCAATTATCACTAAATGCCCAAAATTTATATTTAAATAACACTGTAGCAATAACAGGAACTACTGCTACTGATGTTCATAAAATTACACCATCAATTCCTGTTGGTGATACAATAACAAAATTACAAAATCAAAATAATTTTAGAAGAATTCGTAAGAATCCAGAAAACAGTCAAGGAAATCAAAATATTACAGGACCAATAGGATTAAGTTTAAATGGAATTGAATACCACTCTCCAATATCTGATGATTCTGTATTTTATGGTCAGATTGATAATATTTTAGTTTTAGATAAAGGAAACGGGTATAGTGCAGTATCTCCACCCAATGTTTCTATTGCTGACTCTTTTGGAAGTTCTGCAGTAGCAAATGTTCATGTAGATGAAGGTCAAATAGAAGAAATAGTTTTAACGAACAAAGGTTTTGATTACATAGGAACACCTTCTGTTACTATAAGTGGCGGAAATGGTCAAGGGGCAAAAACTCAAATCAGAATGGAAGGATTTAAACATTCTGTATCATTTAATGATTTTAAAGTTGATTTAACTAATAATAAAATTACGTTAGACGAAGATCATAGATTTTTAGATGGTGAAGAGGTAATTTATACTGCAGGTGGAACTCCTATTGGTGTCGGTGCAACAAATATTGGATTTACCACTAGTTTACTATCAAGTGGAGGTAATTATTTTATATCTCATTTTCCTGGAGATGATAAAGCATTTAAAATTCACACTTCAGAAGAAAATGCTCGTGCAGGAATCAATACAATTGACTTCTTGGCATTTGGTAATAATACTCATACATTTACTGCAAAAAGAGATAGAAGAAGAGTTGCAGAGATTGCTGTGGTTGAAGGAGGTCATGGATTTCAAAATAATAAAGTTGTTGTAACAAGTACAAAATATCCACCTGAAAAACAAGAAGATATATTTAAAACTTTTGTTGGTATTAGTACTTTTGATAATTGCATTTATGCTAAAAATCATAATTTTAAAAATAATGATGAAATAAAGTATGCAACATCAAATACTGCCATAGGTGGACTAACAGATTCTGTAAACTATATTGTAACTGTCGTAGATAATCATAAATTTAAATTAAGTGCAAACAAAACAGATTATAATAATAAAGTTTATATTAATTTGACAAGTTTAGGTGTCGGTAATCATACTTTCAACTATCCAGATATCATAGTCACAATTAGTGGTCCAACAGGATTAGGAAGCACTGTTGCTCCATCATATTACACTGCCACAGCAGATGCAGTTGTAAAAGGTAAAATATGTAATATTTTCATGGAATCTGGTGGTGTTGGATATGGTGTAACAAATATTATTAATTTTGTAAGAACTCCAACAATAACTGTAGAAACTGGTAAAAATGCTGAATTATCACCTGTTGTTAATGCACTAGGTGAAATTAGTGATGTTGTAATCGTTGAGGGTGGAACAAATTATTCTACTGCACCTGAAATTGTAGTGGGTGGTTCTGGAAAATTTGCAAAATTAAGAACAACTGTTTCTGGTGGTGCAATAACTTCTATAGAAATATTAAACAAAGGAAAAGGATATTCAGCAGTTACTGGAGAGACTACTCTCACTGTAGTTCCATTTGGTTCTGGATGTGTTCTTGGATCAGAATTACATAGATGGCAACTGAATAATGTAGAAAGATATGATTGGTTGCTTTCAGGAACTAATAAAGTAACATATAGAGATACAGTTCAAATTAAATCTGAAACCAAAGCAAAAGGCAATAAGATATGTTCTTTCTATCCTCCTAAAAAAATTAGAGAGATATTAAGTGATAATTTAGATGTAAATACTTTACAAGAGTTAGATCCAGGAGATGCAGGGTCTGCACACTCTAGAATTTTAGGTTGGGCATATGATGGGAATCCAATTTATGGATCTATCGGTAATGCAAAAGCAATTCCAGATTCTTCAGGAGCAGGTGGATTAAAAAGATTAAAATCAAGTTATAAACTCATAAGTCCTCAAGTAAGTTCAGATTTTAGACCCTCTGGTTTTGCTCAAGGAAAACTTATAGATGATTACATTTATAAAGGTGATGGTGATTTAGATCAACATAATGGTAGGTTCATTGTTAATCAAGATTTTCCAAATGGAACTTATGCTTATTTTTCTACAGTAGATAGTACCACTAAACTTCCTACTTTCCCATATATCACATTTAATCATAAAGATGCGACTGATTCATTTAATTATAGTATTTTTAATAAGCAGGATGATTTAACTTTAAATAGTGGTTTATATAAGAGAAATATAACACCATTAGGTATTAAGGAGAAATTTAGAAATTATCCATTCTTAGAAACTGCTACAGATTCAAAAGTAGTATTAAAAGTTGACTCAATTACTAAATCGGGTATAACAACTGTTAAAGTCTTAGAATCTGGTGATAATTATAAAGTTAATGAATTGATCAATTTTGATTTAAGTGCTGCCAGTGCTAAAATTAAAGATGTTTTTGGAAAAACTGTGGTTTCTGTTGCAACTACAGAAGTGACTGAGGATAATGTAACGTTTGCATTTAAAGATAGAAAAGTTACAGGTTTTACCACTGTTCCTCATAATTACAAAGATTTTGATGTTGTTGAAATATCTGGTATATCTTCATCTGTATATAAGAACATAGAAGGGTTCAGAACTGTTGGTGTCGTTACTTCTAAAACATCACTAACAGTTGCTATGGGAAATACTGCTGCAACTGGAATTAATACATTCATAAGATTAGAAGAACCAACTGTTTCTCGAAAATTTAAACCAGATGATATTATTAAAATTGGAAATGAAGAAATTTTAATTACTGTAGTTGATGACTTAAATAACAAATATAATGTTGTCAGAAAACATAACAATGTAGAATCTGCACATAACATTAATTCTGAAGTTAATAAACTTCCACAAGAATTTACCTTTGATGTTAAGGAACAATTAAAGAATAAAAATATAGAACCAAAAGCAGTTGAATTTTTTGATGCTTCTTTTATCACAATTGATGGTATTGCTTACAACAGATCTGTTGGTATTGGTAGCACTTCTAATAATATAGTTACTGGATTTACAAGCACTGCTATAATAGATTCTTCAATTCCTAATTCTATTCGTCTTCCAAATCATAGATTTAAAACTGGAGATAAATTAAAAGTAACTTCATTTGATGAAGGTATCGTAAAATCAAGTTTAGATGCAAGTTTAGCAAATCCATTTGATTTAAGCACTGTTGAACCTTTAATATGTGTAAAATTCAATAATGACTTTATTGGATTGTCAACTACAAATAAAGTAGGATTTAGCACCGATTTAATTTTCTTTACTGATCAATCCACTGGAAGTAATCACAGAATTGAAAAAATAACTGATGATGTGATAGGAAAGGCAATTAAAACTGCTGCTACTCTTGTTGCAGATGATCAACATCTTTTAGTTGAAGGTAATGATTTTAAATTAAATATTTCTCCAAATAAAACTCAAGAATTTTTATTCAAATATAATCAAGTAGCAAATAGATTAGTTGTCAATCCAGTATCATTTGCACCATCTGCTGTTGGTGTGGGTTCTACAGTATCAACTATAACAATTTCTAATCATGATTTTAAAACTGGTGATTCTGTCATATACGTTGGTTCAAATGCTGCAGATTTATTAGATCCTTTAGTTAATAATAATGTTTACCATGTAATTAGAATAGACAAGAATACAATAAGATTAGCAGATAGTTATCATGCATCAAATAAAGCATTTCCATATGAAAATATATTATTTACTGATAATGGTGCAGGAACTCATGAATTATCTAAAGTTAATCCACCAATCGAGATTCATAAAGGAAATACAGTATCAATCGGAATGTCGCATCCAAGTTTAGATGGATATACCTTGAATTTTTATACTGACAAGGAATTCAATTCTAAATTCAATTCAACTGGTATTACCACTACAGGAACTTTTGGTGATTCAAATACTGATACTAAAATATCAATTACTGATACAATAAATTTACCAGAGTTGTTCTACAGAATTGAAGGTCTTGATGATAAGTATACAGATACTTTCCCATCTTCAGTTTATACTGAAACAGAGAATCAACCTAAGATATCTTTTGTTGAAAGTAAATTTAATCGAGAGCATAGAGTAACTGGTGTTGGAAGTACAACCATATCATTTACTCTTGCTGGAACTGCAGAAACTACTTCTTATGATTCAACTGGATTTAGCACTGCATTCTATACTTCTGAGTCTACAAGTATACAAGGCGGAATAAATTCAATTGAAATAATTAATCAAGGAGTTTTACTTGATAATCTTCCAACTATTTCTTCAATAGGAAGCACTACAGGAATCAATGGTGTATTATCTGTAGAGTCAGAAGATATTGGACAGATACGTGCAGTCACAGTTTCTGATCAAGGTTTAGAACTTACAAATAATAAAACTTTAACACCAAAAGCAGATGCATACACAGTGTTAAAATTAAAAAATGCATTTACTTTAGAAAGTATTGGTATAAAAACTGGTGGACAGGATTACACTACACCACCAAGAGTTGTTGCAATAGGTCAACCAGACATATCGACTAAATCAACTTTAGTTGGTGGTTCTGTAGAAAATGTATCTATCATAACAAATGATAGTGGTTTTGATGATAATTTAAGAGTCATACCAACGATCAACTCAAATGGTGTTGGTGTTATAAACGCTGTATCCGCAGTTGTTACAGGATCACAAACAAACACACTATTTTTAAGAGCACCAATAGTTGGATTCCCAACTGGAGGTTTCCCATTTGATGTTGGAGATGAAATATTTGTAGAGAATGTTAAAACTTTAGGTGATGGTGATGGGTATAATTCATCAGATTACGAATTCAAAAACTTTACTGTTAGTGGTATCAATACAATTGCTGGAACAGAAACAGTTAGTTATTCTATAGTTGGTCTTGGAACAACTGGTGGTACATATGATGGCAACAACGCTTTTGGTAGAGTAATTAAGAAAGATGATCTTGCTTCACTAGATCCAAAATTTAAGAAAGTTAAGTTTTTGGAGGGAGAAACAATAACTCAAGGAAATGCAAGTGGTATTGTTGTAGAAGAAGGATGGGATGAAAATTCACTATTATTAAAATTAGAAAATGTAACTGGTTCATTTACAAAAGAGCAACAAATCTTAGGTTCTGTTGATGGTGCAAAGGCAACAATTGAAGATATATTTGAATTTAACTTTGATTTAGAGGTTTCAGGATCTGTCAACAAAAATATTGATTGGGCAAATGATAAAGGTAAGTTGAGCGTCAATACTCAAAGAATACATGATAACGATTATTATCAAAGATTCTCATATTCAGTCAAGGGCGAAGTTCCTTACCAATCATGGAAAGAACCTATCGATAGTTTAGCACATGTATCTGGATATAAGAATTTTTCTGATTATCAATTATTGAATCAAGATTCTGTCGGTATAGTAACTGCTGACACTACAGTTAAATTATCATTGAACGTTGAGAATGAGGCATCCGTACATAGAATAAGTCAATATGATTTTGCCACAGAAGATACTGATAATAGAAATCTATCAAAAATTATATCCTTTGAATCTTCAATTATTACAGACTATAATGAATCTGTAACTAATAAAGTTTTAATGATTGATGACATAAGTTCTCAGTTTACTGGTATTTCAACAACTACTGGTGGAAGTATAATTGGATTAAGCACATTTACTTTATTATCTGATGGAGAACCACTCTTCATTAAAACATTTAATCCAGCAGGTATTAATACTTCTAATAATCAAGAAATTGATATAAATGATCATGAATTTCATACTGGTGAAAGATTAATCTACTCTGGTGTTGGAAACACATCAATTGGTATTGTTACAACTTCCGTTCCAGGAATAGGAAATACTAACATATTGCCTCCAGATGTATTCCCAATTAGAATTACTAAAGATAAAATCAAAGTTGCAATTAGTACAAGTAACGCTGCTGCTGGAACTGCAGTTACATTCACTAATTTAAGTGGTGTAGGAACTAATCATACATTAGAGGTCCATACTGAAGTAGCAACTAATAGAAGTTTCATTAGTATCGATAATGTTATTCAAAGTCCTCTTGCTAGGAAAATATTACCTCTTACATTATCCTCTCAAGTTGCTATAAGCACAAACAGAGTTTTCTTACACGATATATCAGATTTAAAAGGAAAAGATTTGATTAGGATAAATGATGAAGTTATGAAAGTAGATTTAGTTGGAATAGGATCTACAAACTCATTAAATGTAATTAGAGGTGTAATGGGAACAGTTGCTGCTGCACATACAGTCGGTGCTGCTGTGACTGCAGTTTCTGGTGATTATAGAATACAAAAAGGAATTATTCATTTCTCAGATGCTCCTTACGGTCCAACTGGTATAGGAACTCTTACAACTAATTCTACATTTACTGGTAGAGCGTTATTCAGATTAAATTATGATAATAACTATGTTTTAGATGATATATCAGAAAGTTTCAATGGTATTGGAAGGACATTTAATTTAACAAGTAATGGAACTACAGTAACTGGTATACAGGGAATAAACACATCATTTGGTGCAGTACTAATCAATAATATATTCCAAAAACCATTCTATAGTGATGTTGGATCTGTTGTTAGATCAGATTACAAGATAACTGGAGTCGGACAAACTATTGTATTTACTGGTGCATTTGATCCTGATGGAGACTCAGTTGTTACAGACAATACTAAAACACCTAGAGGTGGTAGAATAGATCAATTTGTTACTACTGCTGGAAAGAATTTCCAAACACCCTATGCAGCAACAGGAACTTTGACAGTTTCTGCTACAGGAACAATATCTGCAGTTGGTATTACAACTGGTGGTGGTGGATATCTTGAGGTTCCTAGAGTTTCAATTGCATCAACACAAGGATCTAATGCAGCAGTAACTGCATCTATAACTGCAGGAATTGTAACAGCATTAACAGTATCGAATGCTGGAACTGGTTATACTGCAACTGATGGTAAACTTAAACTGATTATTGATGCTCCAAGACCTTACGTGGATTTACCTTTAACTGGTGGAACTGGATCTGGTGCTGCGATGAATGTTGTTGTTGGAACTGGAGGTAGTGTAATATCATTTGATATGACTAAGCGTGGAATAGGATACAGTATTGGTGATGTTTTAACTTTAGATCAGTTAGAATATAACGCAGGTGTTTCTACATTACCATTTACAGTCACTGTAAATAGTAAATTCCAAGATAAATTCTCTGGATGGACATTTGGACAATTACTTGAATTAGATGATTTTAGTAATCTATTCAATGGATTTAGAAAATCGTTCCTATTCACAAGAACCACAGATTCAGGAAAAGAATTCTATAGTATTGTTGCAAGAGCAGGTTCTGGTGTTATTCTTCCAAATAACTTGTTCATATTCATTAATGATGTTTTACAAAGACCTAATATAGATTATGTCTTTACAGGTGGTACAAGATTAGAGTTCTTAGAAGCACCAAAAGCAGGTAGTACTTGTAGGGTTTACTTCTATACAGGATCTGATAATGATTTTGTTCAGATTGATGTAGATCAAACTATAAAACAAGGTGATACTCTACAATTACAAAAACATGAGAACACAGTAGGTCAGGACCCAAGACTTGTGTATCAATTAATTTCTGCAGATACAGTTGAAACTCAAATTTACTCTGGTGTAGGAATTGTAACAGATAATACAATCAAGAGACCAGTTGATTGGAAAAAACAAACTGAAGATGTAATTATTGACGGTGCCAAGATTGATAAGTGTAGAAATTACTTGCAATCACAATTCTTCCCATCTACAAATATTATTCAATCTGTTTCTGCAACTGATACAAAGATACATGTTGCTAACACATATCCTATATTCCAAAAAATAGATGATCAGGGTCAAACTCGAAATAATATAAGAATAGTTGGTTTAGGTACAACAGCAGTTGTTGAAGATATCGAAAATGTTGTATTCAATGGTGATTACGGAAGAATCGTGGGTGTTGCAGTAAGTAACACTGGATTAAATATGGGATCTAAAAAATGTATCATATTTGATTTGAAACCAGATCCTGAAATTATTGGAGATACTGGTAAAGGAAGGTCTGGAATTACAACTGGTGATTTCTTTGTAATCAAAAATTCTGTTGTTGGAACTGGTGTCACATCAGTTGGTGCAACTGCAGGAACTACTGTTGCAATTGGAACTGCCTTTATAGATAATGTGTTCTATGCTCATCATCATGTTTCAATAGGATCATCTATCCTCAGAGTGTTTTCAAATGTAAATAGTGTGGCAGGAATAAACACCAGTGCAGTAAATCATGTTACAGAACTTGGTAACTATAGTTGGGGATCAATCGAGGTATCAAGAACAACTAGTTCTCATGCCTTTACTTTCTTTAATCAGCAAGGTACAGTGGGTATAAACACATCTGCACATGTGTCTAGAATAGTTAAATTAAAGACTGAGTACTAACACTCTTCATTATGGTATAAATAATCAAAAAACAATAGCAATGCCAGCCATAATCACTGACCAATTTAGAATATTAAATGCTGAAACTTTTGCCCAAAGTTTTACTGGAATTGGTACTACGACAAATTATTACTATACATTTTTAGGTCACCCGAATCCTACTAACGTTTCGATTGGAGATTATGGTGATACTAATTGGGGTACTACTAATGGAACTCCTTCACCAAGAGATTCATTTAAAGAAGAAAACTTATATCATGACAGCATGCTTTTTCTAAAAAGAGTAACTGCATCTGATGTTAGAAGAGTTGTGAGAAGATATAATTGGGAATTGGGTATTACATATGACATGTATAAAAATAATTATGATATAAACAATAAATCTCCTCAAACTTCTGCTACCACATTATATGGATCTAAGTTTTTCATTGTAAACTCTGAATTTAAAGTATACGCTTGTTTAAACAATGGTGCCAATCCTGAATTCCCTAAAGGACAAAAATCTTTAGCAGAACCAAATTTTGTTGATGTTACACCACAAGCAGCAGGTACAGGGTCTGATGGTTATCTTTGGAAGTATCTGTACACAATATCTCCTTCAGATGTTGTTAAGTTTGCAACTGATAGTTATATACCACTACCTGAAAAATGGGGTGATACTTCAACGTCAACTGTAAAGAATGCTTCAGTTAAAGGAAAAATTGAAACTGTTTTAATAACCACAAGAGGATCTGCGTATCAGATAACAGGTGGTTCGACTACAGGAACTGTTACAAATGTTCCTATCTTTGGAGATGGTTCTGGAGGATTTGTTTCAATTACACTTAATGGTGGTGAAGTTGATACAATCACCGTTACAAACGGTGGAACAGGGTACACAAAGGCGTTCATTCGCTTTGAACCGTCTTTACTATCAAATCTATCTGCTGGATCTGGAGCGACCTTTGAGGTCATTATACCACCCCAGGATGGACATGGTGCTGATGTATACAGAGAACTTGGTGGAAACCGAGTTATGGTTTACTCTAAGTATGATGCCGATCCAGATTATGTTACTGGTAATGATTTTGCTCGTGTTGGATTAATTAAAAATCCAGTGCAAAATGGCAGTGATACTGAACCATTAGATACATCAACTGCAACTGCTCTTGGTGCTTTAAGATTAAGAGCAACTGGTGCAGCAACAACCACTAGTGGAACCAATTATCCAATTAATGCACAAATAACTCAAACAGTTGGTGTAGGATCAACTGCTGTTGGTTATGTTGCATCATGGAATAAAGATACTGGTATTTTGAGATATTATCAACCAGTTGGATTATCAACATTAGCTGTTGCAGGAAGTAAACTTTTAGATTTTGCAGGTATTGCAACCTCTATAAATTGTAGTGATGCTTTATTTTCTGGTCCTACCTTAATTGTTGATGATACTTTTGATAATCAAAATAAAATAACAACTGGTTCTAAAATTATAGAACTTGGACAAACTTTTAATGATGGTATAGCACCTCCTGATTTTAACAGGCATTCAGGAGAAGTGATTTATATTGATAATAGAGCACCTATCACTAGGTCGTCTTCTCAGAAGGAAGAAGTAAAAATCGTAGTAGAATTCTAAAGAAATGACACAGAACACTAATTTAAATGTTTCCCCATACTTTGATGATTTTTCCGAGAGTAAAAATTATAAGAAAGTGCTGTTTAAACCTGGGTTTCCTGTTCAATCCAGAGAATTAACAACACTACAGTCAATTCTTCAGAATCAGATAGAGAGATTTGGTCAATATTTCTTCAAAGAAGGATCTATGGTGATTCCTGGTGGAGTATCATATGATATTTCCTACTTTGCTGTAAAGTTAGATCCATTCTTTTTAAATATACCAGTAAAAGAATATACAAAAGTATTAGCAGACGGTGGAATTAAGATAAAAGGAGAAACATCTGGTGTAACTGCAATAGTTGTTGATAGACTGACACCAACAGAATCTACTGATAGTGTGGATACAATATATGTAAAATATGTTTCTAATGGAACAGATGGTGAACAAAATAAGTTTGCAGATGGGGAAAACTTAATCACTCTTTCAGACATTAATTTTTCAGTATCAAATATTGAAGCAAATTCAACCTTTGCTAAATGTATTGATACAAACGCTACATCAACTGGTTCATCAGCCTCAGTTTCTGAAGGAATATACTTTATACGTGGTTATTTTGTAAATGTTCCAACATCTACAGTCATTTTGGATCAATATACAAATTCACCTTCATATAAGATTGGATTATCAATAAAAGAAGAGATAGTTAGTGCATCAAAGGCAAACTCTGATTTATTTGATAATGCAGTTGGTTTTGCAAATGAATCTGCACCTGGTGCTGATAGATTTAAAATATCAACAACGTTAATTAAAAAATCACTATCAGATGTAAGTGATCAAAATTTTGTAGAATTAATTAGAGTAAGGGACGGTGTTCTAGAAGAATTTAAAAATACAACAGACCTTAATATATTTGAAAGAGAGTTAGCAAGAAGAACATATGACGAATCAGGTGACTATTATACAAAACCATTTACACTTGATATTCGTGAATCATTAAATGATAGAATATCAAATAGAGGTTTGTATTTTGAAAATGAAGTAACACAAAATGGTAATACACCATCAGATGATATCTACACAATTCAAGTTTCACCAGGAAAGGCATATGTAAGAGGTTTTGAGATCGATAAAATAGGTACGACTGCTGTTGACTCATTAAAACCAAGAACAACCCGTAAGAAGGAGACACAGTTCGTTCCTGTCAATGCAGGTAATGTTGTAACTCTTGATAACGTATCTAATGTACCAAAGGTTGGATTTGGTACAGACCTTGTGGTTTTACATGATCGTAGAATACAAGGAACAGGTGCATCTGCAGCACTTGTGTCTGGAGATAAAGAAATCGGTCTTGCAAGAGCATATGATTTCAATCAAAAGTTTCAAGTTGGTGTATCAACTGAAAAATTTGATCTTAGATTATATGATATTCAGACATTTACAGAAATCACAGTTGGTACAGCGATCACTGCTGCTAAAGATTCTTACGTAAAAGGTAAATTTAGTGGATCTACAGGATTTTTAAGGTCTGCTTTATCTAATGGATCAAATATAGTTCTTTATAATACAAAAGGTGACTTCCAAATTAATGAACCACTAGAAATAAATGGTGTTAGTGTTGGTAGAAACGTTGGTGTTTCAACTGACTTTGAATTTTCTGATGTTAAATCAGTTTCATCTGCTGTGGGTG
>Ga0209645_1001077_pt1 | contig 13832 bp, 22 predicted proteins | sample ETNvirenome_6_30_FD_184070 | JGI IMG/M metagenome (GOLD analysis project Ga0209645, IMG submission 184070) | Marine viral communities from the Pacific Ocean - ETNP_6_30 (SPAdes) (version 2) | ecosystem: Environmental > Aquatic > Marine > Oceanic | place: Pacific Ocean | collected 2013-06-19
TCTTGGTACTAACGGCATGAACAGCCTGACGACCCTTGGCACTAGCGGCTTTACAAGTCTTGTGACGATGGGGACTGAGGGTCTTAATACTGCCGAGGTCTTAGGCATTCAAGGAATGCTTGGTATCCATGAAACCAATGAAGATTGGTTGAGCTACCTCAACAAAAGCGACCTCATTATGCAGGAAATGCTGAAGGCAAACGGTTGCGTCATCACCACGGACTCAAACAACAAAGTCGTAGTAACCTGTAACTAATAGCGTGGTATAATTTGCGTGGGTCTTAAACTGCGTGTAATGAACATGCCATGCGTGTATTGGCGTTATTTTTGTTGGTATCTAGTGCTGTCTTCGCACAAAACGATCAGGATGGTGATTTAAACACCAATACCCAAGACAGCACGGTTAATTCCAACAACAGCACAACTAACAACTCCAAAACGTACAACGGGGCTGGCTCCAGTAGCGAGATGCCCGTGTACAGTGCAATTGCGCCCAGCTTAATGAGTTCTGGGAACGACACCTGCTTGAAATCTAAAACCGGCGGACTACAGCTAGTAGTTTTTGGCGCTAGCTCCGGTATTTATATGCAAGACCCAAAGTGCAACCGCAGAAAAGATGCAAAGACCCTAAAAGAATTGGGCATGAGCATTGCGGCGGTAGCCTTGATGTGTCAAGAAAATACAATTTGGGAGGCGATGTTTTCTTCTGGTACGCCTTGTCCAATTCTAGTGAATGGCAAGTTAGTGGTCGGTAGAGCGGCAATTTTAGCTATGCGACGAAGCCCCGAAGCCCTTATACCGAACTACGACGACAAGAAAGAATACTACGACCTCGTGCTGAATATAGGGGAAGTAAATGAAATTGAAGAAACAGATAGTGACGCTAGCATTAGTGTGCGCTTCCGCACCAGCCTTAGCGATAACGGAAATTGATGATCTCGTAAACACGAGCGCATCGATTCGATCTACCTTTGACTATGGCATCCGAGCCGTTGGCGGCATGGCGTATTACGCGGGCGTTGGCGGCATTGCACCCACGGGAACAGTAGACAATGGAATAATTAGCCATGGTCAAGCAAACGCTTACAACGCGGCGGTAACGGCTGTACAGAACGCCACATACACGGTTGATGTTGGCGCTCAAGAATATTTTGACAATGCCGCAGATCAAGCAATGAGCAATGTAAATAACGCTGTTGATGCTTATGTGGATGCGGCTCAAGCGGTTATTGAAGTGGTAAGGGTCAATGAAATTGCGGCAGATGCACAAGCTGCGGGAGATAGCGAGGCCCTTACGGCGGTTCAAGAATATATTGCAACAAATGATGTAACTCTTGAGCAATCTGATGTAGATATTTATAACGATGCGCTGATTACAGTCGAGGAAAACACCCAGACTGCGGCGGCGTTTATGGCAGTTGCAGGCGACGAAACGTTAATTGATTCTGCAAACCAGCAGGCGGATAGCATGGATTCGACCTATGAAGATGCTACTGAAGCATACTTTGATGCCGCCGCGGGCGAAGTTGTTGTTAAGTTTGCTGGTGTGGAAACACAGGTTGCAGTTCTCGTAACCAGTTACTTCAAAACAACTGCGGATATCTTGACTCAAGGCGAAAACAGCAACTTCTACAAAACGGGCCCAACATACAACCCGTGTGCGTTTTTCCAAGATCCTTCGATTGTAGACGCTTGTGTAGGGGGTTGATATGGCGTTGGATAACGTAGAGTTAAACGTCGGAGGCACTTCTTTCAAGGGGGTGTGGATCGCCATTCTTTTATCCATGGCGTCCACTCTGGGTGGCGGTATTTGGGCCGCCAGCCAGTTTTTTTCCCGGATCGATGTTATTGAGGGAAGCGTTAATTCTATTGTAGTTCCTGACCTCACAGAAATTACTGACAGAATTAGTCTTGTAGAACAACGACTTACGGACCAAAACATAAGCGGTCTTCAAGGAAAGTTGTCCGAGCTAGGCGCTAATCTTGAGCAAATCATGGAGCGCCAGAGAGAGTTACTAGATTTGCGTGACCGAATAGAGGCGGCAGAAAAGCAAGCCGGAGAAAGCGCTATAACTGTCAAAAACCAAGCAGGCGTCGTAGAAAAATATGACGATGAGGTTAAGAAGCTGACAAGGGAAATAAACGATCTTTGGAATGCAATGGACGCGCTATCTAATCCTCTGCAATAACGACAAGCACAGCCCTTAGTGGTAGAATTGGACGTATGCGGCTTTTTGCAGGGTCCAACACACAGGAAAATCTAAATGGCCAACGGTGACGATAAGGCACTTCTCTCATCCTTAATGGATGGAACATCAATGCAACCAGAGATTTCAGAAGAAGAAATGCAACTGGACATTGAAATTGCCGCTCCCGGCACTTTTGTGGGAGCTATGGATGAAGTTCTTCCTGAAGGCATAGAAATTGAGGCGGAAGATGATGGTGGCGTCACTGTTGACTTTGATCCGATGGCCCTTGCTGGTATTGGCGGTGGTGATTTCTACCGCAACTTGGCAGAGGAGTTGGACGACAGAGAGCTTGGTCAACTTTCTTCTGAGCTTTTAGGCGATTTTGAATCCAACAAGTCTTCTCGTTCCGAGTGGGAAGATGCGTACTCCAAAGGGCTAGAGCTTCTAGGTTATTCCTACGAAGAGAGGACGTTGCCGTTTAGAGGCGCTACGGGCGTCACACACCCTCTTTTAGCGGAAGCTGCCACGCAGTTTCAAGCGCAAGCATTTAACGAGCTTTTACCGCCTACAGGCCCTGTACGGACGGCGGTTATGGGTGAAAAGACCAAGGCAAATGAAGCGCAGGCGTTTCGTGTTAAAGAGTTTATGAACTACTACATCACCAACGTGATGGAGGAGTACACGCCTGAGTTTGATCAGATGTTGTTTTATTTGCCTTTGGCAGGGTCAACTTTTAAGAAAGTGTATTACGACGAAACGATGGATCGTGCAGTCAGTAAGTTTGTTCCGGCTGAAGATATCGTAGTGCCCTATGGTGCGACAGATCTCGACTCCTGCGAAAACATTACACAAGTAGTAAAGATGTCCATGAATGATTTGCGTAAGCGGCAAATCATGGGCTTTTACAGCGACATTCCGGTACACCCCTCTCAGGGCTCGGACGATGAAGTTCGCGATGAGATGGACAAGCTTGGTGGCGTAGAGCCTACCAACCTTGATTACGACTGCACGTTGTTAGAGTGCCACGTAAATCTGGATTTGCCGGGGTTTGAAGAAATCGGAGATGATGGTGAACCAACAGGCATTAAAATACCTTATGTGGTTACGGTTAGTGAGGACACTGGACAAATCCTTTCTATCCGACGTAATTACGGCGAGCAAGATGACACAAAGCAAAAGATTCAATATTTCGTCCATTACAAGTTTTTGCCGGGATTCGGATTCTATGGTCTCGGTCTTATCCATACCATTGGCGGCCTGTCCCGAACGGCCACGGCGGCTCTTCGCCAGCTTATTGATGCTGGTACTCTTTCTAATCTTCCTGCTGGCTTCAAGGCTCGGGGATTACGGGTACGGGATGATGAGGAGCCCTTACAACCCGGTGAATTCCGCGATGTCGATGCTCCGGGAGGCGCGATCCGCGACTCTTTAATGCCGTTGCCCTTTAAGGGCCCCGACGGCACTTTGATGCAGCTTCTAGGCTTTGTTGTAGAGGCCGGACAGCGCTTTGCCACCATCACCGACATGAAGGTTGGAGAAGGCAACCAGCAAGCTCCTGTGGGAACTACACTGGCTCTCTTAGAGCAAGGCTCGCGGGTTATGAGTGCAGTGCATAAGCGCCTGCACTATGGCATGAAGCAGGAGTTCAAACTTCTTGCGCGGGTCATGTCAGAGTATTTGCCGCAGGAGTACCCTTACGCGGTAGCGGGCGGTGATCGTACAGTCATGCGCCAAGATTTTGATGACCGCGTTGATGTGGTCCCGGTCTCTAACCCCAACATCTTCTCGCAAGCCCAGCGGATTGCTTTGGCACAGTCTCAGCTTGAGATGGCGGCACAAGCTCCGCAGATGCACGATATGCACGAAGCGTACCGGCGCATGTACGAAGCGTTAGGCGTCAATGATATAGATAAGATTTTGATTGCTCCGTCCTCCGAAGACCCCATCCCGAAAGATCCTGCTCAAGAGAACATTGACGTTATCGACAACGTTCAATTGAAGGCGTTTGAGGGTCAGGACCACGATGCGCACATCATGGCGCATTTAACGTTTGGAACTTCTCCCATGATAGGAGCGATGCCGCAAGTTGCCGTGTCGCTTCAAAAGCACATCATTGAACACGTAAAGCTGAAGTCGCAAGAAATTTCCACAGCGCAACTTATGCAACAAACCGGGGGCCAAGAACTAACGCCCGATATGGAGCTTCAATTGGAGTCCATGACGGCCCAGATCAATGCGGCAGAATTCCAGAAACTCAAGCAACTGTCTGCGCAAATAAGTGGCGAGGGTCAACAGGGCCCAGATCCTTTGATACAATTGAAGCAACAAGAGCTTCAAATGGACCAGCAGGCCCAGCAACAAGGGTTCCAAATGGACCAAGCAGAATTGCAGCTTGATCAACAACGTATGCAGAATAAGGCTACGGAGTTCCAGCAAAGACTTGCTAGTCAGGAGCGCCAGACGCAGTCACGGATTGACGCGGCGCTGGAGCGTGAATTATTAAAACAGCGGTTCGACAGGAATCAATGATATGAAAGTTAAAGTTAATGGCGCTCCAGCGGCAAGCGCACCAAAGCCGGTAAACAAGGCCGTAATTCAGGGCCAAGGCTCTATCCCTTATGCTTCAGCTAAGGACGAAAAGACGCCTGACATCGCCATGGGTAAGATTACCACTGGCAAGAAAAAAGGCATGGGTGCCGCGCTCCGCGGCTCACGGTTCACTAGCTGTTAACGGCTTCGGTTAGCTGTAATGCTAGATGCTCTTATTGGTCCCGTCACGGGGCTCTTAGATAAGTTCATTCCTGATGCCGACGAAAAAGCGAGGCTGGCTCATGAAATTGCCACAATGTCGGAGCGCCATGCGCAAGAATTGGCAAAGGGCCAGCTTGAAGTTAACAAGGCAGAAGCGGCGCACAAGTCGCTTTTTGTCGCAGGTTGGCGGCCATTTGTTGGGTGGACTTGCGGGGTTGCTTTGGCTTGGCACTTTGTTGGTCAGCCTTTTGTCGTTTTTGGCATTGCAGTTTTTGGTGTGGAAGCCCCTGACCTGCCTGTCTTTGAAATGGAAAGCCTGTTAACGGTATTGCTGGGCATGTTGGGCCTTGGTGGTCTTCGCACTTTTGAAAAGACTAAGCAAATTGCTCGTGAAAAATGACCCCCGAGCAACTCAATTCATGGCGCATTATTCCTCGGCTGTTAATGTTTGCAATGATTGCCATGACCTACAGAACCGTAGAGTGGTTCATGGGTCTCCCTGACCCAAACCCAGAGCAGGCCGCACTTGTGTCAGTGATGACAGGGGCCCTAACCGGAGCCTTCGGGTTGTTTCTTGGTAAAAAAGAATGACTTACAAGTATTTTACAGAAGACGAGTTTAAGTGCCGCGAAACAGGCGAAAATGAAATTAAACCGGACTTCATAGAAACGTTAGATCAGTTGCGAGAGGATTGCGGCTTTCCGTTTGTAATTAGCTCTGGTTATCGTTCCCCCAAACATTCAATTGAAGCGGCTAAAAAAAAGCCCGGGACGCATACCCAAGGCATTGCCGCAGACATTGCGGTCTCTGATGGCGCACAAAGACGCATCATTGTCGAAAAAGCGTTAGAGCTTGGCTTTAACGGAATAGGCGTAGCCAAGACGTTTGTACACGTAGATATCCGCACCACCACCCCCGTCATTTGGACATATTAGTTGCCTATCTTAGATCGTCGTGTTATATAGATACGACATTCTAAGATGGAGCGCATGTGGACTTTATCCAATTAGCTCAGTTTATCCAGCGAGCGGTTAAAGACCGCAAAACTCACATCTCAGAATTGTTGGAAAACAACCATGTTAAGTCCATGGAGCAGTATCAAAACCTCATGGGGGAATTATCTGCTCTGAATTTTATTTCACAGGAACTCTCGGGCCTGCTTGAACAACAGGAGCAACTTGATGACTGATGCTGCCGAAGCATTGGATTTAGATGCCGCAAAAGAAGGCGTCAAATCTTTGTACAAAGAACCGCAACAAAAGGTTCTTGATCCAGACGCGATGGATAAAAACCTTTTAGATCGTATGCCCCAGCCCACTGGCTGGAGGATGCTTATCCTTCCTTATCGCGGTAAAGAAACCACTGAAGGTGGTATTTACATTCCGAACAAAGTTCTTGACGACACCCAAATTCAAACGGTTGTGGGCTATGTCGTAAAGCAAGGTCCGCTTTGTTACAAAGACACCGACAAGTTCCCGGAAGGGCCTTGGTGTGAAGAAAAGCAATGGGTGGTATTCGCCCGATACGCCGGATCTCGTTTCCGCATTGAGGGCGGCGAATGTCGCATCATTAACGATGACGAGATTTTGGCCGTAATTGACGATCCCGAAGACATTCTTAGCCTTTAAGGAGGAATCAGCATGAGTAGTGCTGCGGAAGAAGCTCAGTTTGAGCTAGAAGTGGGCGATGCAGTAGAAACTGAAGTAGAGATTGAGGCAGAGGACACGGAAGCTGAAGCCGCTATCGAAGACGTTTCTCAAAAACCCGAGGAAAAACAAGAGGATGAGCTAGAAAATTACAGCGAATCCGTACAAAAACGAATTAATCGTTTGACCAAAAAAATGCGGGACGCAGAGCGAGAGCGCGAGGAAGCGCTTCGATATGCTCAAAACGTTCAGAACGAAACCGAGCAAATTCGTCAGCGAATGCAGAGCCTTGATCAAGGCTACATGACTGAGTATGGGAGCAGGCTAAACCTTGAGCAACAACAAGCAGAAGCCAACCTTAAACGAGCGGTAGAGCTTGGAGATGCCGAAGCTACGGTTGCGGCGCAAAAAGAACTTAGCCGTTTGGCTGTAGCAGAAAACAACTACGCGCAGGCGCAACGGCAAGCAGAGCGACAATATCAACAACAGCCCGCTCAACAACAATATCAACAACCGGCTCCTGAACCGCAACCGCAAAAACCGGACGTAAAAGCGGAAGAATGGGCGGGTAAAAACGCATGGTTTGGCACTGACGAAGCCATGACGTTTGCCGCATTTGGCATTCACAAAAAATTAATTGAAGATGAAGGATTTGATCCTACGTCCGATGATTATTATAATGAGCTTGATTCTCGAATTAAGCGGGAGTTTCCGCATAAGTTTGAGCAAGATTCGTCAGCCAGCCGCAGGCCCGCCCAAAATGTAGCTGGAGTTTCACGTTCTAGTAGTTCTGGGCGCAATGGAAAAAGGGTCAAACTCTCCCCGACCCAAGTAGCAATTGCTAAAAAGCTGGGAGTGCCGCTTGAAGAATACGCGAAATACGTTAAGGAGTAATATGATGTCCGAAGAGAAGAAAAGCTTTGAGGGCATTAAGCGCTCCTCACGTGATGCATCGTCAAGGGAGAAGCAGGGTAGGCGTAAGCCTTGGGCTCCCCCGTCTATGCTAGATGCACCGCCTGCACCAGAGGGCTATAAACATCGGTGGATTCGGGCAGAAGTGCGTGGTTTTGATGACACGAAAAACATTTCTGCCAGATTGCGAGAAGGCTATGAGCTTGTTCGCCAAGACGAATACCCCGATTTTGAGGCCCCGGTAATTGAATCAGGTAAATATGAGGGTGTGTTTGGTGTGGGTGGTCTGATGCTCGCTCGTATTCCGATTGAAACTGTGGAGGAACGCGCTGAGTATTTTGCTCAACGAAACGCGGATCAAATGGAAGCAGTTGAATCGGATATGTTGCGAGAAAACGCTCATCCAACTATGACAATCGGCAAAGCCGAGCGTCAAAGTCGTGTAACTTTTGGCGGCTCTAAGAAATAGGGCCGCACAGAACGGAGATATTAACTCATGGCAAATCAAGAAACTGCCTTTGGTCTTCGTCCTGTTGGTCTTGTAGGAAGCGGTGTTAACAGCACTGGCGTCACTGAGTATGAAATTGCTAGTGACAACACGAATGCCATCTATAACGGTGCAATCGTGGTTCCTCTTGCGGCAGGCGTTATTGACCAAGCCGGAGATACTGCGGGCGGCACTACGCAAGCCCTCGGTGTCCTCGTAGGGGTTCAGTACCACGATTCTACCCAGAAGAAGCCTGTATGGCTTAACTACTGGCCCGGATCAGGTAGCGTGTCTGTAGACACTAACTACCCGGTAAAAGCTCTTGTAGCTGACAACCCCAACCAATTGTTCGTCGTAGCGGCGGATGCCACCCTCACTAACCGGGCAACCGCGCTGGCGGCTGTTTTTGCAAACGCAAGTCTCGGCACTTCAGCGCGTAGCGGTTCTACCGATACGGGCAAATCAAGTGCAGAGCTTGGCGTAAGCACAATTGCTACCACGGCTACTCTGCCGTTGCGTATTGTAGGTCTGGTTGATGATGACGCTAATAATGATTATGCGTCAGCGGGTGCGCACTTGCTCGTTCGATTGAACGCTCACTTCAACGCAGCCACGCGGGCGTTTGCTTCTCAAACAACCGCTGACTCAACTGGTATTTAAGGGAGACTAAGTAATGGCTATTTCTCGCGCACAACTGGCGAAGGAGCTTGAGCCCGGACTGAACGCTCTCTTCGGCCTTGAGTATGATCGCTACGAAAAAGAGCATTCTGAGATCTTCGATGAAGAGTCTTCAGACCGTGCTTTTGAAGAAGAAGTAATGCTGTCTGGCTTCGGCACTGCGCCGGTTAAGTCAGAAGGCGGCTCTATCTCGTTTGATGACGCGCAGGAGACTTTCACTGCTCGTTATACTCACGAGACTATTGCACTGGCCTTCAGCATTACTGAAGAGGCTATCGAAGACAATCTTTATGATCGTCTTGCTTCTCGTTACACCCGTGCTTTGGCACGATCTATGTCACAAACCAAGCAGATCAAAGCGGCTTCCATCCTGAACAATGCGTTCAGCACTGGTTCTCCAGTGGGTGATGGCGCTGCTCTGTGTTCTTCTGCACACCCCTCTCTGTCTGGCAACCAGCGTAACCAACTGTCAACAGCCGCTGACCTCAACGAGACTTCTCTTGAGCAGATGCTGATCGACATCGCTGGCTTTACCGACGAGCGTGGTCTGAAGATCGCGGTACGTGGTATGAAGCTGATTATCCCGAAGGAACTGCAATTTATTGCAGAGCGAGTTATTAACTCCAACCTCCGTCCGGGTACGGCTGACAACGACCTCAACGCAATGAAGTCTATGGGAATGATCCCTGATGGCGCTGTTGTGAACCACTTTTTGACCGATACGGATGCGTTCTTCCTCAAGACTGACGCTCCTAACGGCTTTAAGCTGTTCAACCGTAGCCCCATCAAGACCGCCATGGAAGGCGACTTCGACACTGGCAACATGCGCTTTAAGGCGCGTGAGCGTTACAGTTTCGGTGTTTCCGACTGGCGTTGTGTGTTTGGCTCCCCCGGAGCCTAATAGATCTTCGGATCGGGTAAGGGCGGCATTTGCCGCCCTTTCTTTTTGCATGGTAAAATATCTAAATCCTGACATCCGCATGGGGCGGATGACATTGGCCACGACAGGAGACTCACATGGCTAACACTACTTTCACAGGACCGGTTCGTTCTGAAAGCACTTTTAAATCTGTAAGCAAAAACGCCACCACTGGCACAATTACAGAAGTCGCTACGCTTGGGGATGGTCCCGTAAGCCTTGCTGACGCCGACGTAACCCTTACTAATGCTACCCACAGCGGAAGAATCTTGCTGATCCCAGACGGCGGTCAAGACAACACTTACACGTTGCCTGCCCCGATTGCTGGTTCAGTCTTTAGATTTGTTTATGCTGGCGGCGCGGCAGATGCTACGGATGCAATCATCGTTACCCCCGGTAACACCAACTTCTACATTGGCGGTGTTACTTTCTTGGACACCGACAACGAAGTAAGTGCTGTGTTTTCTGACGGAAACTCTAACAGCAGTATTCAGCTAAACGTACCGGCTGGCTGTGATGTAACTATCGTTGGCTTGAACACCACCAATTACCAGATTTTTGGCACCGTAACGGGCGCAACTGCTCCGGCATTTGCTGATCAATAATCTAAGCGGGGGTTTCGGCCCCCATTTTTGGAGGTTTTTATGGCTGATGCTGTAACGTCACAGACGCTAATCGATGGCCCTAAACATGCCGTAATGAAATTTACCAACGTTTCGGATGGAACGGGGGAAAGCGCTGTCGTAAAAGTAGATGTTTCTGCTTTATCGGCTAGTGCGGATGGCGACACTTGCAATGAAGTCGTCATTGAACGGATCTGGTGGCAGTGCATAGGCATGAAAGTCAAGATCTTGTTCGACGCCTCGTCCGATGTTTTTTGCATAGAGCTTGGTGAAAACCAAAGCGGCGATCACGATTACCGATCTTTTGGTGGTCTGACAAACAATGCAGGAAGCGGCAAGACCGGAGACGTTTCTTTCACTACGGTAGGGCACAGTAGTGCCGACACGTACACCATTATTCTGTACATGCGGAAGAAATTTGCTTAATGGCTACGACGAAAGATGTGCGAAGACTCCCTTCTGGACGATTACAGTACAGAGGGGAAACTTTTTCGGGTTATAACAAGCCCAAAAAGACCCCCGGGAAGTCTAAAAAAAGCGCTGTTTTGGCTAAAAAAGGTAGTGAAGTCAAGTTGGTGCGTTTTGGCGACCCAAATATGTCGATTAAAAAGTCTCAACCGGGGCGCAGAAGTAATTTTAGAGCGCGTCACAACTGCGACACGGCAAAAGACAAATTCACCGCAAGATATTGGTCTTGCAAAGCATGGTGAAATGCTAACTATGCAGGTCGAAGAGGTATTGTCTCGTTTAGAAAAGCACGAGGCCGAATGTAATTTGCGATATAAGCGTATTGAAGAGCGTTTAGACGATCAAAAAGAGCTTATAGCTCAAAATTCTGAGGCTTTAAGCAAATTAGATCTAAAAATTTGGGGAATTGCGGTGCTTATTGTCCTTGCACCGGTTGCGGCTAATTTCTGGGGGTAAAAATGGGTGGTTGTGGCTCTCGGGTTAAGACAGGACCCAAAAAAACTAAGCTTCAAGTCACTTACTTGCGTAAAGGGGGCGATGCCTCTCGGAAAAGCAAGGGAAGCAAGATTTGCCCGGCGGGTAAAGCGTGGGCAAAACGCACTTTTGACACTTATCCTTCGGCATATGCCAACATGGCCGCTAGCAAATACTGCAAAGACCCAAATTACGCCAAAAAAGCCAAGGGCAAGGCGTAACATATGGGTGAGCTTAAAAAATGGCGCGACCAACAATGGGTTCGCATTGACAGCAGTGGCAACATTGCAGGCGAATGCGGCACTTCCAAAGACAAAACAAACCCAGATCGTTGTTTGCCCCGGTCAAAAGCACAAAGCCTGAGTAAATCCGAAAGAGCTTCTACCGCAAGAAAGAAAAAGCGAGAGGGAGCAAAAGGTAAACAAGTAGTAGCCAACACCAAAGCAGCCAAAGTTAGCTTTAAATCTGGCGGCGAGGTGCGTAAGCTGAATAAAGGCTGCGGAGCAGTCCTGTCAAACAGAAGAAAGCGAACGCGGTATGCCTAATGCTAGAGCTAGAACAACAAATTCAGCAGGAAATCCGGGGCTGGTCTAGCCACGCCCTCGAAACTCCTCACCCTTTCTTTAACGACCTTCCCGCGTGTCCGTATGCTAAAAAGGCATGGACCGATGATCGCGTAGGTTTTGTATTTAGTTATTCCGACGAAAAACAAGGCTTGTATACGGCCCTATCGCAGTTTGACGACACGTTTGACGTAGTTTGCTACGTTGAATTGTTTTATGAGGAAGACCCAGAAACGTATCACGACTATCTGGATGGCATTAATGACGCCATATCTATGGGCATTTTTATTCAAAAAGACCTGTGGGTTATGGGATTCCACCCAGAAGATGATCAAGATGAGGAGGTTTTTGACCAAACGTTTCCACATTTAGTGGAGGATTTGTATGCAATTACGTTTGTTCAAAGGCTTTCTAAGCTAGAAATAGCGGCAGAAAAGCTAAGAGAAAAAGGGTATTATGAGCAGTACATGAAAGATGTTTCAACTGCAAATCTTTGGAACAAAAGACAATCGTTATACAGGAGATTATGCGATGCCGGGTGTGAAGCCTAAAGTAGGTCCAAAAAAAATGCGTAGTGCTGGGATGGCTAAAAAGCCGCCGGGAATGCGTAGCGGCGGTGCTGTGAAGAAAATGCGTGGCGGCGGAATGGCTAAAAAAGAAGTTCCTGAAGAAAACAAAGGGTTAGCCAAGCTTCCTAAAGCAGTTCGCAATAAAATGGGCTACATGCGTAGCGGTGGCGCTGTGAAGCCTAAGCCTAAAGAAGGGCCCAAGAAAATGCGTAGCGGCGGCGCTGTAAAGAAAATGCGTAGCGGCGGCGCTGTAAAGAAAATGGCTAAAGGCGGCGCGGCAGTGCGCAGTTCTTCTGCTAAGAGCTTGTAATAATGGCAGTTTCTGGTTCTACAGACTTTGAACTAGATGTAAGTGATTACATCGAAGAGGCCTATGAGCGGTGTGGACTAGAGGTCCGCACCGGCTATGACCTTAAAACAGCTAAAAGATCTCTTAATTTAATGCTAGGGGATTGGGCAAACCGCGGCCTTAATCAATGGACTATTGAACAGGCCACGGTGACCCTTACACAAGGGACCGGAAACTATGCTTTAGGCGCGTCTACGATTGATATTTTGAATGCGGTTGTTCGTCGCAGTGATACGGATTATGCCCTTGATCGCATTAGCCGTAGTGACTACATCAACATTCCTAGTAAAACTCAGCAGGCGCGTCCGTCACAATTTTTTGTGGATCGTCAAATTAACCCTACGTTGAAGTTGTGGCCGATCCCTGAAAACAGCACGGATACGGTCATCATTGACAAGCTTGTTCGCATGGACGATGCGGACACGTACACCAACACCATGGATATTCCCTTCCGGTTTTATCCTTGTTTGGCGGCGGGGTTGGCTTATTACCTTGCCATAAAAAAAGCCCCGGATCGTGTTCAGCTTTTAAAAGCGGTGTATGAAGAAGAGTTTGAGAGAGCGGCCTCGGAAGACCGGGACCGAGCGTCTTTTAATGTTCAACCAACAATGGCTTACCAGAGACCATAGCCATGGGTAATTTTGCATCAGGTAAATTTGCTTACGGTATTTCTGACCGCTCGGGACAGCGTTACAAGCTTAACGAGATGAGAAGAGAATGGACGGGCATGTTGGTGGGTCCAGATGAGTATGACCCCAAGCAACCTCAGATTGAGCCTCGTCGCAAAGCCATAGATCCGCAGGCGCTGCAAAACCCTCGCCCGGACAGGATTGAGCCTTTAAACGTTTTTGTGGGGGTTCCTCTTGTTGAAAACCCCGATTTAAATACTCCGCAAGCCTTTGGTAAAGTAGGGGTTGTTGCCGTAAACGCAACGGTTGCGGACGTTGATGTTAATGTAACCGGTCTTTCTGCGTCTGTAACCGGAAGCGGTGTTTCAGTGACTGTGAATGTTACAACTTACGCGATAACGGTTGCCAATCCCGGTTCTGGCAACAAATATTACCAAGACGGGGTATTGCCGGGAGCAAGCGGTGTAGACGTTAGTGAGGGCCAAATCTATCGATTTGATCAGTCGGACAGCAGTAACTCTGGCCATCCCTTGCGATTTTCAACCACATCTGACGGCACACACAACAGCGGCAGT
>Ga0209645_1001078_pt1 | contig 13828 bp, 10 predicted proteins | sample ETNvirenome_6_30_FD_184070 | JGI IMG/M metagenome (GOLD analysis project Ga0209645, IMG submission 184070) | Marine viral communities from the Pacific Ocean - ETNP_6_30 (SPAdes) (version 2) | ecosystem: Environmental > Aquatic > Marine > Oceanic | place: Pacific Ocean | collected 2013-06-19
ATACTTAAGTGTAGCTTATGGCAACATGGTCGGTGTTCTTATCGAAGCAATCAAAGAGCTTAAGAAAGAGGTTGAAACACTAAAGGAGTCTAAGTAATGGCTATTAAATCTAGTGGTTCACTAAATACTACAGAAATTGTTGCAGAGTGGGGTGGCTCTCAGCCAAATAGTTTATCCGAGTATTATTCTGGAGGATCGTTAGTTTATTCTGGTGCTCAAGATGGTAGTGGTAATGCTATACCTAGTTCAGGTAATCCAATTTCTTTTTCTGACTTTTATGACACTACTGCGTTTGCAGAACCAGGTTCTTACACAACAGTATCATCTTCAACAACTGCAACCGTTACAGCTGGAGCTAACGCTATAATTATTTATCAAGCTGTTGGTGGTGGTGGCGAAGGTTTAAATGGTTTAGGTTATGACAAAGCTGGTGCTGAGTCTTCTGGTCCAGGAGGCGGAGCTGGTGGTTTTGTAAGTGAAAAAGTATTTAGTGTTACGGCAGGAGAAACAATTACATTTACTATTGGAGCGGGTGGTTCTGGTAAAGCTAGTAATGCTAGTTATTCTTCAGACACTGGGTATCGTGGTGATGACACTGGTTTTGGAATTTTATGGGGAGATACGTCAGACGCTGTTAGCGGTGGCACAACTACAGTTTCTGGTAGTTCTACAGGAACATTAATTACACTAGCAGGTGGCGGTGGTGCTACTAATGGTGGCGGTGGTGTTCAAGGACCAATTAGATCTCAAGGAGCGGGGTCTGGCGGCAGTGCAACTATTAATGCTACAGCTTTAACTTCAGGAACAACTAGTGGCGGCACAGCTGTATCAAGTTTTGCAAACTCATCTGGAAGTGGTAATGATGGTGTAGGTGGTAACGCTACTAATAACTCAGCTGGAAATCATTTTAGTGGAGACAATACAAACGGAGCAGGTGGTAACGGTGGTGCAAGTCAATTTGCAAGTGGTGGGTCTGGTGATTCATCTGGATCTACAGCTGGCGGCGGCGATGGTAGTCAAGGTTCTGGAGGTGGCGGTGGTGCTGCGTTAGGAACTCAAGCGTTTAGTCTTGGTGGTGAAGGTGGAGATGGTTTTGTATCTTATAAATTTTTACAGGTGAACTAATGCCTTTAGCTTCTACAAAATTTAAAGCAGGTTTTGACAAACAAAGCACTTCCTATGCTGCAGAAGGTAAATGGGTTGATGGTGAAAATATACGATTTCGTTATGGACAACCAGAAAAAATAGGTGGTTGGAAAGAACTTGTTAGTGATAAACTTATAGGTGTTGTTCGTGATATATTTGGTTGGGTATCATTAGATGGTACAAGACACCTAGCTCTTGGCACTGATAGAAAATTATATTTATATGTTGATGGTGCGATTGCAGACATCACACCGATCCGTGCAACGCAAGCCAATCTTACAAATCCATTTGTAACGACAAGTGGTTCAGCTGTTGTAACAGTCACGGACACTGACCACGGAGCATTGGTTGGGGACTTTGTAACGTTCTCTAATGCAAGTTCTGTTGGTGGTTTAGATATGAACGCAGAGTTTGAAATTACATCTGTTTCTAGTGCTGATGTGTACACAGTTACACACTCAAGCAACGCGAGCAGCGGTGCAACTGGTGGTGGATCGAGCACCGTGGATTGTGAGTATCAAATTAATGTTGGTACAACAAGTGGTGTATATGGTTATGGTTGGGGTACATCTGCATGGAACGGTATAGGGTCATCAGGTAGGACAACAGATCAATTAAACGAAGCACTAGATGCAACAGAAACAGATGTTGATGTAGATGATGGTAGTAAATTTGCAGCTAATGATTACATTTTAGTCGATCAAGAAATTATGAAAGTATCTTCCGTTAGTAGTAACACACTAACAGTAATACGCGGTGTAGCTAGTGTAACAAGCTCTACGTCTAATAGTGCTGTTGGTAGTCATGCAAGAACTACACACGCAGACAACACGGCCGTTCTTATGTTAGTTGACGCATCAGCAGGAACAACAACTATTGGTTGGAACGTGCAATCTGTAACATCCACTGTTACTCTTGATGCACGTTATTGGGTGTTTGACAATTTTGGTGAAGATTTGCTAGCGTTAGCTAGTGACAGCTCTTTATATCTTTGGGATAAATCAAACGGACAAACAACTAGAGCTATTGTTGCAAGTGCCAACGCACCAACAGCATCACGTCATTTAATTGTATCTACACCTGACAGGCATATTATTTTACTTGGCACAGAAACAACACCTGGTTCTACAGGATCACAAGACGATTTGTTTATTAGACATTCTAACCAAGAAGACTTTACAACGTGGGCACCTACAACACAAAATTCAGCAGGTGCGTTTCGTATACAAGACGGTTCTAAGATTGTATCTGCAGTAAGATCAAGGGGTGCAATATTAATTTGGACTGACACATCTTTACATTCTTTACAGTTTGTAGGTGGTGACTTTGTGTTTGCACTAAATCAAATTGGTGGTAACTGTGGAGCAGTGTCTCCACACGGTGCTGTTGATATAAACGGTACTACGTTTTGGATGAGTCAAAATGCTTTCTACATGTTTGATGGTGCAATTAAAAAACTACCATGCACGGTACAAGATTATGTATTTGATGACTTTAGTATTACACAGCAACAGTTAGTATATGCTGGTGTCAATACAGACTTTAACGAAATTACATGGTTCTATGCTAGCAAAGACTCAGACGTCATAGACCGTAATGTAACATTTAATTACTTAGAAAATCTATGGTACACAAATTCTTTAGATCGTTCATCATGGTTAGACAGAGGTGTGTATGATCTACCTTATGCAACATATTATAGATCTATAGATTCAGGTACAACGCCAACAGTATTAGGATTAACGTCAGGGGCTTCTACTTTGTATGAACATGAATCGGGGACCGATGATCACAACTCAGCCATGGAAAGCTACATACAGTCCGGAGACTTTGACATAGAAGACGGTCAAACACTTTTATCTATTAGTCGTTTTATACCTGACTTTAAAGATCAAACAGGTAGCGCCGATGTATTGTTAAGTTTTAAAGATTATAATTCTATTACAAATGAGACAACATTAAACGGAGCGGTGACCAATAGTGCAACATCTATTGTACTAACAGACGGTACAAACTTTCCATCATCAGGAACAGTGTTGATTGGAACAGAGTTAATTACATACACTGGTAAAACTACACACACTCTTACAGGTTGTAGTCGTGGAACAAGTAGCACAACTGCAGCAGCACACATAGATAATAAAAAAGTAATTAATTATTCTAATGTTAGAATTAATTTGTCGACTGTTACACCTACAACTACAAAAATAGATACTCGTGGTCGTGGTAGACAAGGTAACTTACTTATCTCTAGTAATGCAACTGGAGACAACTGGAGGTTTGGTACATTAAGACTTGATGTAAAACCAGACGGAGGACGATAATGGCTAAAATAATAGTAGGACGTTTGCCTGAAGCAAAACCAGATTATGAACGCGCACAGTTTGACACACTAATTCGTGAATTAGAACAGATTGTAACACAATTAAATTTCTCGTACGAGCAACAAGCAAAAGACGAAAACTTAGCAAGGAGTTGGTTCATTGGCTGATACATTTTTATTAAAACCTGTTGACCTAACAACCACAGACGCTACGACAATATACACTTGTCCAACAGCAGACGCTACATCTGTGCCGCCGGTGCCAGGTGTAACAGCTCTTGTCAAGTCTATTCTTGTTAGTGAAGACAGCAACAATGCAGATACGATTACACTTACAGTAACCAGAAGTTCTGCTGTATTTAGCGTGTTTAAAGACAAAGCGGTCGGTGCAAAGGGGACCGTGGAACTATTGACAAACCCGTTAGTGCTTAATGAAGGCGACATTGTCAAAGCAACTGCAGGAACAGCAAATAGATTACATATATTGCTGTCAGTTATGGAGATTAGTTAGTGAGATTGATTAAAGAAGGCCAGCCTATAACATACAAAACCATAGATGGTCAACAAATACCTGTAATACAGCCTGAAGTTTATCAGAGAATCTATTGCAAAAACTGCGAGAATGAGGTAGATTCTGAAGAACAGGCAATCGGCACCTGCTCACATTGCGGCCAACTCTGGTCCGATACAAAAGCTGTAGATATTAAAGTTAAAGTATTAGAGATGCCACCTATGGGTGCAGACTCCGGAGAGTAAATGAGCATATTCAGTAAACTTAAAAAGAAATTAACTAGGGGGCTAAGAAAGATAACCCCTAAAGAAATAGCTCCGATTTTGCCGTTTGTAGCTATGGCCGTTCCAGGTATGGGCGGTATCATGGGTAGCACAATGGCTAGGTATTTAGTTCCACAACTATTAACAGCAGCAGGTTCAGCAAGAACGTCAGGTAAAATAAACCCACTCAATCAACTGTTAGCGGCTGGTGCAAGTTATGCAGCAGGACCGGGGAGCATGGCTAGCACTCCTGATCAATCAGCTTTTATGACAGATAAAATGGGAAGCACAATTGCAGCTCCTACTCCAGGAAATACTGAAGCTTTTGCACAAAGTTTAGGAAAAACGGTTAACGTTCCAAAAGGATTAAATTATGATTTAGGAATGACTGGCACAGAATTTGCTAGAGCAAACCCCGATTCGTTTAAAGCTTTTACAAAAGCACCAAATTTTAAAAGTCAAAATACTTTTTTAGATAATGTTAGACAAACTGTAACACAACCCTTTGGTCAATCTATAAAAAATGTTGGTGATGTCTTCTCGGGAGATTTTAGTAATGTTGGATTTGGTGATATTATGAAAGTTGGAAGTTTAGGAGCAACAGCGGCTGGTATAGACCAAGCAACATTAGCACAGTTAGAAGCTGAAGCAGAAGCTGCAAAAAATGCTGGAGATATACAAGGATACAGAGATGCAGCATCAGCGGTCGCCGCAGCAGTAGCAAGATTTTCTGATCCAACAAATAAATACGGTAACAATCCTTTTTTTGCAAACCAAGGTGGCCGTGCGGGTTATAAAGATGGTGACCTTGTAAGTAAAATTTATGGCAAAGCAAAACCTGGTTATGGTCTGTCTAAAAAATTAACTATTCCTTTAGCTGGAGGTGTTGGCCTTGGTGGGTACGGATTGTTAAGTTTAATAGATGCTGTAAGAGCAGCGACTGGTATGGCAGATGGTGGTCGTATAGGCATGAACATGGGTGGTGGTCTTGGTAGCATTCCACAAACACCAGCAGTGCCACAAGGCATGCAGATAGATGGCCGCGGTGGAGGATTTATTCCTATGGGAGCACAAGAACGAAAAGATGACGTGCCAGCAATGCTAGCAAAGAACGAATTTGTAATGACCGCTGATGCTGTGCGAGCAGCAGGTGGCGGAAACATTGAAAAAGGTGCACAAAAAATGTATGATGTAATGAACCAATTGGAGTCACAGGTATAATGAGCAACGGAACGACAAACAAAACACCAGCAGAACAATACGCAGAGGCGGTAAAACAATTACAAGAAGCACAAGGTAAACTTGGTGCTGATTCAATTGATATTAAACAAAGCTCCCCGTTTATTGAAGGACTGTTACAAGCATACGGTCCACAGATGGCTGCTAATCTAGCAAGCCCTATTGATGCAAGAGGTGGTGTAAACCAGTACGGACAATCTTACGGGTCATTCTTGCCTTCAATGCAAGGACAAAACCAATTACAACAACAAGCGATACAACAATTACTAAACCAACAAGGCTATGGACAAGCGGAGTTTGGACCAGGTGGTGAATTTACAGGAATAAAAGGAGCAACTGCAAAAAACCCTTATGGTTCTGGAACGGGAATCGCGAGTTATCAACCATTTTTAAATCAGGCTGCAACTGATTTAAACGCAGCTTCTGCTGCCGCAGCAGCAGGACAGGGTGCCGGCGCAGGAGCTTTAGAACAAGCACAACAAGCATATAACGCAGCACAAGCAGCAGCCGCAGCTGGACAGAATGCAGGTGCACAATTTATGGGACCGGGTGCATACAAACAATTTATGGATCCGTATCAAAAACAAGTTATTGATGCATCACTTGCTCAGTTTGATAAAAAATCAGGAGAACAAGCAAGAGCTGCAGGACTAGCAGCAGCGAGAGGTAGCGCGTTTGGAACAGAACGATTTGGTGTACAAGAAGGTTCACGTCAAGCACAGTCTAATTTAGACAGAGCATCAATGACAGCAAACATGTTATCACAAGGATACCAGCAAGCTAAACAAGCAGCTAATACAGCATTTCAACAAGCACAAGCACAAGCTTTACAAAATATGAATTTGTATGGGCAAGCTGGTCAAGGTCAACAGAACTTGGCACAAGGATTACAAGGTCAAGCAGCACAAAACTTAGGATTATTCCAAAGCTCAGCACAAGGTCAGCAAGGCATGGCAAAATTACAACCAGCGCTAGCAGGACAAGGCATCGCGGCTCTTGGTCAAATGGGTGCACAACAACAGGCACAAGGTCAAGCGGCTCTAGATACAGCAGCAAAAGGAAACCAAATGATAGCGTACCAACCACAACAAGGTTTAGGTTTCTTTGGAAGTCAGTTGACTGGATTGATGGGTGGATACGGAACACCAAACACATTCTCTTCGGTAGCACCTGACGCAGGTACAAGCCCTATGTCAATGTTACTAAGTGGTATTGGTGCAGGAGCTAATATTGGAAACTTATTTGGGTACGGTAGTTAATGAGTATAACACTTAGAAGAAAAATGTTTAAACTTGGTGGTGAAACAAACACACACGGCATTGGTATAACTTCAGGACTAGAGTACAGAAGACCAGGATACAATGCTGGTGGACAAGTTGCACCCATAGGACAAGTTGGAAAAGGTCCTTTGCAAATGGAAGGTCCTGACGGTAAAATGAGAGAAATGCAAAACCCACTAGCTTTATTACGTTTTTTAGTTCCGGGAATTGGAAGCACAGCAGGAGCTTTAGGTGCATCAACTAGAGGATTAAGTGGTTTAAAAAGATTCTTTATGCCAACTAGAACAGGCAGAATACCACGTAGTGTTGCTGCAAGAGAAGCAACTTTTAAAGGTATAGGACCTGGAAAAGTTATTCCAGGTTTTGAAAGAAGTGGAAAAGTTCTTACAGGCATGGATAGAGCTAGACAGATAGGAAAAATAGCAGGAGCTGCAGGAGGTATTGGAGCTATTGGTGGAATAGGTTCTGCTTTATTACCTCAATTTGAAGACAGTCCAGAAGACACAGCCTTAGAAGATTTTACTGATATGATTAGAGGAGGTTCAGAAAAAGTAGCAGACTTTATGACCTTTTTACCTACTGCAGCTGTGCAAACTCCATTTAGAAAAACTGAAGATATACAGGGATTGACAGGTTTATTAAAAGGTGAAAAAGCAGAAGAAGTAGTAGGCAGTGACAATGATACAGACGGTGGATTAAACCAAAAAGATATATCACCTGCTATGGAAACAGCACTAACACAAGAAGAACAATTTGCAAAGATGAAAGCAGACGCTGACGCGCGGGCCGAGATGTATTATGCAATGCTCGGTGGAGATGGACCTAACAAAGTTAGAGCTCTTGCTGACGCGTTTACAGCTGCAGGTGCTCTGTATGATGAAGACAAGTCACAAGCACTAGCAGGATTTAGTGAAGGCATACAAGGTGAACTAGATAGAGACGAAGCAGTTCGTGATGAAGCTAGACGTCTTGGTCTACAAGAAGTTGTAGGACTACGTGACGAAGAGAGAATGGATGAAAAAGCTAGAGAACAAATGTTCGAACAAGCTGAACTATCAATTGTAGCATCACCTGATTTAACACCTGAGCAAAAATCATCAGCGTTGCAAGGTTTAAGAGCCTATAGACAAGGCATCGTGGATATTCTTCCTACCAATGATAAAGGCGACGAAGCAGATACAACTCGTATGGCTGCAGGAACAGTTTATTATGATCCTGCTAACTTGTATGGTGGTATGTATGTGGCTAAACCTACTACACCAGATGCTGAAGTTAAATCATTTACTACACTAGTGGAAGCCCAAGCCCACGCGAGGAGCTAGGGTATGCTTTTATCTAATCTTCCAAAAGGTGCTAAACTTACAAAAACAGCTATAAATGAGTCGTTTAATTTTTTTAAAAAAAAATACGGTAAACCAGGAGGCATGGCTGAAAAAAACCCTAGCCAATTAATTACAAATTTAAAAAAACAAATTGAAGACAGCTATGAAATGGTTGGTTCAAAAAGAATAATTAAAGATAAAGACCCTTATTTAAATCCAGAAATATTAGGTTTTTATAAATTTTTAAGAGAACATCCAATTACTTCTGTTGGTTTAACTAAAGGATCAACTACAGTCGATGGTGTTTTAGTTAGAACACCTGATTTTAAAATAAACAGTATGTTTCGTAGAGCAATAAGTAGATTAGGTGATAGCGTTGAAGGGGCTCGAGGATACGGAACACAACAAGAAGCTTCTAACTTAGGTTTGTTTTTAGGTTTAGGTAGACCAAACGCAGCAAAAACTAAAACAAAAACTAAATCAAAAATAGGACAAAGAGCAGGCGCCGCTAACGTTCAAGTTACAGATGAAAATTATCAAGCTGCTGTAAAGTATATTGACGATATGCATGAAGGTAAAGTTACAATGAACTCTCTTCCTGATATAGCTTTAGCACATAACGTTGATGCTACTACTTTAAGAAGAATATTTAATGAACCCGATACATTAAAAGCGTTCAGTAAATTAAAAGTAACAGAAACAATTAACCCACAAAAAAATTATTTAAGAACAATAGAAAGAGCTACCAATAAAAAATTGTTGCCAGCTGAATTGTTAAATGCAGCCGGTGATAAAATAAAAATGGCAGACCCAATAGCAGGTTTTGTTAAAAGAAAAGAGAGAATGCTTGAAGGTTTAAAATATGTAGATGACGCAGGAAGAACTCAATTAGGAAAAATTGATGATACTAAATTTTATATAAATCAATATTTTAAAACTTATCCAGAAGAAATATTAAAATACCCTAAAATAAAACAAATGTTAAACGCTAAAATTGATAAAGATTTCAATTTAACTTTTAATAAAGGGAATTATTTAACTGATAAACAATTAATAGATAAAGCTAAAAAAGGAGATCTATTAGATATTTTTGATATTTCTCCAATAGCAGGTGAAGAATTTAAAATAATAATGCAGCCTAGTAATAAATTAATTTCTGTAGGAAATTTTAACCAAGGTCAAGTTCCTGGTTTATCTAAATTTTTTAATGAAAACTTAGGTAGTAATAACCCAATAACAATTGAGAAAAAAAACGTTATTGTAAATTTTTTAGATGATTTTGGTTTAAGTGTTGATATCGGTCCATACGGAAATATTGGTTCAAAAAAAACAGATTACATTACTTCTTTAAAAAAATTAGGTTTAGAAAATGTTCTTAAAAGGTATGAAAATGTTCCCGGTACTGGATCAAAACATTACACTAAAATAGAATTTCAACCAGATACGTACAGTAAACTGCCTCTAAGCAAAAGAAATTTAAACAAAGGTGGCCGCGTTGAGATGGACGAAGGCGGCACAGCGTTTGATGCATTAATAAAACAAAACCAAGAAGAACATGGCATGGAATTAAAAGATGCTATTGATGAAGCTATAAAAGAATTTTTTGGTATGGAAAGTTTTGCTGATGGTGGCCGTGTAGGGTACGCAGAAGGTAACAGAGTCATACCATCAGCAGCACAAAGAACAATTGGTGGTGGTAGCACAAGAACAATTGGTGGACCAACAAACAAAGTTGGTACAATAGAAAGTATGCTAGCAGGTATAGGCGCTGGTTTAATTGACATACCTCGTGGTGCATTCGTTCTTGGTACAGCACTTATGGACATGGGTCTTGGCACTAACAACGCAGCTAAAGTTGAGAAGTGGTTTGACGAGCTGACAAATTTAGATGAGAAAGCAGAGGCTACAACAATAGGTGGCATGGTTAGACTATTAACTAACCTTGGTATACCTGGTGCAACAGCATTTAACATGGGTACAAAAGCCACAAAGGCAGCGTTGCTCGCAAAACGTAATGGTAACTATTTTAGAATTACAGATCCAAAACTAGAAGAAAGAATGAAGACCGCATTAAACGGTAAAGGCAGACTGTATGCAACACTTGGTGGAGCTGGTGCAGCTGGTGTGTCCGATGCAATCTTTATAGGTGACGTTAACAAAGCTGGAACACTTGGTGATATGTTTGGTGGACCAACACAATTAAATGAAAACGATGCAAACGAAGCGTCTAAAGAAGTTATGAACAGAATAAAGTTTGGTTTAGACAGCTCATTAATGATGGGTGTAATTGGTGGCACAGGGTCAGCGATTAAGACAGCTGTTAAACGTCGTAACGACATGGCATCTGACAACGATGCACTAGACAAATTCTTAAGTAAACTTAGACCACGTGGTGACAAGCCCCAAGAGTTTTTTGAAATGGAAAGAGCAAACATAGGTGCACGTGCGGGTGATGTAAACTATGCAGGTGAGGTTGCACGTAGCCTAGACAAACACATTGACGGTATCTTTCCGTTTGTAGTTAATCCATTTAACAAAATGGGTAACAACGGACGTAAAGAATTTATGAAAGAACTAAATGATGTATTGTTATCTGGTAAACCTGAAATAGGTGTGACTGGTAGATTTGATTTTGGTGAGTTAGACCCTGATATGGTTAAGTCATTAACAGCTAAAATGAAAGGCATGGGTGCAAAACAATCTGATATCGACGGTGTGTTTAAAGAGTTTTACAATATACGTGGTGGATGGGGTCACATGTTCAGTCGTCTCGGTGCAAAGATGGACAAGGCAAACTTAGATGAGTTTAGAACTTTGTTTAGTAATAAATTTAGTAACTATCTTGGATCAACATACGAGATATTTCAAAACAAATCTATCATACCTATGTTAAACTACAGACCAAGTGAGGAAGCTGTTAACAAAGCTATAGTTATGTTTAAGCAATCTGCAAAAGAAGCAGGTGAAGAAATAACGGACGCACAAGCACGACACTATGTAGACAAAATGGTAGAAGGCGCAAGATTACCAAGCAGTCCTACGTCAGGTTTGTATTTAGATGTGCCTGACTTTTTTGCTAACAGAACAATACTGGATGACCTTGGTGGTAAAAATAAAATAGGTTATGAAAATTTTACTGAAGATGCAAAAAAAGTAGTTAACGAATTGTTGGGTAAAATAGAAGACCCAATGCAAACAGTTTTAGCTGGCACAGGCAGACTGTCATTGATCGCAAGACGTAATGAATTTTATAATGATCTTATTAAACGTAGTAAAGAAGAGATCGCAGCAGGGCGTAAAGGATTTTTCTACGACGACGAATCTGCTGCTATCAACGCACTAGGGTCTAACATTAAAAAAGTTGAGATTGATCCGTCACGTACAATAGAAGCTGGTATTACAAACCCTATGAATGGTATGTATGCAGAGAAAGCTGTGGCAGAAGCAATAGAGCAGAGTGCCATGATACAGAGAGACAAAGAATGGTACACACAAATGTACGACAGCTTTATTTTGTACCCAAAAGCAACGTCACAGATTGCAAAAACAATATTAAGTCCTATCACTCACGTGCGTAACTTTGTATCTGCCGGTGCATTTGCCGGAGCAAACGGATTGTTACCAGGTGTAACTATTAGTCCTGATAAAATGGCAGCGGCTATGAAAGACTCGTACCGCGCACTGCAAACCAATCTACCTGGATCGCGGATCGCGAATGATGAGTACAGAGAACTATTAAGACTAGGTGTTGTGAACAGTAACGTTCGTCTTGGTGATCTACAAAGACTACTAAAAGATGTACAGTTTGGTGAAACACTGAGCGCGCAGACTGGATTGCGTGGACTTACAAAACAATTATCTAAAGTTAAAAAGTGGACAGAAGACATGTACACAGCTGAAGATGATTTTTGGAAAATTACAAGCTACGCACTAGAGCGACAAAGACTAAATGATGCTTATGCAAAAGTTGGCATAAAGGTAGACCCAAAAGCATTGAATGAAGAAGCAGCTAGTATTGTTAGAAACAATATACCTAACTACGACATGGTGAATGAGTTTGTAAAAGGCCTAAGACGTCTTCCGTTTGGTAATTTCGTATCTTTCCCCGCAGAAATTATGAGAACAACTACTAACATTTTAGGTCGTGCTTTAAAAGAAATTAACTACCAACACACACTAGACGATGGTCGAGTTGTAAACCCGCTACGTGGCATAGGTATGAAACGATTATTTGGTTTAGGTGCAACAACAGTTGCTGTACCGTATGGTGTAGTTGAAGGAGCTAAAACATTATATGATGTTAGTGGTGCAGAGATGGACGCGCTTAGACGATTTGTACCTGAGTGGTCAAGAAACTCTACACTAGTTCCAATCAAAGACAGAGAAACAGGAGAACTAAAGTACATAGACTTCTCACACACAAACGCATACGACACAATGATTAGACCAATCAATACTATGATTAATAGTATTGGCAAAGGTGTTGATGAGGGTGAGATTATGAAGAACGTAGCTATTGGTATGTTTGATGCAACTAAAGAAACGTTCTCACCATTTATGAGTGAGTCAATTTGGTTTGAAGCAGCTTCTGATATTATATTGAGAGGTGGACGTACAAGAGAAGGTCGTCGTCTATATACAGATGAAACACCATGGGGTGAAAAGGTAAGTATCGTTGCAGGTCACATAGCAAAGACACAGGTGCCAGGATCTGTTGAAGCATTTAAGAGATTAGACCTAGCAGTAGAAAGTGTCGACATAATACAAAAAGGTAAATACGATAAGTATGGTAGAACATATGAGTTAGGTGACGAGTTGTTAGGTTTTGCTGGTGCACGTGCAGTTGCAGTTGATCCGTTAAGAAGTATGAAATTTAAAATTGCAGACTACAGGACAGGTGTTAACAATGCACGTAGAGAATTTACAACACCTCTATTAAGAGGTGGACCTGTTGACCCAGCAGACATTGTAGATCGTTATGCTGTTGCTAACCAAGCACTGTATAATGTTAACAAAGAATTATTTGATGACTACTATGCAGCTAGAGTGTTGGGTACAAAAGAAAGTGCAATCGATGGACAGTTTGCTGACAGGGTTTCTACAGCACAATTGAACGCAATTAAAACTGGTCGATTCAAACCATTTATACCATCAGAAAATATTATTAAAGCATTTGCAGATAACGCTAGAGAGATAGGTGAGCGTAATCCGTACAGAATAGCTGAAAAACAGATAAACAGAATGGCACAGAAGTACAATAACTTGCCGCTGTATGACACAATTTTCCCTGTATTTGAGAATCCATTTAACTTGCCGTCTGCACCATTACCACCAGCAGCAACTAACGTAACACCAGTAGGTGGACTGTCTCCTGGAAGTGTGGTACAAACAGGGATGAACAATCCACTAATTAACAATAGAACCATGCAGCAAGGACAAAGAGTATTTGGATTAACTGATACTATTTTTGGGAGTTAATTATGGAAATGGAACCACAAACAGAACGCGAACATATAATATCAATACAAGGACATATAACCGGAGTGAAACGAGAACTAGATAATATAAAACAAGACGTGTCACACGTGCACAAAGACGTAGAAAAATTGGGCGGTAAGATAGACAAAATCTATTGGGTTGTTTTAACTACGGTGGGGGCCGTTGGTTTAATTGTTATTGAGACATTGTTGGGGATGATTAAATGATACCTATAAAAAATATAAACCTTAACCAAATTAAAATAC
>Ga0209645_1001079_pt1 | contig 13823 bp, 12 predicted proteins | sample ETNvirenome_6_30_FD_184070 | JGI IMG/M metagenome (GOLD analysis project Ga0209645, IMG submission 184070) | Marine viral communities from the Pacific Ocean - ETNP_6_30 (SPAdes) (version 2) | ecosystem: Environmental > Aquatic > Marine > Oceanic | place: Pacific Ocean | collected 2013-06-19
TGCCTTAAGGTCTTGAGCAAGTTCTAAACTGTACTCTGCCTTTAGTGCTCTGGACTTCGCTGTAACGGTGACTTTCTCGATTGAGAATGCCATCTCGTTAAAGTTATCACCAGATGTACCTAGATCTTCAGCGTCGTCTGTACGCATACCTTGACCTACGTTGTAGGTAGTACCATCACCAGTTTGTGGGAATGTACCATCTAGAGCACCAGGATTTGAACCACTCTGTGCAGTAGTACCTAAACCAACAGCTGTTTGAGTTTGACCACTAGTAAGGTCGAAACCTTCATTCTGTCCTGAGAAAGCGGAATCTACTTCATTGTAGAATGTTTCTGTGCCACTATTTGAAGAGTAGCGTGAACGCATTGCGAAAATAAGTCCAGTAGGACCACTCATTGGTTGAACACCAGCAAGGTCATATGCGACCAAGTTTGGCATTGAACGACGAATAAGTGAAATTAGTACAGGGTCGAAACCTTGCATTGCACCTGTTGTGGCAGCACCTAAACCTGGATCGGAACCAGATGTAGTACTGTTAGTTGGTGTTTCAGAAAGAAATTCTCTTTCCTCTCTGAGTGCTTGTTCTTGATTCTCCAGGAGTTGAGCAGTTACCAATCTACGATGGTGATCTTTGATATCACCCATACCATCATGATCTAGAATGGGTGCCCATTTCTCCTGCAGAGCCTCTGAATTAATAGGGGCTTGCATTTAAAATTACCTCTTTAAAAGTTTTAGTTTGATCAATAATTAAAAAATTATTTTTTAGAGACTCTTCCCAATGTCTGTAAGTAGGTTTCCATAAGACTTGAATTTGTCTTAGGTGCCTCTGCCGTACCTTCTGAAATTGTTTCTGTCTTGTCTCTCTGAGTTCCAGGATTAGCTGGGAAATAAGATTCCCTTAATGTTCCTAGTTTCTCACGATAGGATTGTTCACTATCAAACTCAACATTTTCAGCAAGAGAAGCAAGTTTTTCCTTTTGGGAAAGTGCAAGACCTTCAGATACATCTGCAAGAATTACATCGGAAGTTGATTCCGCAAGTCTCTTTGTTAGAGCAACATTTTTATTAATTTGCTCGTTGAGTTTATCTTCCATTTCATCTAATTTCTCAACCATACTGTTGAGAACATCATATTTTTCTTCAGGGATTGTTACATAATGATTTTCAAAAAGACTTCTCATTCCGACTAAGAATGATTCTGTCATTTCTGTTTTAAGTCCATGTTCTACTGCGAGTTGATTTTCTGCAATCCACTCATCAGCAACGTACTCAAGATAAGCATCAGTTCTATCAGTAATTTCTTCTTTGATAGCTTCAACCTGTTCGGTTAATGATTGCTCATACTCCTTCTCAAGTTCTTCCTTAATTTCTGAAACTTTAGACTTAATTGCAGTTTCAAAAATAGTACGTGCTTTTTCCTGAAATTCTTCAGAAAGTTTTTCACCAGCAATAAGAGCATTGATATCTTCTTCAACATCAATTACTTCTTCTTCGGTAGTTTCCTCTTCAGCAACTACTTCTTCTTCAGTAGTTTCTTCTTCGGCAACGATTTCCTCTTCTGTAGTTTCCTCTTCAGAAACAACCTGATCTTCAGGTTTTTCTTCTTCTTCCTTAACACCACTAGGTGTAGGATCTGCCTTAGCTGCTTTTTTATTAACTACATCCCTAACTTGTGATAAAGTTTTTCCAGGTGTATTTAACTTTGCTGAATTATCATCAGCTTTGTAATTTTGTGGAGTAGGGCCGCCTAGATCTTCAACAGCACCAGTTTGACCAGGGGTTGACCCAGTTAGACTTGGCATTGGTTCTCCAGCTGCAGCATTTTTAGTTACTACGTTTTCCATTTCTTGTAAATCGGTACCAACGGACATTTAGATATTTTTAATTTAATCTGTATTTATTTATAGAACTTAAAGATTCAAGAGGAAATTATTAAATAAATCCAACTTATGTTCTTCTAATCTTTTCTGATCAACTAATGTATTAATTGTTTTTTGAGTTTTTTCAACAAGTTCCTCACGAAGTGAACCACCTTCCCAAACCCATTCTTTTCCTTCCATAATACCATTCACAAAAGCATCTGGTGCACTAGGATCCGCAACAATGTCTGCAGCAGTTGCTAACTGAAAATCTTCACCAACAACCTTACAACCATCTCGATCTTCTTTTAGTGATCCAACTCCACGAGAGGAAACTCCAAGAGTGACACCTTCATTGATTAAAGATTTTGCAATCTTACCCATAGGTGTTTCAAGTAATTGTGCCTTACCAATAAAATTATTTCCTTCTTGTTTTAGTGAAGTAATTTTATGAGAAACCCGATCAAGATTTACAGTTGGGCCTTCAGGATGACCAAGTTCTCCAAGTGCACGACCTTTTCCAACAAATGCTTCATTGTATCTGTTAACTTCTCTTGCAAGAGTTGCTACAGGATACATTCTACCATTACGATTTTTCAGATCTCCTTGTAGAAAAACTCCTTCAATATACATTTTCTTTTTAGCACCCTTTCCTTCGGTGATAAATTTAACGCTTGAAATTTCTTCCGTAATAAGTTTCATTTTCTTAGTTTGTAAATCCTACTTTAGTACCCAAGCAATCAGTGCCTCCAGCAACGAAAACTACATGGGTAGGTTCTTTTTCTAAAAATTCAGTAGAGTCTGCCAAAAGAGTGAAGGTGCCTACAGTAGATCCACCTCTAGTCTCAGTAACAGTAATAACTCGATCAGTAGTGCTTGGATTAGCAAGACGAACGACAGTTGCCTCACTAAAACTAGATGCAGCGGCTACTAAAGGTACAGTTATCTCACTTCCTTTAAGTAATATGTTCATTATTCCTCCTCTGCTGGTTCTGGTTCTGGTTCTGCTTCAACATTAGTATCAAACATAGAAAGTGCTATACTTGATTTTTGAGCATCAATTTTTGATGCTGCTTTTGCAAACAATACATCCTTTATACCATCACTAATTTCAGCTGCGGCCGCATCATTAGCTATCAAATTAACAAGTTCTTCCATAAAAAATTATTATATTCCTATTCTTTATTTATATCTCTGCTTTCTTAGTATCTTTTCCCAATTGACCATTAGTAATGGCACCATCTGGTTCTAATGGAACATCTCCCAGTGTATCCATTTCTCCTTCTGCTGGTAATGGTTCACCAGTTATAGGATCAATTGCATTTGGATCTGGTATAATACCATCCTTAATTTCCTGTTCTATTTGATCATCCATTTCTACCATTTCACTATCAGTTTGACGAAGAACATTTCTACGAACCCATTCATTAGAATAATATTTTCCAATATACGGTTCAATGGTTGCAAGTGAGCCTAAACGCTCATTTAACATTTCAGTTTGTTTCAATTCTGCAAATTGATTATCATATAAGAAATCATATTGAATATGTTCACTAATGAGTTCCCAATCTTCTGGAGTAACAATATTTTTAAGAATTAATTGCGTCTTAAGCATATCTGTAAACATGTGTGCAAAACGTTTTCTTAAACGTCCTACAAACTTAGAAAATTTAAGTTCATCTCTTAAAATTTCTGATGAACGTCCTAAATTAAATCCACCTTCTGCAGCAATTCTTGATTCGGGAACACCAAGTGCTCTATAAAGTTTCTTTTGAAAATACTCAATATCAGAAAGTTCTCCAAGATTTTGTCCACCTGGAAGTGTAGTTATTTCTGTTCCACGACCACCTTCTCTTCTTGGTAACCAAAAATCTTCCATCATGGACATGAATTTTCTATCATCTCTAACTTCACCAGTATTAGCATCATATACGAGTTTATTTCTATAACGACTCATTACCTCTCTGAGGTACTGCTCTGCCTTTACCTTTGGTAGATTGCCTACGTCAATATAAAATATTCTCCTTTCTGGTGCTCTTGATAATCTGTATATAACAAGACTATCCTCAATCATACGAAGTTGATTAAGTGCCTTAATTGCTTTATGAAGATATGAAAGAACTGTTCCTTTATTTCTATCTATGAGACCAGAGGTTACATAAGTGATAGAATCTTTTGCAATTTTAACACCTTTATTTCCACCAGTACCACTTATCATTCCTGATGGATAACTTGGTTTTTGTGTGTAAATGAAATATTCTTCTATTTCTGGTTCTACATACTTCGCAGCACTATCAGAACCTCTGTTCATATCTAAGACTTGTTGAGATTTAGATTTCTTTTTTTCTTGACGAACATATTTCATTTTCATAGGATCAATATATCTTAAATCCTTAATCCCCTCTTCGGGTTTTTTCATATCAATTACTTTCAGATAATATATCCTACCATCAATATACCAATTTCTTAGTATCTCATGAGATTTTTTATCAAAATCTAATATTTCTTTTATATTTTTAAACTCTTCTCTAATTACTTTTTTTAATTTATCACTTGCGTTTAAATTTGATAATTCAATTTCTATTGGAGAATCATACAAATCACTAACAATTGCTTCATTAATAACATCTTCAATGGCACCATCACACTCTGGATGTAATGCCATCTCACGATATCTTTTTATTAAATCAAATTCGGTTCTATAAACACCTTCTATATCAACATAGGATCCGTAAAATCCACTACTAATATAATTATCAACCCCGTCCTCATTATTTTGAGGAACTGGGGATATTACAGAAGGGGATTTTTTTTCCTTGTCACCAATTGAAAATCCAAAAAGTCTGGCCATAGTATAATCTTTTTACTACTATTATAGCACTATTTATCGTATATTTTCACCGCCAGCTGAAGAACTGGTTCCTTTAAATGCTTCCCACCAATGAACTTGCATTTCTACAGTAAATTCTTCTAAGGTATCAGTTGTTTCATAACTCATATCAATAGCAGAAATATTAGTTGGAAAAATATCCCAGAACTTATAAGATCTAAGAACTCCTCCATCACGATCTAATTGATGAACTATAGCATCTTTTTGATAATCAGCAGGGTTAGTAATACCTGTGGCATCATCTAATTTATTGATAGTGTTCATCCACTTTTCAAAAGCTGAACGAATTATAAAATCAGTATCATTAATTACTGTAATAGTCCATGTTTCAAATGTTCTATCTCCAGCAATTTTTAGTATCCTACCCCTAAATGGAATTTCGATAGGAGCAATCGATGATGCTGGAAGTGCTGCTGCTTTAACTAAAATTCTAGCTTTTGCTAAAACTTCACTGTCTACTGCAACCGCATCTGGAAATGCTAACTCTACTTCAAATAGATTAGGTCTAGCACCACCACCGATTAATCTACTCTTAAAATCACTAATTTTTCTTAGTGGAATACTGTTCTGTTGAACTCTACTTGGCATTGTCTTTAAACCTCTTAATTACTTAAACGCTACCGATTACTTCTTCAAATGAAACGCCAGTTCTAGTGGCAACGAATGTTAGACCAATGAAGTTAATTGATCTTGCAGGCTTAATGTATATATCTGCGATAAATTCATTTGCATCAATCACAGCACCAGTGTTATTGGTTTCATCACAAATAACCACATAATCTGAAATTCCTCGTTTAGCCTGAACATCACGTAGGAATGGTTCAACAATGTTTACAAAGTTAGTTCTTGTAATCTCATCGTTGAACTCAAAGAGTTGATCTCTTGCAGCAGCAGAAATTGCATCTTCAAGGAAGATAAACAATCTACGAACATTTATTCTATCAAAGGCAGATGCCTTAGCAAATCCAGTCTTATCACCAAATAAAATTATTCCTGCTCCAGGTTGGAAAACAACAGGATTTATTCTTGCAGAATAAAGACGATCTCTTTGTAATTTAGTTGGGTTGTATGCTAATTTAACAGCATTAAGAATTGAACCTCTCGCTGTTCCAGCAGGTGAGAACCAAGGGAATTGATTGATATCAGTTCTAGCACAAGTTCCAGCAATATCAGCATTAAGTGGAATGTATCTGAATGTATTAGTAAATCTATCAAACATATACTTGTATCCAGTATCAAATACGGCATATGAAGAAGATGTTATTGGGTCAAAGAAATTAATTACATTATCAGTAATTGTATCATTATCTAAAATAGTTGCAGCACTTTGATCTGATGTATCAGATATCATTGCTGCTCTATAAGGAGATATGAATGCAATCGCATCCTTTCTCTTCTCAGCAATAGCAATTAATTTAGTAGCGAGTGCTCTTGTTTCATTTTCACCACCTTTAGAAGATCCTTGAATAAGAAAATCTACATCTACTACAGTATCATTTTCAAATAAACCATATCCATTAACACCAACAATATCATCCAATCCAGAATCAAGTGCTCCTGTAGTGGTAAGATCCGTCTTTCCACCATAATTTAAACCACCTGTTAATTCAGAATTTAATGTACCAATACTATTAAAGATAACTCCTTCTGCATCTTGATCCCATCCACCATCACCATCAAGTGTAAATGCACTGCTATATCCAGTGGTTACAACTCCTGTTGGTTCACTTAAACCAAAAATGTACTCAGAACCAGTTTGAAGGTATTTTCTCCAATAAGAAGGAGATCCAACAGAAAATTCTGCATCTTTTGCTTTTGAAAGATTTAAATGTTTTTCAAGAATTGTTCCTGCATTACCAGAAATTGTTCCTTTAGCATCAATTACGACTACATGAACTTCATCAAATCTAGCACCTCTAGCACTCGCATAATCAGAGGTTCCTGGTTTCTCAGATAATGTATTCCATTTTACAGTGTTGTAAGTGGTTGATGCATTTCCACTAGTTGCAGTAGAAATTTCAAGTTCTTGTTGATCAAACCAATCTTTGGAAGATGTATAAGATGTTGAAGCATATGATGCTGCAAAACCATTAGTATGAATAGCAACACTTCCTGTTGAACTAAATTTATAAATGCTATTATAATCTTTTTGAGTTTCGGTTCCTGCAGAGGATACATGACTAAGAAATTTAACATCTATGGTAGTAGTACCAACCTTAGTTACAATACCCTTAAAGTGACCATCTATTAATTCTGTTGATCCAGCACCAACTCCAGTTTTTGAAACAACAGTGCCATCTGGAACTGCTTGAGTTACTCCATAACCAACGGCAATTGCTGCTTTAGCTTCTGGACTTGCAACATCTACTCCTTCTAGTATTTGATCTGCTGAACTGTCAATAATTCCAATTTTAATTCCATTTGCCCAAGTTCCTGGATTTTTTGCAGCAACGGTTACTGTTGAAAGAACAGTAGTATCATATCCCAATTCCTCATAATGTTCGACACTTTTAATTTTTACATTTGCAGCCTCTCCAACAAATCCATTTTTCAACCCACTATCATCTGCTCTGACAACATTTAATTGTCCACCGTATGCTAAGTATGATGATGCACTATACCATGTTTCATAGTGTTTATCTACATCATATGGTTGCCCAAATGTATTAAGCAATTCATTTTCGTTAGCAATAAGTGTAGGTTCTGCTACTGGGCCTTGTGAAAAAGGCCCTACAATTCCACCAATCTTATCTGTTGTGGGGTCAACCCTTCCTGTGGTTAGGTCAACTTCCCTTACCAGAATTCCAGGAGATGCTAGGTTTAACGGCATCTTAATTTCCTCTCGCAATCCAAATTTATTCTAGAAATATTTATTATTTCCTTTATTTACATGCATTTTTTCATCGATAGTCCCACATATAAGAACGATCTCCATATTCATCTATATGCCATCTATCTCCATCCTTATCAACAAAACTATCCATATCTTCAAATCCATCTGAAATAAAACCAAAAGGTGCCATGTCTTGTTCTATGGCATTCTTTTGTTCTTCATATATTCTCTTTCTTACATCTTGATCAGTCATCTCTTTAAAGTAATCTTGTGCGACTAACCAAGCAAATATAACTAAGCACATTGCCAAATCATCATTACATCCCTCTTCTGCCTCAAATGAATTGTGTTTTTGTGAAAATGTAGTCAATTCAGATATGATATCATAATCACAAGTTAATATTTTATCATCCTCTAATAGAGTTTTTAAATTAGAACATCCCAATTTTTTAACAGCAGATGTCATTCTTACACCCAGTTGAGTTTTTTTACCAGAAAATCCTTGACCTACTATTTGACCATTTCTTCCTCTCATGGTAGCCATAAGAATATTATCATATTCTAAATCGTATTGAAGAATACTTGCAACCTGATCACCAATATCATTAACCTCTATTAGTAAAAATGCCTGATTATACGCCTTAGCAATATCATGAATAATATTTGGAAACAACATAGGTTTTATCTCATTGTTTCTATATTTTGCTACGATCTTGTATGGAAACTGTGTTGTATCAAAAACTATGAATGCCGAGTAATCATTACCAAGTCCTCGTGCAACATCAACCGTAATTATATAATTATGTTCTTTAACTGGATTTTCGTAAATATCAAGACCAGCATTTCGTTGAATGGGAGTTTCATATACTAAATTTTTGAGTTTTGATGCACTAATAAGAGTATTAACAGATCCTAAAAATTCACACTCAAACTCAATTTTAAATTGTTGCTCTGATGTGTTTGCAATTGTTTGTTCTTTCCATACAGCATCTCTACCAGGAACTTCAGACCAATGAACATCAGTGGGAACATATTCATTCTTCTGTCTTTCTGCATCGTGCCACATTCGGTAGAAGTGGTTCATACCTCGTGGTGTAGATACAATTATAACTTTGGTTGATTGTCCAGATGTAATCGTAGGATAAACTGATGCAAAGAAATCATCGGCAATATGATTTGGAATGAATGCAAACTCATCAAGGAATATTACGTTATAAGAACCACCACGAACAGCAGATGATGAGGTGGAGTTTGCTGATATCTTAGAACCGTTCTCCAATTCTAAAGAACCTTTGTTCCAAGATATTATACCTTGTTGCATCCATGTAGGTAAATTTTCATATGCGAGTTGTAATCTACCAAGTAAATCTCTAGCCGTGGACGCTTTGTTTGCCAGAACAGCAATATTGACATTATCATTAAAAACTGCATAGTGTAAAAGATATGAAATACAAGTTGTAGATTTACCTGTCTGACGAGGCATCTTACATATATTAAATCTATTTTCATGAAATCTTTTGATCAACTTCTCTTGAAAATCATACATATCAAAAGGAACAAGTCCTTCATCAAGAGAGACAATTTTTATATATTTTCTGGTAAAATATATCGGATCTGCTTTACATTTTAAAAATTCACGAATGTTATCTTCCGTGAATTCTATTTGAGTATTTGCTTTTTTTAAATTAGGATTACCTAAGTAAACATCATTAGCAGACATAATTTTAATATCTAATTGATAGAATCATGATAACGTAAATGTGTTTTCAGTTACAAGAAAAGTATATCTATTTGCACCACTAGTCAATCCTTGACCTGATGAAGTTTCAACGAAAATGTAATGTTCTCCACTGTCACTCCCACTAGGACCAGTGCCAGTAGAAGGAGTGTAATCGTCATCTTTGAACCAAGTTCCAGTAGTGGTTTGGTTAGAGTTTCTGTCTCTAACATAATTAAAATACATTCCATTTTCATAATCTGCAACGGCATTTGCAACACTAGTGTAGCTACTAACTCCTGGATACACTGTGCTCCACCATAATGTAGATGTACTACTACCTACTTCAACTAAACTCGTAGAACTTCCATTTATTGTCATGGTCATATTATCTATGGCAGCATCTCCTAAATATCCACTTGCAGTTTTGTAATACAAAAATACTATTCTTCCAGTTTCTCCAGCATAAGATGATAAATCTGCACTAGCACTTTTCCATGCACTTGTTTCATCTGATTGTTGTTGTCCAGATAAACCCATCACACTACTACCATCCGCAGTAAAAGCTAATTCATTAAGAGTGCCTCCACTTTTAGCAGTAGCATTATCAGCCTGCTGAGTCTTCCAATATAGTTTTAATCCTCCCATATTAGATCCATGCATATGATATTTCCAAGTAAAAGTAGCTGTTGTAGATCCACCACCTCCTCCACTCGAAGCAGTAAAGGGTGGAATAGGTCCTGACATTCCAAGTAGTGATGAGATAGGAGTCATAATATATTATGCATAATTAACTTTATTACAAAGAGGAAGGAAAGTTGCATTGGCAGTTTTAAGTATGAAAAATGTGTATACATCATAACTACCACTTGCACCACCAGTTGGAGCACTTCCCCCTAACCATTCTTCTGTAGCTGCACTACCATCTATCGTAATATTAGTAATCTTATCGTCAGAACTATCTGGTTTTATAATAACAACAACGGTGACAGAATCTCCTATTGCCAAATCATTATTAAGTCCATTAGTTGATGTAATATCGGGTGTTAAAGTACCACCATCTTCAGCAATACTATAGTATTGTACATTTCCATCATCAATATTAATTCTATCTGATGCTATATCAGATAGTTCATCATCTACTACATAAACTCTTTCAGATATACTTCCCTTAACACCTAGTTTTGTTCCACTACTGGTTTGTCCTATTGCAATATGATCAGTAGAATTAAAAGGTCCTAATTGAATATCCCCATTAGCATTAACATCTATAGATGGTACACCTGATATATCATTAACAGAAAATATAGAACCTGATGTGAGATTGTTAGTTACAGAGAATAATTGTCCTTCTGAACCCTGAATTACTAGTGCTGTAGATGCTGTACCAACATCAACAGTAAGAGTCGCATCAGATGCAGTAGTAGTTCCTATTCCAACATTAGTGGATGTATTAATACCAGTAGTATTAGTTTCCCAAACTCCAGAGGCACCACCTCCTCCTCCACCACCAGTCGCATCTTCCCATTGTACAACTCCAGCTCCATCACTAGTTAATACTTGACCATCACTACCATTAGCGGATGGAAAAGTTAAATTATTAAGTTTACCACTGAATGATGTGGCAGTTATAATACCAGCATGAGCAGTGATGGCAGTTCCAATCTTTACATCACCAATAACATGAAGTTTTGCTGTAGGATTAGTAGTTCCAAAGCCCACATATTCAGTAGAACCAAAAGGTGCTAACTGAATTGTTCCATCAGCATCAACATCTATTGATGGTATACCTGATATATCATTAACAGAAAATATGGAACCTGATGAGAGACTATTGGTTACAGAGAATAATTGCCCTTCTGAACCCTGAATTACTAGTGCTGTAGATGCTGTACCAACATCAACAGTAAGAGTTGCGTCGGATGCTGTAGTTGTTCCTATTCCAACATTTTTTGATGTATTAATACCAGTTGCATTAGTAGCCCAAGTACCACCAACACCTGTTGATCCTCCTCCACCACCAGAAATAGAAACATTACTAATTCCACTAATCTTACCATTAGCATCAACAGTAATCTGAGCTACATTAGATGCATCACCATAAGTAGCTGCAGATGCACCAGTTAATCCTGTTAAGTTTGCACCAGAACCAGAGAATGAAGTAGCAGTTATGATACCAACTGAAGCAGTGATGGCAGTTCCTACTTTTAATGTATCCCCTACTGTTCCGATACCACTTATACTTAATGCGGTTCCGACTATTTTTGTTGCAGTTATGATACCTGCATTAACTATTTGCCTACTATCATCAATAATAGTGGAATTTGAAATCTTAATTGCCATCTTACCGTCTTCGTGAAGTCACTAGGTATTTTTTAATATTTATCATTCATACCTGTGTTTAGTTGCATCAAAGTTTTGTTTCAATTCTGTTTGTGATAGTGCTCTACTATAAACTAAACCCATAGAAACATCTCCATCAAAATATCTACTTCCACCATTATTATCTTGACCAATGTTAAATTCTCCAGCAGCATCATATGGAAAAGTTCCTGAATTATGAGTCGTTGTATTAGTTCCTGATGAAATTGTTCCATCTAATTTAAACATATAAAGAGTTGCTGCAGATGAAGTTACACTAACAGCACACATAACCCATTCATTATTAGGAATGGTAATACTTGCATCATAATTCCAAGAAGCACTCTGATTTTCCCAATTATATCTTAATTCATCATTGTTATATACATTAAAATTAAAACAATGACTTGATGGACTAGTTTGTCTACCAGTTATTGGAGAAGCCCAACTATCTTGATTTCCATCTCTCTTTATCCACGCACTTATTGTAAGAGGTGGTATACTTACTTTTGCACTACCAGAAAAACTTACTGACTCATTAGTTCCATCAAAAGTAAAATAACCAGATACACCAGAAGTATGATTAGAAGCAGTCATATTTGTTAATGTTCCAGTAAAACCCTTACCACTTAAATCATTCCAAGTTCCACTACCAGAATAACTTTTGGTATTTGCTGCATCTGTACAGAAAAAAAGACTATCAGTAACTATTTTAGAACTATTATATTCTGTTGCCATTATAAGTTATACCTCCATTTCATAGCATCATAATTTTGTTTAGCTTCTGATGCGGTTAAAACTTTATTATAAATTCGACATATTGGTATTTTACCATCAAAAAATCTATCACTATATGATGACGATGATGTATTATCAACTAAACAACCTATAAGTCTATAACTACTATCATAACCATAGTTATTAAAAGTTCCTATATGATCCGCTGATGATGAAGTTGCTTTTTGAAGTCCATTTAAATACAAAACCCATCCATCACTATTATGATAAGTTATTAATAAATTATACCACCTATTATTTTCAATACTATCGGCACCAGTTCCAACTGGACTATACCAACTACCCCCTATATTCATCCGTATACCAACTTCTTTATCATCCAAAGTATCACCAAAAGTTACAAATAAGGCACGATCTCCACCACCAAAAATCATTTGAGAATACTGAGAGGTTGATCCATTAGCAGGTAAATTATCAGCCTTAAACCAAAACTCTATAGTAAATTTATTAGATCCGTTGAATAAAGTATCATTAACATCACTATCTCCTGTGTAGGCAATTTTGACATTATCATTCGTTCCATCAAAATCAAAAAATCCTTCGCTATTAAAAGTAGCACCATCTATTGTTGCATTATCACTATTTCCGAAACCACTTAAATCATTCCAAGTTCCACTACCAGAATAACTTTCAGTATTTTTTGCATCCAAATAAAATATAAGACTATCATCTTTTACAATATTTGGTCCTGAATGACAAGCCATTATAATCCATACCTCCCTTTGTGTGCATCATAATTTTGTTTTACTTCTGCTGCTGATAATGCTTTTCCACCATATACTCTTACTTGGGAAAGTTTACCACCAGCAACCGCAGAAGGTAAATCATCAGGCTTCATTAATTCAAATGAATTATTAGATTCTATAACACCAACTGTGTTAGTAGAAGTCTCCACCAAAGAACCATTTAAATAAAATCTAGTTTTATTATCACTTCGGTTTAGGGTAAACACTATATGATTCCAATTATTTGCCCAAAATGATGTTCCATAATCAGAAGTGACAATATCTACAGTAGTGTTAGAATATTCTGTTCTTGCTTCCATTCTCCCATCACTACTCATTAATAACATATAGAATGAATCAGTGCTGGATCTCCAACCAGCAATATGTCTGTAACCAGAAGTATCAGTAATCTTACACCATACTTCAAGACTACCACCATTATCATCTATATTATCAATACTAAAAGAATCATTAGTTCCTTGATCATTTGAACCATCAAAAACTATACTTCCACCACCATCAGTGGAATCAAAAGAAGGTCCACCTGTAAGTGTTATATCATTACCACCAAGCATATCGCTCCAAGTGGTATCACCATCAGAATAACTCTTGGGATTTGCTGCATCTAGGTATAATA
>Ga0209645_1001080_pt1 | contig 13822 bp, 12 predicted proteins | sample ETNvirenome_6_30_FD_184070 | JGI IMG/M metagenome (GOLD analysis project Ga0209645, IMG submission 184070) | Marine viral communities from the Pacific Ocean - ETNP_6_30 (SPAdes) (version 2) | ecosystem: Environmental > Aquatic > Marine > Oceanic | place: Pacific Ocean | collected 2013-06-19
CTACTGATACAAGAAATAAACTTTTAAATAGTGTAGACTATACAGATGGTCATAGAGTTTGGGGTAAGGTAGGTGAGTTAGCTCATAAAAAATTATTAAAAACAGATCCTGCTTATAAAAAAATGGACGACAAAGCTAGAGCAGCTAAGGTTCATGAGACAGTTAAAAAGCAAGTAGATCAAAAAATGATTAAAGAAGCTAAAGCAGATCCTAGTATTAAAGCTTTAGTTGAGCAGCAAATTTACACAGCAGCAGGTGTAGAAATAGTTAGAGATAAAAGAAAAAGAACAAAGGCACAAAGAGAAGCTGAAAACGAAGCTTACCTACGTTTTGGTAGATTAATGGGTGGTTTAAAAGCAGAAGCTATATCAGTTAATAGAAAAGAAGAGGTAAATGCTAAGTCTGTTATAGGTGATAAAAGATTAGAAGGATTACAAATAGTAGAAGTTGCAAAAGACGGTTTTGTAGATACTATACGTGAAATGGAAGCTAACGGTGAAATGAGAGATGGTGAGAGCGCTGACGATTTAATAGCAGAGCTTAGAAATGGAGATACGTTTGGTGTTATTGTTGGTGGTAAATACATAGTAACAGATGCTAAAGCTGCTGCTAAAAATTTAGCTGAAGGTAAATTATATCAAGGCACAGTATTCTCACACGAAGTAAAACACGCTGCAGATTTAAAAGCTTTTACACCAGACGAAATGAAAGTTTATTCTACAAACTTACAGGAGTGGACAAAACAAAATGCACCACCTATACACGCTGAAGCTGTAGCTAGACTTGTTGGTAATGTTGAGTATAGTGGTTATGATATTAAAAAGCCATTTGAAGAGCAAAGTGAAATAGTACATGCTGAATACGGAAACTACGTTCAAGACGCTTTAAAAAGAAGGCAGTACAAAAAATTTAGAGACAAGTTATATAAAAACAAAGCTGGTATAACATCTTATTTACCTGGAGATTTTAAAACAGACACTCCACAAAAAGCAGCTACATACTTGTCAGATCACATGCAGGCTTTTGACAGAGGTGACATGGGTAGGTTAACTAAGAAAAGAATAGATGCTAGAAAAAGAGATATTACTTTACCTGACGGAACTAAAGTTAGAAGATCTAGTAATTTACAAGAAAGATTAGTAAGAGAATATAAAGGTAGTAAATCAACAAGGGCACAAGTTGGCGCGTTAATAGATAGCATGCTAGCAGTTGATTTTGATGGTAATCCAATTACTGGTGATAGAAACCAAATAACTCAGTTAGAATATGAGATAGGTGGTATAATGAATAACATAATAAAAAGATTATACGATCCTATTAAAGCAGATAATAGAAGAGGTGTTACAAGAGATGATTTTAAAAACAGTTTATTTACAGAAGCTGTTACGTTAATAAAACAAGAATACGATCCAGCTGTACAAGATCTTGATAAGTTTTTAAGTAGTAGGTTAAATTTAAGAGCTAACAGTTTAGCTAGAAGATTAGGTATTCAACAAGTGTTTACATCAGACTTAGATAATGCTAAAAACGTATTGTTTGATGATGATACTGATGTTGAAATTGATGACGATGGTAATGTTATTGAAGGTTCTACAGAGTTTACTGATAGTATGAACTTTACACCAGAGCAATTAAAAGCTATAGAGTCTGAAGTTAAATTAGTATTAGGTGGTATACTTCCTAGCATTACAGCTGAAAAAGGAAAAAATCAAGTAGTAAGTCCTTTGGTTAGTGATTTGAAGAAAAAGTTTTATGAAGAAAAAAACCCTATACAGCAAGCTATAGAAGCTACTATGGGTAAAACACCTCAAGAAATAGAGGTTTGGTTAAAAGATCCAAAAAATAAAGCTTTAATACTTAAAAAAATGCCAACTACTTGGTTAGCTAAAAACATGCCTAAAGCTGTAGAAAAACTAGTTATACAAGAAGATGGTACAAAACAATGGACAACAGATCATATTGGTAGAAAGAAAGGTACAAAGCCTGGTCAAGTAGATTTTTATAAATCAACAGAAGAAGGTCCTTATAAAGGTATGACCGATGGTAAACAAAAAATCAGACGTAATCCTAAAGCTGTAACTGATATAACCTCTGTAGATATTATTAAAAAGTTTTTTAATGGTAACACAATGACACAGCTTAGAAGAGGTGGTCTTGATACGTTAACTAGAGCTATGGCTCAAGAAATAGGTTTAGAACAGTTTAGAGCTAATTTAGAAAACGATAGTGATATAGCTAAAATGTTTAGGTCTAGACAAGAGCTTTTGTATGGTGAGCTTGGAGATGCTGTTGTTGCTAAGGCTATAGATCAATATGAAAGAGGTAATGTATTAAAAAGTAGTGAAGGAAACTTTGATCCATTAAAAGCACAGCTTGACATGGTTTATGCTAGAGGCGCTGTTCAAGTTGGTCTAGAGTTTGGTAAAGATTCAGACGAATACCGCTCGTCAATTGCTTTTGCAGAAGCTGAGTCACCTGGCTCTTCACGTTTTATAGAAGCTATGATGGACAAAGTTGCAGGTGCTGGTTATGGTTATGAAAGCGCTGGGCTTTTAAAGTTAATGAAACAACTAGATAAAGATGGTAAAGTATCTAAGTTGATAGACGAAGGTAAACACAGGGTTCAAAACGATAAAGGTATAATAAAAGAAAACGCTGATGAGTATGCTAATGATATTTTAGAATATTTAGCGCCACTTTTAGATAAAGATGCTTTTGATGGAAAGTCACTAGATGTGTTTTTCCACTACAGATCTCTTAAAGCTGCAGAAAAAAATAGCAAAGGTGTTGCAGACCCTTATTACCAAGCTAAACAAGATTTTATAAGTAAAATGACAAGTCAAGGTGGTGAGGCTGGTTTTATTATAAATAAAAGTAACAGTAAGTTTAGAACACAGTATGCACCAATGCTTCATACAAAAGACAGTTTACAACAAAAGCTTGAATATTTATCAGAACAAGATTTTAAAACAGCTGGTGATAATAATTTAAAAAATCTAAAAAAATTATATAAAGCGATAAGGCAAGCTGTTAAAAATGGTATGAAGCCTGAAACTGTTTTAAAAATATTGCAAACACAATCAAACATAGTTAACGGGCCAAGAGGTTTAAGTGGTGTTGAGTATTTTATGTTTGGTAACTTTATTGATGGTACAAAGTTTAATCAATTATACGAAGGCGATACCGATGGTAATAACGCTGTTACTTCTGTTGAAGATAGTAGGTATCAACAGTTTATAGAAGATTTAAAGGAATATGATTTTGCTAAAGAAAGATTAGCAGCTAACACGGAGTATTATTCAAAGCAAAGATATACAAAGGCTGGTAAACCTGCTAAAAACGGCGAGCCACTTACGGGTGATAAGCTAGCTATGGCCGCAGCAAGAAAAACATATACAGATCTTTTAATTAAAGGTGAACACGTTGGCCCTATGGCTAGAACAAATGCTAATGTTGGAATTGCAATACTTAATGATAAATTAACAGACGATCAATTTAACGCAGAGCTTGATAATATTTTAGAAGACCACGTACAGTTTATGGGACCTAACTTTGTAATGGACATGCTTGACAAAGAGCTTGGGCCTACAAGTTCAGAGGGTATTACTAGAATAACAAAAAGTTTACCTAGTGAAATTACAAAAAACATATACCACACTAGTGGTAAGCTTGCTACAGATGTTATTGTAGAAAAACAAGATACTAAAAAAATAATAGAAAACACAACTGTATTAGCAAGTAATGGTAAAAACTCTAAACAGATATTAAGCGAAGCTGCTAAACAAAAATATTTAGATGCAGAAAACAAAGGTATAAGTATATTAGACTTTGATGATACACTAGCTACTAGCAAATCATTAGTTGAGTTTACAAGACCAGACGGTACAACAGGCACATTAACACCTGCAGAATATGCCGCTGAATATGAAAGTTTAGCTGATCTTGGTTATAAGTTTGACTTTTCACAATTTAACAAAGTTATTGATGGTAAAATAGCACCGTTGTTTAAAAAAGCTAAAAAGCTTGCGGGTAAATTTGGTACTAACGATATATTTATATTAACAGCTAGACCACCTGCTGCTCAAAAAGCTATACACAAGTTTTTAAAAGATAATGGTTTAAACATACCTATAGAAAATATAACTGGACTTGGTAATTCTACAGCTGAAGCTAAAGCGTTATGGGTTGCTGATAAAGCAGCTGAAGGTTACAATGACTTTTATTTTGCTGATGACGCATTAAAAAACGTGCAAGCTGTTAAAAATATATTAGATCAATTTGATGTTAAGTCAAAAGTTAGACAAGCTATACCAACTTTGAAAAGCTCAGACGCTGGTAAAACAGTTAACGAAATGATAGCTAGAAATCTTGGTATTGCAGAGTTTAAAGAGTATTCAGCTGCTAAAGCAAAACTTGTTGGAGGTAAAAAAGGTAAGTATAAATTCTTTATACCACCTAGCGCTGAAGATTTTAAAGGCTTAATATACCCATTACTAGGTAAAGGTGCTAAAGGTGATGCTGACATGAAGTTTTTTAAAGACCATTTGTTTGATCCATACTCAAGAGGTATGCAGCAAATAAACAATATGGCTCAAGGATTATCTGTTGATTTTAAAAACTTAAACAAAGCCTTTCCTAATGTTAAGAAAAAACTAAAACAAAAAATGCCTGGGTCAGAGTTTACTTACGATCAAGGCCTAAGAGTTTACATGTGGGATAAGGCTGGCGTTGAAATACCTGGTATATCTAAAGCTGATAAAAAAGCTATATTAAAAGAAATAACCAGTGATACGGAGTTAACTAATTATGCTGATACATTAACTAAAATAGTTAAGTCGCCTAGTTATATAGAACCTACAGATGCTTGGTTAACTAGTTCAATACCACAAGACTTACACGGTATAACTATGGGTGAGAATAGAACTGGTATGCTTGATGAGTTTATTGAAAATAGAAAAAAGATTTTTGGTGAGTGGCAAGGTGGTAGATTAAACGGTCCATTAATGAATAAGTTAGAGGCTGCGCTTGGTACCAACTGGAGAGACGCTATGGAAGATATATTGTGGCGTATGGAAAATGGTACTAATAGAAACTTTGGTACTAATAAACTTACAAATAGATTTACAAATTGGGTTAACAACTCTGTTGGTGCTATCATGTTCTTTAACGGTAGATCAGCTGTATTACAAACGTTATCAACTGTAAACTTTATAAACTGGTCAGATAACAATCCTTTAAAAGCTGCTAAAGCTTTTGCAAATCAACCACAGTTTTGGAGAGACTTTACTTACCTGTTTAATTCAGATATGTTAAAGCAAAGAAGATCTGGTAATCAAAGATCTGTTAGTGAAAACGAAATAGCTCAAGCATATCAAAAAGGAGGTGTTAGTGGTTTATTACAAAAGTTATTAGAGTTTGGTTTTTTACCTACACAAATAGCTGATAGTTTTGCTATTGCTTCTGGTGGTGCTACGTTCTATAGAAATAGAGTTGAAGCATTGGTAAAACAAGGTATGTCAAGAGTTGAAGCTGAAAAACAAGCTTTTACAGACTTTCAAAAAATAACTGAGGAAACTCAACAGTCTTCTAGACCTGATATGATTTCATCACAACAAGCTTCGCCGCTAGGTAGATTAATACTTGCTTTTCAAAACACACCAATGCAGTATGCTAGGTTAACTAAAAAAGCAGCGCTTGATCTTAAAAACGGTAGAGGTGATGCTAAAACAAACATATCAAAAATATTGTATTACGGTGCTGCACAAAACTTAATATTTGGTGCGTTACAACAAGCATTATTTAGATTTATGTTTGATGACGATGAAGAAAAAACTGAAGGTGAAAAACAAAAAGAAAAAGAAAGAGCTACGTTTAGATTAGTAAACGGATCAATAGATTCTATACTACGTGGTATTGGTGTTGCCGGTGCAATTGCATCTACACTTAAAAATATGATTATTAAGTTTGCTGAAGAAGATAAAAAAGGTTTCCGTATGGACACAGCTGCTATAATAATGGAAATGTTACAGTTGTCACCGCCTGTTGGTAGTAAAGTTAGAAAAGTAAACACAGGTCTTAGAACTTATAAGTTTAAGCGTAGAGAAATAGATCACATGAATACTTGGGATATAGATAATCCAATATGGTCTCCTGTTACTCAAACAATATCAGCTTTAACAAACATACCTACAGACAGGTTATATAAAAAAGTAATGAACTTGCGTGAGGCTGGTAACAGTAATAACGAAGCTTGGCAGCGTATCGCTTTATTGCTTGGTTGGAACACTTGGGATGTTGGCGTAAGAAATCAAGAAGTTATAAATGCTAGAGGTGAAATTGAAGAGCTAAGACAACAAGCAAAAGAAAAAGAAAAAGAAGAAAAAAGAAAAGAAAAAGAAAGATTAAGAAAAGAAAAAGAAGCAAGAGAAGTTCAGTGTTCTGCTCGTACTAGAAAAGGTAAAGGACCTAGATGTAAAAATAGAACTGAAAACAAATCTGGAAAGTGTTATGCTCACCAGTAAAATTTTAAATTTACAAGTGATTAAAAATATATGAAGAAAATACTAATATTAATATTAATAATAACATCTTGCTCTACTCCAAATACTTGCTGTGGTCAAGATATTGATGTAAAATCATTACTAAAGTTTTCTACATTTTACGCAGCTGTAAACGGTGGTACTTCATTGTCAGATGTTGAAGTGTTTTCTGTAGATAACGGTTTATCAACAAGCACAATATCAACGCCTTATGATTACAACTTTACAGTTGGTCTTCGTAAAATAGCTAGGTTTGGTTATGAAAGTAAAGGTAAGTCTTTTTACGATGGTACTGAAACTAATTATAGTGACGCTGCTACAGTTGGTAAAGTTAGAGGTTTAGAATATTTATTTGAAGTAGATTATAAAAGACAAGAAGGTGTAGACTATATGGATCAACATCATTTTATGAGATGGAGCTCTGACGATGGTTGTGAAAGTGAGGTTTGTATAAATTTCTTTGCATTAAAGCTAGAATATTTAGAAGATGGTTTTGCTGATGTAAAATACTTTGAAGCTTCTGAAAGATATAGATATAGAAAACACAAAAACTTATCATGGAATATAGGTTTAGCGCATAGACTAGCTGAGCCGTATGGCTATGATCCTTTAGCAGAGTGGATGTTAAGCAATGGTAATATACATTATACTTATTTAGCTTTACAAGAAGGTTACAATGTAGATGTAGCTAATTCAATATATACAAATCCACAAGGTGAAGTTGTAGCTACAAGCGCTGATGTTTGGGAAACTGTTGTTATACCTGAAGTGCTATCAGACTATGTTGATAAAAAACAAAACGAACTTGAAAGAATAATGCAACATTCAATTGTAATTGGTTTTGATTATTATAAATATACTAAATCAAATTGGTTACATGCTTGGGGTAATATCATGCCTTATCATTATGATAGTGGTAATGAGTTTTCATATCACAACTTTAATGATGGTGATCAGTGGTATGATTATTCTGCAGGTTTAATTTACGGTATAAAACAAAATAAAAATCTAGGTTATTTCTTTGAAGGTAAGTATTACAAATATTGGAACAGAGAGTGGTACGACTTTAAGTTTGGAATTAACTACACAATATTTTAATAATGGCAAAAGAATTAAACGAAAACACTGGCTTTACAGTAAGTATAAAAACATTAATAGCAATAGGTGTAGCTTTATCGACTTTAATAGGTATGTGGTTTACACTGCAAGCTGATATTGCAGAAGCAAAAGAGTTACCAGTTTCAACACCAGAAGTTACACGCATGGAGTTTGACATGAAAGATCAAATGATACGTAATACTATTATGGACACACAGAAAGATGTTGAAGAAATAAAAGAAACGTTAGAAAAAATAGAAGACAAACTATACGACAGATGAAATATATTGTAATATTAATGCTACTGTGTAGCAGCGCGTTTGGTCAAATACAAATATCTCAGTTTAATGCTGAGTGGAATAAAACAAACCACGTTCCATGGGTAATGGAATTAAAAGACTGTAAAACTATATCATACGTAGATATAGGTAAAAATGCTGACTTAGCTAAAAAACATAAAATTGCAGTTATACCTACTATAATTATATTTAAAGATGGAGAAGAAGTTGCTAGGTTTCAAGCTGATCTTAGTTTTAAAATGGTAGCAACACGTGAAGAAATACAAGAAGAGATAGACAATCAATTAATGAGCGATTTTTAATATGAGTAAAGATAAATTTAAGCCACACAAAATGTACAAAGACGGCAAAAGTGTAATGGCTAACACTTACGAAGAGCATGTAGCTTACGGTAAAAAGGGTTATGATCATTCGCCTTTAGCTAAAAAATGTAGTTGCTGGCCTGGTTACGTAAGAGTAAAAGGTAAAGCCGCTTGCTCTCCTGGTAGTTGTAAAAAAGCTGGGGCCGTAAAAATAACAGAAGAGGCGTACGAAAGAAGAAATAGAAAAATGAGAGCTAAACACAAATCTGAAACAGGTAAAACACTTGGCGATAGAAAAACTAGTGGTACAAACCCACGTAGAGTTAGTTTTGCTTGTAGATTTGCTGGCATGAAAGGTAGCATGAAAAAACCAAACGGTGAACCAACACCTTACGCTATGGCATTGAAAAAATGGGGATTTGGTAGTAGAGAAGCTGCAGCTAATTTCTGCAGAAAACATAAAGGTAAAAAATAAATAATATGGGATTTAAAATGAAAGGTCCATCAATGTACATGAACTGTGGTTGTGGACAAGTACCGTGTAAAACTTATGGTGTTAAACATGTTAACTCGCCGTTAGACGCACATTGCACTAGTAAGCCTGCTAAGTATAGCTCACCAGCTAAGAAAAAAGACAAATGTTATTACAAAGCTAAAGCTAAGTATGATGTGTTTCCATCTGCTTATGCAAGTGGTTATATAGCTAAGTGTAGAAAAAAAGGAGGTAACATAGGATAATGGGGTTTGTAATGAAAGGGCCTAGCGCCTTCAAAGTACGTAAGACTCAAGCTGGTTTAAACCTAAAACGTTGGTTTAAAGAAGAGTGGAAAGACAACAAAGGTAATGTTTGTGGGTCAGAAAAAAACAAATCAACAAAAGTATGTAGACCATCAAAGTCTGTAAATAGTAAATCACCTAAAACTTGGGGTCAAATGAGTAAAGGTGAAAAAAGAAAAGTAGTAGCTGCAAAGAACAAAGTCGGTATGGGTAGACGAAGAGACTCTAGCAGTAATGTATCGTAAATTATTATTACTATTATTTTTTATATCTTGCGGTAAAGAAGTTGATGATCTAGGTTTTAGAACATATATTATACCAGAAGGAGAACATAGTTCTGGTACGTTTATAAATCACCCAGACAACTCAAGGATTACATTTGACTTTATTCTTGACGAATCAGCAATATATTATACTGAAGTGCCTGAAAACCAAACCGACGTTAACAAGATTTATGGCATGAGTGACTTCGGTAAGCTTCATCAAAAATACTCTATAAGGCTTGGTTGGAGATATGTACGTGGAGAAATTGAGTTGTGCTGGTTGAGACATGAAGAAGGTAGACACAGCTCTGCTACAATAAGAACTATAGAGCCAAACGAAATATATAACGCTACTATTGATATAACTACTTTTTATTATATTATAGTTATAAATGGTGATACTACAGAGGTTAGACGTAGACCAGAAGGTTATTGGGGTTTGGTTAGAAGATATTATTTATACCCATATTTTGGTGGCAACGAATACGCGCCACACGATATAACAATTAAAATAAGAGAATGAAAAAATTATTAATATTATTATTATTACCGCTAAGTATATTAGCACAAAAACAAGCTGTTATACATATAACTACAGATCAATATCCTACAGAAACTTATTGGACTTTGTTTGCTGATAGTTTGTATGGCGATACTATTTGTAACGTACCAGCTGGTTATTATACCTCACCTTATACAACATATACAGATACTTGTTATATAAACGACAGTATTACTGATATAACATTTTTAATGAGAGATACATATGGTGACGGTATGAACGGTAGTTACTATGTGTCAATATGTGGTGATACTGTAATAAACTACGCAACACCAAATTTTCAAAGTGGTATATACTCTAATAGACAAGTACCAAACTGTTTACCTCCACCTCCACCCCCACCACCAGGCGCTTGTGTACCAACAGTTGTTAATATAAACTTAGATCAATACCCAGAAGAAACTAGTTGGGATATAAAAGATAGTTTAGGTAATGTAGTATTTTCAGGTGGTACTTACCCTAATGTACCAGATTATCAACCACAGTTTAAGTTTAAGTGTTTGCCTGTAGGTGAATTAACTTTTACTATATACGATACTTACGGCGATGGTATAGCTGGTAGTTTATGGGGTGGACAAGATGGTTCATACTATGTTATGCAATGTGGTGACACAGTAGTCTATGGTACAGTTGCTAATTTTGGCAATGATACAAGTCATGTATGGTATGCTGACACTTGTATACCTCCACCACCTGTATATGGTTGTATGGACGACGATTATGTAGAGTATAATCCGCTAGCTACAATAGATGACAGTAGCTGTGTAACTCTAAAAATATACGGTTGTATTGATAGCACAATGTTTAACTACGACTCATTAGCTAATACAATGGAAGATATTGACTCGTGTGGTTACACTTTAATATTACACGATCTTGTAGGTAATGGTTGGGTAGGTACAAGGTTAGAGATATGGCAAGATGCTGACACATTAGAATTTTTAATGGATCAACAAGTATTTAATCAGTCTTTTGATTTAGGTTTGTATGCGCCAGCAAAAGTATATGCTAAATTATTTGTAAGTCAACAAGCACAACACACAGCACTAGAATGTGGTTTTACTTTATTAAATCCATTTGGTGATACTACTATAAGTATACAACCACCTTTTATAGTACCTTTTAAAACTTACGAGTCAACAACATATTGCGGTAATATATGTGAAGAAAAAGTTTATGGTTGTATGGATAGCATAGCATTTAACTATGTTGATAGTGCTAATACAGCTTTACCTTGTTACTATTATCCTGGTTGTATATCGCCAGCTTATTTAGAATATCACATAGACACTACTAATGGTTACTATACAGATATTAATATACAGGATAGCTGTGTAACACTAGCTGTTTTTGGTTGTACTGATTCATTAGCCTTAAATTATGATTCATTAGCTAATACTAACAATGGTTCATGTATAGCTGTTGTTGAAGGTTGTATGGACATTAACGCATACAACTATAACATTGAAGCAAATACTAACGACTCACTGTCTTGTTTATACGCTGCTAACTGTATTACAGGACCTGGTAATCCATACTGGTTGAATGATCCTTGTTATGCTTGGGTTATAAGTGTAGATGATTATTGTTGTGAAAACGAGTGGGACACAATATGTCAAGCAACTTACAATTACTGTGAAGGTACTTGGATTGGTCCTGCACCACAAAGATACAAAAACAAAAAACTTGTTGCTATTACAGATATGTTAGGTAGACCTGTAAAAGATATAAACAGAAAAATACTTATATACATATATGATGACGGTAGCACAGAAAAATATTATTATATAAATGATTAGCGAACACATAAGTGATAAAGAAGGTGTATATAGCAGAACAGCATTACGCCTTGGTATAAACAATAAACCAAACAAACAACAGTTAAGAAACATGGAGTTGTTAGCTGATGAGGTATTTGAGCCATTACGTAATTATGCAAATGGACCTATAAAAATAAATAGTTTTTTTAGATCACCAGAGTTAAACAAAGCTATTGGTGGTAGTACAAAGTCACAACATTGTCATGGCCAAGCTATAGACATTGATGACACTTATGGTCATTTAACTAATGCTGAGATGTTTAACTTTATTAGAGAGCATCTTGATTTTGATCAAATGATATGGGAGTTTGGTGATGGCAATAATCCAGACTGGGTGCATGTTAGTTATGTATCACCAGAAGCAAATAGAAATAGATGTTTAAAAGCCTACAAGTATAAAGGTAAAACAACTTATAGAGAAATTTAACAATTTGTTTACATAGAAATGTATAAATTATATGAACTGTGGAGTGATTATGATATTATGAAACCACAAACAATAGATCTTAGTCCGCTAATATATGTGATAATAATGATCACAATATTTTCATTAGCAATATAAAAAAAGGGAGCCGTTAAGCTCCCTTTTTACTTTAAAAACAAATCACTAAAATTGTGAGTTCTTTTGATGTTGAACTTCAATTCTAACTTCCTGAGCTAAAGACTTTACAGCTTGCATAGCCTTTCTTACTCTGGTTCCTGCAGAGTTATTACCCTCTACAAATTTTGTTACATCTGCTTGACAATCGTTTACTGCGTTTTGTAAACTATCAAACAGACTATCTACTTTATTAAATGCCATAATTTAATTTAATTTAATTTGATTAATACTTATTTTTTAACAAAAAGTGATGTTGCTAATACTAGTACAACTAGTCCAGCAAAACCTCCGTTACCAAAGGCGTTTACTAGTACTGTTAAATTATCTAATACATTCATATTAAATAATAAACCACCAGTTAAAACCTCCCATAAAATAGCTAGCGGTAAAAGAGTCATTATTACTCCTGCTAAACCACTAAAAAATCCATTTAAATATCCAAATACTTTATCCATTTTGTTTTATTTTTAAGTTAATACTAAAATTTGTAAGACAAACTTAAATTAAGTTTACCTTCATAATCGTCATCATTGTTCTTTCTCATAGACATCGTGTAGTTTGGCTCAACAAATAAATTGTCAATAACCTTAAAAGAGTACCCGACTCCTAAGTCCATTCTGTCTACATATTCACCTTCACCTTCTGTGTCAAACGATCCATAAGCCCAACAGTTGTTTGCAAAGTGGTAACGACCAATAACCTCGTACTTGTCTTCGCCATCCATAGCTATACCAAGCATAAGTTTTTCGTTTAAGTCATAACCAACTGCTAACTTATCTGTAAAGTTATATTCATCTTCAACTTCAGTTACAGTTGTAATGATTGAGAACTGTGCTGATGCAATAGTAGTACCTAAAGCTAACAACATAGTTAAAAATAATTTGTTCATAATAATTGTTTTAGTTATAAGCCTGTTATTTCACAAGATCCACCGGCACAGGCTAATTCGCCAGATAGATCTGTTTCATCAGTTAATTCCATTACGTTTTCAAGATTTACATCTTGTAATGATTTAACCAATTTATTAAACTCTGATTTCTTTATATCTTCAAACGGAGCTTGTGTGTATGTTCCACCATCATAAGGTAATACAGATAAACCATTATAACAGTCTCTGTTTTTCCACATCCAATCACCAGCTTTATCCCAGTCTTCTTTCTTTAAACTTATAGTAGCAGATACATTGTGAGTATTACTACCAGCTCTATGACCAGGTGCAACCCACTCAGTAGCTACTTTCTTTACTCGTTCAAGTAAATCAAATGCAGACTCAGTTCTTAATATAGAACCTTCAGGTGCTGATTGTGGTATTTCAATAACAGCAGTGTCATGCGGTCTAAAATATTCATCTTTAATTAACTCAGGGTGGTTTTTAGCTAAATAATTATATATAGCTTCGTTTTTACCTACACGCAGTCTACGTATATAATAATCATTATGCCAAGCATGTATACCTGATGATGTACCTAGCACTAAGCTAGTAGTACCAGCAGGTTTAACACACGTTGTACGTGCCGCGCGATTGATACCTATTAATTTTGAAACCCTCGTGTTCTCGCGT
>Ga0209645_1001081_pt1 | contig 13821 bp, 16 predicted proteins | sample ETNvirenome_6_30_FD_184070 | JGI IMG/M metagenome (GOLD analysis project Ga0209645, IMG submission 184070) | Marine viral communities from the Pacific Ocean - ETNP_6_30 (SPAdes) (version 2) | ecosystem: Environmental > Aquatic > Marine > Oceanic | place: Pacific Ocean | collected 2013-06-19
TGTCGGTAATCAAAAATATTTTTTACAACCTCCTAGAAGATACGAATAGAAAGGGAAAAAATGGAAAACGAAAACTTAAAAGATTTTGTCACCTGGGAAGATTTTTTATCATTAGCAAATAAAGTTTATCAACAAGAACAATTAATTAAAATATGCTTCCAAAATGGAGAAATTTTAAATGATAAGCTGAAAACAAAAGAAAAAACAAAAACATAATTAATAAACTTTGTTTATATAAAGGGCCTTTTTAGGCCCTTTTTTATTGTAAAAAAAGCTTGTATTATACATAAAAGGTATATATGCTATTAATTAATATTTATTAGAAAGTATAGAAAGGAATAAAAAATGCAATTATTAACTAAAGATTCAAACGCAAAAATTAAAAAAACCAATAAATTAGTTGGAAGTGACATTGAGTTTTACAACCTCACGTTAACTTCTAAAATTATCACTAAAAAAGATGGTAAAAAATTTAATCCTTGCCCGAATGCGGAATTGTTTGGTTGTAGGGATGATTGTCTAAGGTCCGCAGGAATGGGCGTTTTTTCAAATGTTGACCAGGCCAGAACTCAAAAATTAGAATTTTTTGCAAATGATACAGAAAGTTTTATGGAATTATTGTCCATAGAATGCCAAAAAATAGTATTAAATAGAATCATTAAAGCGAATAAAAAAATAAGGGTTCGATTAAATACAATTTCTGATATTGACTGGTTAAGTATTCCATGTATTAGAAATGAAAAAAAATATCAAAACATTTTCCTGGCATTCCCTGAAATAGAATTTTACGATTACACAAAAATTGCAAGTAGGTTCAATAAAAAATTACCTGGTAATTATCATCTAACAATGTCTGATAGCGTAAACCCCAAAGCACAAAAACAAATTAATTATGCTTTGAAACGTGGTGCAAATTTAGCAACAGTTTTTATTGTTAAAAAAGGCCAGGATTTACCATTATTTCATCGAGGTAGAAGAGTTATCGATGGAGATATAGACGACAATAGAATTCAGGATCCTAAAAATATTATTGTCGGGTTGCGTTTAAAAGGAAATGAAGCTATTAAAAATGCTAGTAATAGCAATTTTGCGTTTAGTGTTTAAAGGGAAAGAAATGGATAATTCTAAATTTTTAAAAAAATTGTCACTTATGGAAGAATATATTATTTTAGATAGGCACCATAAAAACGATAAAAAAAAGGTGACAATATTAAAAGAAATTGATAAACTTGATAATGTATCTAACACAAGAAAGAGAGAAAGCAATGAAAAAACTTGAAAAAGTATTAAACGAAATGCAGGAAGCAATCCACGTTTTAACCTATGGTTCCTATCTTTGCGGAGCTTCTAATTATGTCGCTGGTGATGATGAAAAGTTTTATTCAATTATGGATAGTTTAGGATTTGATGAAATCACCAAAAAATGGAAGAGGGACGATTACAAGGCCGAAAAAATATATAATGATACACATGAAAAAAATGAAGAGGTAATGTATGGAGAATATATTGGAAGCTTTGAAGATGGAGCGGTTTATTTATACTTAAATAAATTTATAACTAAAAAACAACTACAAACCTTATTATTTTTTAAAATAGACGAATGCGACAGAAAGCTTCTTTCATCTAAAAAGGGATATCATAAAAACTTCTCAGATAAATATTTAAGTGACATTATCAAAGAGTGTGTTAATTATAATAAGAAAAAACCTGAAGACTTTATTATTTAAAAATTTTCCCGACACATTTAAAAAAGGCCTTTACAAGGCCTTTTTTTGTATATAAAATATTTCTTGTGATTTACTTTAAAGAAAGAGAGAAAGAAATGGGAACAAGAGCAAACATTAATCTTATTCATGGAGATACCAATATATGGTTATATCGTCACTATGATGGATATCCTTCAGAAACTGGCTATAACCTGGCTTCACTTTTAATACATAATCCTAGTTTTAAAAAGTTTTTCAATTCCTTAATTTCACAAAAATATAATCCAAACGAAATAAATAATGAAAAACCAGTTTATGAAATAACGAATGGAAAACATGGAGATATTGATTATTTATATACATTTATTTTTAGCGATAATTTCGCAGCTTCTAATCAAATGGTTAAAGTAACAATTATTGAAACTGAACCTTTTGAAAGTGATTATGTTAAGAGGTTAGTTCATACAGATTATTTTTATATCACTAGGGAAGAAGTGAGAAAAAATTTAAAATCACTCTTTGATAAAGATTCTTCAAAAAATTGGGATTCAAAAGATGAAGATAATTTTGTTTCCTGGAAACTTGATACTCATCCATAAAAATATAAACTTTTAATTTTTTTTCGGATCCTAAATTTTAACAAAGAGGGATAAAATGAAATATTCTTTACACGTTACAATTGATGAAAATGATGAAGACTTAAATAGCAATGAAATAGTTGCTATAAAAAATTTCAATGATTCAAATGAAATGTTTAATTCATTTTCAAAATATCTACCATTAGAAAAAAAATCATTACTTACAAAAATGAAATCTACTTTTAATAAGACTGGGTTTATTATGTTTGACTGGAGAAAACAAAACACAAAAACACATTATTATTTTGTTTTTGTTACTAATTGATTTTTTTCCGGGACCTGAAATTTTGGGGCGGGCATTTTTTGCGAAATTTATATTAATTTTTTTTTCGCCCGACATATAAAAAGGCCTTTACAAGGCCTTTTTTTTGTATAAAATAAAAGTGTATCTAGTTTAAAAGAAAGTGAGAATAGAAAATGATAAAAACCATTACAGAGTATCAATTTGTTAATGAAATGATTAAGCATAATGAATTTACTGTTAAGGGTTCAAAAGTATTATTTGAACATTTAGAAGAAATTCAACCAAATGAAAAATTTAATCCTGTTAATATTCGCTGTGCATATCATGAATATGAAAACTTTGAAGAAGTACAAGAGGAATACAGCAATTTGGATATAAAAAGTATTTCTGAATTAAAAGATTACACAACAGTTCTTAAAATTCCTGATAGCGATAGACTAATCATTTTACAGTTTTAAATTTAATTTTTTTTTGGGACCTGAAAAGCAAGCATTTATTTTTTTTCCGCCCGACATATCTAAAAAAGGCCTTTACAAGGCCTTTTTTTTGTATAAAATAAAAGTGTATTTAATTTTTTTTAGAAAGAGAGAAATGGAATTAAAAACAAAAACTTTTAATTTTGGAGAACAAAAATTTTCAATTGCATATGTTGATATTTTTGATGATACAAAACTATGCTTTATTTTTGATGAATCATATTATTTAATTAATCCTCAAAGCAATGGAGGAGATTTAGAAATATATAAAATGTCGTCAACTAATGGAGAATTTCAAAAAGTAGAGGAAGCTGAAATTTATCACAAAGGTGGCGAAATATACGAATGTTTTTTACATGATTTAAAAAAAATGAATGAACAAATTGAAGATTTTTATGACGATGATTCTATTCATTATTTACTCAAAAGAGACAATTCACGTTTTAACAAAAGTGCGAAGTATAGTTATTTAGCAAAATTAGCACGCCAGTTTGATTTAGATTAATTTTTATTTTTTTTTTTTAAAAGGCCTTTACAAGGCCTTTTTTTTATATACAATAAAAATGTATTAACTTTAAAGAAAGAGAGAAAGCAATGGGATTTTTTAGTTGGCATACAAACGACACAGGTGAGGTAATATGGAATAAATTTGCAAATGAAGCAAATGAAGCAGGTAAAGCAAAAACAGTTTACCTTATCGACAATAAAGGCAATAAATGGAAAGAAAATAACTATGAGGGTTATGGAGTTTTTGGAGGAAAAGATTTTTATGTTTTACTTGCTGAAATGAATAACCTTGATATGTCTAGTGAAGAATTAGCGAGGGATGCTGCGATAGATTTAGTATCATCAAACAAACCTTTTATATGCCCTAATCTAGTTTCAAACCCTAAATCTAAATGGAAAAATGAATTTCCTGAAAACCATGAGGGACAAGGATTTTGGAATTGGTAAATTAATTTTGTTTTTTCACAAAGGCCCTTTTTAGGGCCTTTTTTTTATTTTGCGTTTTTTTTCTGACCTGAAAATACGTCTTTCGTCGGGCGTTTTCATTTCAACATAGGGATATACTTTGCTTTGTAAACTTGCCGCCCTTGAGCCCTTAATCATGTTTAAATAGCAATTGTTGTATATAACACAAAAAAGAAGCTTTGTTTTTTGGGCCTTGATTCATGGACAAAGGGCCTTAATTACCTGGTTTTTTGGCCTTAAATCAAGGGATTAGGGCCGGAATCCTTGTGCAATTTTTCTATTTTTGTCGATCGATTTTTCTAGCAAAATCGACAATGGCCCATGGTTGGAGCCATCGCTTGCTATAGCTCGATTTCGCTCAAATAGTTACCAACTAAACAAAAATGAGTTATTATTCTTAAAAAAAGGCCCCCTTAAGCCAAAAAAAGCGTTTTAGGGGAAAATTTTTAGCAAATATTTTTGAAAGGTGTATGATACAGATGGGAACAAAAGACGTTTACAATGTACCGCCTGTGCTTCCAAATAAATTACAAAAGCGGTTGACCTCGAATGTTGGGAAACTGAAAACGCATCGCAAACTCACAACACGAGAATGGACCTTTGTTAAAGAGTTGGTAGCCAATGACGGCCAGATCACGATGAAAGAGGCTGCTTTACGGGCAGGGTATTCAGAAAAATCTGCAAAGGTTATTGCATGGAAGTTAACGAACCCTGAAATATGTCCCCACGTTGTTGCAGCCATTCAATCGTATCGTGCAGAACTTGCTCAGAAGTATGGAACGAGTTTCGATAGACATATGAGGGATATGCAAAAGATACGAGATGCCGCACTAGAAGCTGGAGCGTTTGGTGCTGCGGTCCAGGCAGAGTATCGAAGGGGCCAAGCTCTGGGAACCATTTATGTTGATAAGAAAGAGGTAAGGTATGGGACGATTGATGGAATGTCTAAAGAAGAAGTTGTCAGAAAGCTGGATGAAATTAAAAAAGTTTACGGAGGGACTCCGCAAGAAATCTTAGATGTGGAGGCAAAAGATGTTTCATGTGAAACAACAGTAAAGCCAAAGGAGAAGATAGCCATTGCAGCAAACCCCACCTGAAGTTGAAGAAGAGAGGTTAAAACTTGAGTACAGGTTGATGCAACTCAACCTTCAGGAAAGTGCTCAAAAAGATTTTTTATCGTTTTGTAGATATGTTTGGCCTGAAGCGATTATTGACGCTCATCATAAAAAGATGGCGGCAGCGTTTAATCGGATTATTGAGGGTTCGTTAAAACGATTGATTATTAATATGCCTCCCAGACATACGAAGTCTGAGTTTGCAAGTTATTTACTTCCATCTTTTGCGATGGGCCACAAGCCAGATACAAAAATTATTCAGGCAACGCACACCGGAGAACTTGCCGTGAGGTTTGGACGTAAGGTTAGAAATCTTATGGACATGGAAAGTTATAAGAGTTTATTTCCAAATGTTGCGTTGAGGGCAGATTCTAAGGCGGCAGGACGGTGGGACACGGACCACGGGGGTGAGTATTTTGCCGTGGGTGTTGGTGGTGCGATGACAGGCCGTGGTGCAAATTTATTGATTATTGATGATCCTCATTCGGAGCAAGATGCGTTATCAGAACTTGCGATGGAAAATGCGTGGGAGTGGTATAGTTCTGGTCCTCGTCAGCGTTTGCAACCAGGCGGAGCAATCGTGGTTGTGATGACAAGATGGAATACGAAAGATTTGACGGCACGTTTGATAAAGGCTCAAACGAGTCATAATGCAGATCGCTGGGAGGTTATTGAGTTTCCTGCGATATTGCCTAGTGGTAATGCGTTATGGCCTAGTTATTGGAAGCTAGAAGAGTTAGAAGGAGTGAAGGCTTCTTTGTCTGCTCAGAAGTGGAACGCTCAATGGCAACAGCAACCCACGAATGATGATGGTGCAATATTGAAAAGGGAGTGGTGGCAAAGATGGCCTGATGAAGAACCTCCTTTGGTAAATTATATTATTCAGTCGTATGATACGGCTTATAGTAAAAAAGAAACTGCGGATTATTCTGTAATTACGACATGGGGAGTATTTGTCAGGGATCAAGATTCAGGACCCAGTATTATTTTGTTAAATGTTACAAGGGGCAGGTGGGATTTTCCTGAGTTAAAACGGATTGCAAAAGAAGAATATGTGGAGTGGCATCCTGATAATGTGTTGATTGAGGCAAAAGCTACAGGAACCACGCTTCAGCAAGAATTACGCAGAGTTGGTATTCCTGTTACAATGTATTCACCAGGTGGTAGGAGAGCAGGACAAGATAAGGTTAGTCGGGCAAATTCAATTGCTCCGATTTTAGAGTCTGGGATGGTTTGGGCTCCTCATACTAGTTGGGCTGATGAATTAATTGAAGAGTGTGCGGCATTTCCAAATGGAGATAATGACGATATGGTAGACTCAACAACACAAGCACTTATGCGTTTTCGAGCAGGAAACTTTATATCTTTAGACACAGACGAAGAGTTTGATGACGAATCAACAGAAATAATAGCGGAGTACTATTAATGGCTGCAAGAACTGTAAATAACATAATGGAAGCTTTTACCGTGATGACGGGTACTACTATGGGTGCTCAAGAAATGATAGCACCTGGAACATTTGCGTATTATCAAGATCCAGCTAACGCTGCTGCGTTAATTGCTAACGCTAACGCTAAGTTAGCCGCAGAGTATGAAGCACAACAGGCTGTAGATCCTGTAGTTCAAGATCCTGTAGTTCAACAGCCTGTAGATCCTGTAGTTCAAGATCCTGTAGTTCAACAGCCTGTAGATCCTGTAGTTCAAGATCCTGTAGTTCAAGATCCTGTAGTTCAAGATCCTGTTTTAGATACGATACCAGATGTGGTATCGAACACAAATGAGGACACAACAATGAGCAACTTACCTGAAAACCTTCAAAGGATGCAAGAAGTACAAGATGCTTTCTTTGCTGTTACAGGTAGAAAAATGAGTCCAGATGAATACGCTCTTTATGTAAATAATCCTACGGAACAAGACACAATTATTAGAAGAGCTGCCGAATTAAACACTCCTGTAATAGAAGACTCTGTAGTAGATGACACTCCTATAGTAGAAGATTCTGTAGACACTTCTGTAGATCCTGTTTTAGATACGGTCCCTGAGGTAGATACAACTAGTGTAGGGAACCAAACGGTCCAGAATGTAAGGCCAGTAGAAGGTGGTTTTGTGGTTACTAGAAACGTACAAGATCCAAATTCAGTTTTTAGCAATGCTGTAGAGTTCTTTGTTCCTTCAAGCGATGTAATTAGCACAGAAGACACTTACAGGAACGCTGGTCCACAAATCGATATTGTACTACCTAGCAATTATTCTTTTGATACAAAATACACTCCTACTGAAGTTGGTGGAACTCAAACTGGTGGAACTAAGGACTCAGGTCAAGATGAGGATTCTTCTGTTATTAGTACAGATGATCCTGGTGATGGCGATAAATCTGATATTGGTTCTGGTGATGGCGATAAATCTGATATTGGTTCTGGTGATAGCGATACATCTATTATTAGTACAGATGGTTCTGGTGATGATGGCTCTGCTGTTGTTACCTCTCCTTCTACAATACCAGATGGCTTTACTGAAGAAGAATATACTGAGTTTACAGATGAGTTTGTGCCGTTGTTTCGTTCTCGTTTTAATCGTGAGCCAAACGCTAATGACATTGACTACCACCTTAAATATTTTTATGGTGACAAAACTTTTGATGATAATGAAAAAGCTGAACTGGGAAGAGCAGCCGATGTTGAAAGAACAAGAAATTTATCTTTTAGCAGAGAGGTAACCGATTTCTTTTTAAGAACCCTTGGAAGACCTCCTAGTTCGCAAGAACTAGATGCGTATACTGCTACATACTATAGGCCAGAACAAAATGACTTTAGTCTTTCTCAAAGAGACATAGAACAGGAATTATCTCCTCAAGGAACTTTGTTTGAAGAAAGGAAAAAGAAATATGGACTCGATGACTACACGCAAGGCGATTACACTTCACCAGGGCAGATTACAAGATTACTTACGGCTACTACAGGAAAGAGCCCAACTGCTGACGAAAGATCAGAAGCCTATAAATTCTTTGAAGACATCGGACAGTATGGAACAAACCCAAGGCAAATAACAGCAAGAGATGCTCAGGCATATAAAGAACAAGTTGTAACTCCTAGACAGTTAGCAACTATTCCTATAAATGTAACAAAGCCCCCAGCAACTTCTACGAATTTATCACCAAATCTTCCAACACTGCCTTCTACTCCTGCTCCTGGAACAACGGCAACAATTTTAGATGATGCAGTAACAGGTGGCATTGCAACTTTACCAACAGGCTCTGCAACAACACCGCCAACTCCTGTTTCCATAACACCGGATACAGATGTATATTCGGAGCAGTATTTCAAAGATAAGTTTTTACCAAAAGAAGAACCTGTAATTGATAAACCAGTAGGTTTGGCAAGAGGAGGTAATCCTTTGGTAGAGGGTATTCGTTCTAGGAATATGCAACGTATGACAAGAGCAAGGGATGATTTAAAACGAATCATGGCTCAAGGGTCATAACATGGCAAAGGCAAGACAAGATCTTGTTAGCTTGATTCCTGGTGAGGTTGATACTTCTGTAAAACCAACAGTACCTGATGAACCTTATAGTCTTAAAGACTTGCTTTACTTTTTTCCAGACTTACTTATTGGGGGAGGTCAAGATTTTGCTGCAAGTGTGCTTGGTGGTGTAAAAGGTATAGCAGAGGGAATTGCTTCAGAAAACTATGGAACACAAGAAGGGGTTCGTGAGGCAGAAAAAAGTGCGACAGACTTTATGCAAAAATATGGAGCTAAACCTAAATCTAGAGCGGCATCTGATTTTAAGCGAAGTATTGCGGAGCTTTTAACAGATACGGGATTGGATAAGGCGGCTATTATGGACCCTAGGTTATTTACAACTCCTTTACCGGGTCCAGCTTCAACAAGATTTGCAACTGTTAAAAGTGCAAAAGCTATTGATGACGTTGTAGAAGATCAGTATGCAAAACAATTACAAGGAGAAGGTGGTCTAACTTCTGCTCAAATGTTAAGAAATATTTTTTTGCCTCCAAGACTTGAGATATTTCAAGGAGCAAAATCTCAAACATTTGATAAAAAATCCGCAGAGATATTTAAGAAAGCAGAGAAAGAAATTTTTCAAAAGTCTATTATGGATGCAGAAGAATTAACGAGGCAAGAGTTAAATAAAAGAGCATGGCAAAAAACTGTTGATGCTGTGAAAAAAGGTGAAGTAAAATATCCTACTTTTAGAGGTGTGGATAATGAAATTAGACAAGAAGTACCGGATACAGGTTTTTCATTTAAGTTGCCTTTATCCATGGTTGGTGTAACTGGACCGATGACTTTTTCAAAAAATTTTGAAAAAGTAAAAAAGGGAGAACTTTCAGAACAAGGTGTTTTAACAGAATTAAATGATGTTCGACTGGGTTTTGATCCACAAAAAATAGTTTTAAAGGAAGTTGATAAAGGTAGAAATTTTTATGTGGTAGATGCGGATAACTACCCTGCTTATAAAAACATAGACTTTGATAATTATGAAAAATTAAGTAGAAAAGATGTAATTTCTGTTTTAAAAAACCAACCAGATGTATTTAAAAAAATTAGTTTAGACAAGTTAATTGATTTTCCTGATTTATTTAAAGCTTATAAAGATTTAAAAAAAAATACTTTTCAAACAGTAAGGGATGAAGACCCTGATGTAGCAGGTAGTTTTGATCCTAAGAGCAAAGATATACAAGTCAGTCCTAAAAGAATATACACGGGGCTTGTTGGAGGAGAAAAATACACCACACCTGAAGATATAAGACAAGCTACATTAGCTTATTCTAAACAAATAGAAGCAGGAGGAAAACCTCCTACTACTGAACAACAAAAAAAGTTCAAACAAAAAATAAAAACTTTAGAAAAACGAGGAGCTGGACTTCAAAAAAAATTTATTAGTCAACAAGAGCAAACAAAGCAAAGAGTCTTAAAAGAATATGAAAAAACTCTTTTGCATGAAGTTCAACACGCTATTCAAGAGATGGAGGGATTTGGACGAGGAACAAATTCAAAAACTTCTAATTATAATTTAAGGCAATTATTACGTTCTTTAGATGAGAAAAGAAAACAAATACCACAAAAAATAAAATCTACAAAACAAAATATACGTTCTTTTCGTTCAGAGGAAAAAAAACAAAAGTATACAAATGAATTACAAAAACTAGAAGGACAGAAAAAAGTTTTAGATGATCTGTATGCTAGTTTTCAAAGATATTTAAGAACAAAAACAGATGACGAAATCTACAGGCGTTCTTCAGGAGAAGCAGAGGCAAGACTTGTTGAGAAGAGAAAAAACTTGTCAATGACACAAAGATTGAATAAGTTTCCTTTAGATGATTTGGATCTTGCCACAAAAAAACTTTTTCCATCAACAAGAGTTGCTGATGAGGACTTTCAAAAACAAGTAGATAATTTTATAATTCAACAATTAAGTCCTAGACAAGTAAGGGACTTGGGCTTTGATAAGGATTAAAAATGGCTATAGATAAAGCTGTAAACCCAGCACCCGATGTAGAGATTACTGTAGAGACAGAAGAATTATCTACACCTGATATTGAAATTGTTCTTGATGATGAGGGTGGAGCGGTAGTCGAGATTGGAGATCAAGAAGATGATGTAGACTTTCATGCAAATCTTGCAGATGTTATTGATCAAGATGAGTTATCTAGGATTTCTGTCGATCTTATGGCGATGTTTGATGCAGATAAGTCTTCAAGACAAGATTGGGAGCAGACGTATTCTAAGGGTTTAGAGTTATTAGGTTTGAAAATGGAAGAACGTACAAAACCATTTCGTGGTTCTGCTAGTGCGGTTCATCCCATGCTGACAGAATCGGTGATTCAGTTTCAATCTCAGGCTTTCAAAGAGCTAATGCCAGCAGGTGGTCCAGTAAGAACACAAATTCTTGGTAAAGAAACTGTAGACAAAGCTCAACAAGCCTCTCGTGTACAAGACTTTATGAACTATCAACTTACTTCTGTTATGGAAGAATACACTCCAGAGATGGATCAGGCCTTGTTTTATCTAGGTTATGGAGGTTCTGTCTTTAAAAAAGTGTACTTTGATGAGCAATTAGGGCGAATGGTTAGTAAATTAGTGCTACCAGACGATCTTTACATACCCTATACAGGCTCAAGTGTTATGTCGCAATGCAACAGAATTATTCATCGCATTGCAATGAACGCAAATGAGTTTAAAAAACGTGTTGTAGCAGGGGAATATGCGGATTTTTCGGTTCAAGAAGAAGAATATGACCCTAATTATAGTGATATACAGTCTTCTATTGACAAAACAATAGGTGTAAATCCAACTGGTGAGGCCGAAGAGGTGTTTTTACTAGAGTTTCATGTGGATTTAGACATTGAAGGGCATGAAGACAAGGGTGAAAATGGAGAACCAACAGGAATTAAGCTACCTTATGTGGTAACAATAGAGGAAACAAGCGAAAAAATTGTTGGAATCCGTAGAAATTACTTAGAAAACGATGAATTAAAGAAAAGATTAGAATATTTTGTACATTATGTGCTTATTGAGGGACTTGGAGCCTATGGATTAGGCTTTGTTCACTTAATTGGAGGTCTTTCTAAGAGTGCAACTGCTGCTTTACGTCAATTATTGGATGCAGGTACTCTTTCTAACCTTCCAGCAGGGTTTAAAGCCCGTGGAGCACGGATTGCAGACAATGATAACCCAATACAACCAGGTGAATTTAGAGATATTGATGCCGGAGGTGCAGAATTAAACGCATCTTTGATGCCTTTGCCGTATAAAGAGCCTTCTCAAACACTTTTTGGGCTTTTAGGCTTTTTAATTGAAGCAGGAAAACGTCTTGCAAACACCGCAGATATGCAAGTGGGCGATGGAAACCAAATGGCGGCTGTTGGAACAACAATTGCTCTTTTAGAGCGTGGTTCTATGGTTATGTCTGCAATACACAAGCGTTTGCACTATGCTCAAAGCGTAGAGTTTAAGATGTTAGCTGAGGGATTTGGTAAATATTTACCAAAAGACTATCCATACTCTGTCCCTGGTGCAGATCGTTCTATAAAAAGAAAAGATTTTGATTCTACAGTAGATATACTTCCTGTCGCTGACCCAAACATATTTTCTTCTGCACAGAGAATAACTTTGGCTCAGATGCAATTAGAAATGGCTCAAAGTGCTCCTCAAATGCACAACTTATATGAGGCGTATTACAGAGTTTATACTGCATTGAATGTAAGAGATATTGATGGAGTTCTCATTCCACAATCAAATCAGATGCCAAGAGATCCTGCAACAGAAAATGCTAGTGTGTTAAATCAAATACAATTAAAAGCGTTTGCAGGGCAACAACATGATGCACATATAGCTTCTCATTTAATTATGGGTATGTCTCCTGTTGTTCAGGCTAATCCGATAGCTGCTCAAATGTTGCAACAACACATTTATGATCACATCCGGTTAAAAGCAGAAGAAGAAGTAGAAGCTGAACTGTATAAAGACTATGGAGTAGATCCAGACAATATGGTTTCTGCGATTCAAAAAGAGGGAATGGTTGCTTTAAAGATTGCAGAGTTCTTACAAGAAACAAAACAACTTCAGGCTCAGATGTCCGGTCAAGGACCTGATCCTGTTGTAGCTTTGAAAGAAAAAGAATTAGAGTTACGAGCAAAAGATGATCAAATGGATAATCAAATTGCTGCGGAGAAGTTAAAATTAGATGCACAAAAAATTCAACAAACTGCACAAAATAGTCAAGATAGGATACAATCGCAAGAAGCAATTGCTGGATTAAAAGCTCAGTTAGCAAGAGAGCGTATACAGCAAATGGATAGATCTCAGACAAATTAAGTCTGCTGTTTTTCATGGAGAATAGCCATGCTAGAAGTAATAGAAAAAATGTTGAAAGAGATACAGATTACAATTAGCGATACTAATGCTTTAGTTCTTAATGGCACTGTAACCGATATGGAACGGTATAGATTTCTCATGGGTAGACTTGAGGGTTTAAAACTTTCTGAGGAAATTATTAAAAAAACTCTTAAAGACTATTCGGAGGAAACATGAGTAACGAACCCACTGCCTTAGAAAAAAAGTGGCAAGAAGAGCCACCATCAACACCTGTTTTAGAAGATTCCTTTAATGAAAACGGAGAGTTTGAACCAGATAGGATGGATAGTTCTGTCTTTGACAGAATACCAAACCCAACTGGTTGGAGGATTGTTTTACTTCCGTATAGAGGAGTTGAAAAATCTAAAGGAGGAATTGTCTTGTCAGAAGAGACTCGACAAAAAACTCAACTAGCAACAGTGTGTGGGTTTGTACTAAAAATAGGAGATTTAGCTTACAAAGATGAATCTAAGTTTCCTACTGGTCCGTGGTGTAAAGAAAAAGATTGGGTTATTTTTGGACGATATGCAGGTTCAAGAATAAATATTGATGGTGGAGAAATTAGAATACTTAATGATGATGAAATACTAGGTGTTTTAAATTCTCCTGAAGACATTTTACACATTTAAGGGAGCTAAAAGTGAGTGAACAAGAGTTTAAAGTAGGTGAAGATGAAAAGCCTGTAGATGTTGAGATGAACGAAGATGGTTCAGAAGCAAAGATTGTGAAAGCCCCTGAGCCTGAAGTCGCTGTAGAAGAAAAAACTTCTGAAGCAAAGCAAGAAGAAGAGTTAGA
>Ga0209645_1001083_pt1 | contig 13819 bp, 17 predicted proteins | sample ETNvirenome_6_30_FD_184070 | JGI IMG/M metagenome (GOLD analysis project Ga0209645, IMG submission 184070) | Marine viral communities from the Pacific Ocean - ETNP_6_30 (SPAdes) (version 2) | ecosystem: Environmental > Aquatic > Marine > Oceanic | place: Pacific Ocean | collected 2013-06-19
ACCTCTAACTGAATCAACTAAATTATGGTCATATGAGTTATCCCTTGATTTAGTCCAAACAAAATCCGGGGCAAAATCTAAATCACCATTAAAGTTTACATTATTATTAGTTCCACTATATGATGTAGCAATACCTCTGGCTAAAGTTGTTACTTGAGCTTGTGTAAGTGCTGTATTAAATATTCTCATTTGGTCTATTTTGCCGTTCCAATAATTACTAGAAGCATTAGCGCCTTGTACACCAATGGTTAAATCCGCTCCATCATTTTGAATAGTCGTGTAAGAAGTAGCTGTGGTTTTATCTAAAACACCATTGATATAAATTTTCATTTCACTTGTAGTAAGTGTTACTACAACGTGAGTCCAACTGTTTTTAGGTATGGTTGATGTCGAAATTACTACTTGTGAATTTGCATCTGTTTGATAGGCGTAAAAATTTATTTTATTGTCTGAGTATTTTCTAAATATCCATTGTCTATTTCCTGGACTACCCTGGTCTCTTTTAGCCGCTATACCCATTTGTGTGCCAAGTACTGCTGGATTTAACCACACACTAATTGAACCAGTCATATTAGCAAACCCAAAAGCATTAGCAGAAGAATCTTCAACTGTTATTTTACTACTACTACCATTAAACACAGCAGCTTGGTCAAAAGCGCCTCCTTCGTAAGTAATATTAGTTGGTGTGCCATTATACGTTCCACTGGTATCATTTGTATTGCCGTTCATTTCATATAGCGCAAGACATCCCGCTCCCGCTGGATAATTAACTGTACTTAAATCTTGTGTATTTAAAAGACCATTAGCACTAGTGTCCATTGTATATGTGGCTATAGCCGTTTGGCCTGAAGGAAATGCAGCAGTTGTTGCAGTTGCGGCTGTTTCACCATAAAGAGCTGTAACATCTGAAGAACTTAATGCAGTATTATATATTCTTACTTGGTCGATTGAGCCATTTGTATAATAAGCTGAGTTTATACCGCCACTTGTTCTAACACCACCAATGACAGGATTTAAATCACAAACACCCCCTCCACCATAACTTGTAGAGGCTACAGGGGTTGACGCTCCATCCAAATAATATTTTGCGGTTGAGCCATCTAAAGTTAAAACAACGTTGTGCCAGTTGCCGTCTATTAAGTTTGACGCGGACACAGTGTAACTTTGTGTATTTCCTGCTCCGATCCAAAATTTAGAATTTCTTACTCCGAAATAAAATCTATTAGTGTCTGAATTTGAATTTGTGCCAAAAAATGAGGCAGTAGTGTCTGTCGTTTTTACCCACAAAGAAACACTACCTGCATTTGATGCAACAGATAAACTTGTATCTATATAACTACTACTCCCATTAAAACTTCCACTTCCATTTATATGCCCACCTATACTTTGTGTAGCACCATTACCTGTATATAATTTTGTATCAAAGTAATTAGTTGCTGGCCCTATGAATCCGCTTGCATATTCATCAACTATTTCATACCAACCAGTACCATCATAATATTCTGTTTTATTAGTATCAGTATTAAATCTTAATGTACCATTTATTGGATATTCATCAGGATTGGTAGGAGTAGAATCTGTAAACGTAATTGTTCCAGTACCAGATGTTAATACCGTTATTTTATCATTTCCTTCTGTAAAAGGAGAACCACTTGCTTGTGTTGCGCCATTAACAGTAGCAGAAACACTGTTTGGGTATCTTAATATTATAACGCCAGATCCACCATCGCCTGCATCCATGGTGCTAGGTCTATTTGCGCCACCACCACCGCCTCCACCAGTATTTGCTGTAGCGTTAGTTCCATTAGAATAATAACCACCGTTACCACCCCCGCCAAGTCCTCCTGATCCGGCAGGTCTATTTCTAAATGAATCTGATCCACCGCCGCCGCCGCCAGCATAATATACATCAGAGCCTGAAACTTCACCTACAGATGCAGTCGCGGCATTTGTAGCATTTAATATATTAACAGCTAAACCTGGGCCACCATTTCCTGAAGAACCTGAATATGCACTGCCTGTTGCATCAAGTCCAACTCCTCCAGCACCACCGGAACCACCGGCTTTATAATTAGGTGCCCCATTTATACTACCACCTCTAAACCCTTGCCCAGCTGTTCCCTGGCCCCCTACAAAACCACCATATCTACCTCCAGTACCAGAACCTCCATTCTTCCATGGAATTCCATCTGAATCATTACCAGCTACGCTAACTCCGCCCCCTAACGAAGTTATTGTTCCAAATACGCTATTTCCGCCTCTAGAAGGAGAGCTATAATTTGATGCATTTATCTTAGGGCCCCCCGCCCCTACTGTAACAGTAAAAGATGTGCCTGATACTACATTTAAGGTAGGCTCTGCGCCTTCTCCACCTCCCGATGTTGATCCATAGGAAGTTCTTAAGCCGCCCGCTCCACCTCCTGGACTTGTAGAATAAGTTCCACCACCACCTCCTGCAACAACTAAATAATCAAGACTAAAAGTTGGTGTTTCAGGCCGATCGGCAACTGTTCCCTTTGCTAAAACTGTTGCTCCTGTTGTTGAATCAAGGTTTAATAATTCTGGTGTGTTAATTACTGTATTAGCCATTTAATTTATTTTATGAGCATGCAATTTCGTTATTATATAGTTTTGAAACTTCATCAGAAGTTAATGAATCATTAAATATTCTTATTTGGTCATAATCGCCCTGACCGTAATTTGTAAGATAATGGCCTACCGTTAAACTGCTTTTACCACTAATTGCTGTTGTAGAAGATAAAGTATTAAAAAGGCTTCCATCAACATAGGCAAATTTTTGTGTAGGAGTAGATACAAATACAAAATGATGCCAATTATTGTTTCTCCATGCAGAAGGAGTTGTCCCTGTCATTCTTGCTGTTGAATTATTGCCAAAATCAAAATAGTAATTCCCATTTTGGTGTAAAGCAAATCGCATATTATTTGTAGAGGCAAGTGAGGTAGGGTCAGATGCAAAAAACGGAAAATTATTTGTATTATTTATTTTTGCCCAAATTGAAAATGAATAAGTATCTGTGAACCCACTTAAAACATTAGATATATCTATTCTAGAGTTACTTCCATTAAACACCGCAGCCGCTCCAAACTTACCAGAAGCAGTAAAGGTTACATTGCTGTTTACGCCGTTATAGGTATTTCCAATATCATTAACATTGTTGTCTAAATTATATGATGCAATACACCCTGCTCCTGAAGGAAAGTTTAATGTATTTGTTGTGCAATATTTAATAGCGTCAAAACGTTTCCAGTCTGTACCATTATAATGTTCTATAACACTTGCGGATCCATCTTCAGAGTACGAAGTGTTTGTTCTTAAAGCCCCTTGAGGTGGTGCAGGATCTACGCCACTAAAAGTAACTGTACCAGTTCCCTCTGTAAATATAATAATAGTATCAGAACCATCTGTAAATTTAGTTTGATAATGTTCGTTATAAAGTTGTGTTACTTGACTACTTGTAAGGGCAGATGAATAGATGCGTACTTGGTCTAACGAACCATTTAAAAACGTACTTTGTGAACCCGACAAAATTCTACCTCCTAAACACAAACTTTCACTTGATGCAGCTACTATTGCAGTATTGTCGGCAGTACCGCTACCTTCCTCTTGCCCATTTACATAAACTTTTATACTTGAACCTTGCGTACTACCTGCTACAACTACCGCACAATGCACCCAATTTCCTGTATCAATATCAGATGTAGAATTTACAGTAGAATTTTCCGTACTTGAACCATTACCTGTTTGGCAAGATAACTTACCACTATTTACAAAAAGATTTACCCCTGCCGTATGACTTCCTGTTACAGAACCTACTGTAATTATAGATTGATATGAACTTGATGTTGTTTTTAACCAAGCAGAATATGTACAAGGGCCATTTAATCCACTCGGTTGCGTAGCGGTAATAATACTACTACTTCCATTAAACACCGCAGCTTGACCATACCTTCCATTTCGCCACGTCACATTTGATGCAGTACCATTATACCCATTGCTACTGGAATCTGTAGCGTTCCCATCTAATTTATAATATGCTGTATTTGTAGTGGGATATGCCGCACTTGCTAAAGTATCTGTTGTAGATGGAGTATTAAGAGTGCCAGTTGTTGTAAAGCTCGATACGCTAGCTGTAGGATAACGAAGTATAACAACGCCTGATCCACCATTAAATCCTATACCACCACTTCTCCATCCCCCGGCTCCGCCACCGGTATTAAAAGCACCATCTTCTCCTCCGTTGATGCCGCCGCTACCATCACCGCCCCCGCCAATACCTCCTGACGCACCGGTAGTTTCTCCTGCACCGCCACCACCGCCGGCGTAGTAATTTCCACTGCCGCCTATTATATTTACTTCCAACCCAGCGCCCCCTGTTCCCCCAGTATTACCGCCAGGTGAATTTTGCCCAGGAGATGCGGTCCCGCCACCGCCTCCTGTTGAATATGGTGGCCCTGAATTATCACCATATCCACCTTCGTATCCTTGATTTAATGTACCGTTGCCCCTGGTTAAGCTGTTAGTTAGCGATCCACCACCTCCCGAGCCTCCGTTTCCAGGCACTACATAAGCACTTCCATCGTAAAGCCCTCCGAAGCCTCCGCCTAATGAAGTAATTGTACTAAATATAGAATTACCACCGTTATTCCCTCCAGTTAAGTTTACCGCTGCACCACCAGCCCCCACGGTAACATCATAAGCAACACCTTCAGTTAAAGTTAAGCTTGATTCAGCTACTGCTCCGCCGCCTGAATTAGCCTGTGCTTCATTATTATAAATATTAGATACATCTGTAGAATCTAATGCAGTATTATACATTCTTACTTGGTCTATTGAGCCATTCCACTTATCACCTCCTCTATAATCCTCCATACCAATCAACCAATTCTGATTATTATTATTGATTGAAGTATTTTGTGTAGTTGTTGTTGTAGAGCTGTCAAGTGTGATTGTAACATCACCTCCATTTTGAAAAGTAAAACAAACAAAATGCCAAGTATTCGCAGTAAGTGTGCCTCCTGTAGTTATAACCGTATCTGCTCCAGTTGAAGATGTTAAAAGTTTTAATACACCTCCGCTATCCATCATAAATGCAACACTTCTATTACTACCATCCCACCATTTACCAACAATCATTTGTCTGCTTGATGTTGAAGTTACATTAACCCAAGCTGAAATAGTAAGGTCTGAATAGGTAGTATTGTGATTAAGGTCTATATAACTACTACTCCCATTAAATACCGCAGCTCCACCGTATTTTCCTGTATTGTAGGTTATGTTAGTTTCCGTACCGTTATAGTTACCAGAAACATCATTAGCATTATTGTTTAGCATATATGTGGCTACTGCTGTTTTACCCGATGGGAAGCTTAATGAGTTTGTGGTAGTTGTAGAATTGTTATAAGAAGTACGTAAACCACCGGCTCCTCCAGCTCCTGAAATTGTACCGCTACCACCGCCTCCACCTACAACTAAATAATCAGTTGTAAAAGATTCTATTATATCACCTGTCGTTCCTACGGGTAGTCTAAGTCCACTATAATCACTAGTCTGGTTTAAATCAACCGCGTCATTTATTACTTTTGTTATTGCCATTAGCTTATTATAGGTATTAGACTTCTTTTAATGCACGCCATTCGGTACCGTTATATACTTCTATTTTATTTAGAGTAGTGTTTTCGCGAATCATTCCAGTTGTTGGAGAAGAAGGTCGTTGAGCGGTAGTTCCTTTTGGCATATTCAAATAACTTGTATTGCCACTAAGGTTTATACTAGAAGCTCTTACTTTTATTATTGCCATATTAAGTTGTTGATACTACTTCTACAATAGCTCCATTTGGAAAATAAGCGCCACCATCTAGTGTTATTGTAGAACCTGATAAAGTATAAGTTGATTTATTTTGATATACACCTGATACATACATATCAGTATAATTTTCATTTATTGGGGATACACTAAGTGTAATAGTTCCAGTTGTAGCATTTGCAACTGTTATTTGGTTTACTGTTTTGGTTGGTAAACCGCCGCCGCCTGCTATCGCTCCCCAGGCACCATCTGCATAACCTTCAAATTGATTGTCTGTAGTGCTATATCTTAGCATACCATTTGCAGCAGTAGGCCTTTGTGCTGTAGTACCAGCCGGAACTTGAATAGCATCTGTAGCATCTACATCAAGCGAAACAGACGGAGCTGAAGTCCCTATTCCTACGTTGCCACTAGAGTCAATGCGTATTCGTTCGGTGTTGTTGGTGGCTATTGCTATATAATTATTTTCATAATTCCATAACTGAACTGCACCACTTGTATATGATTTAATCTGAAAACCATCTGTTGTTGTTTCCCCTGAAGTTGTATTTGTTAATTGTAGGGTGGAAGTTCCGCTGCTTGAAATAGTTAAATTTCTACTCGGACTCGTTGTTCCTATGCCCACGTTGCCTGAGGAGTCAATGCGCATTCTTTCGGTTGAATCTGTTTGTAAAGTTAATGCACCAGTAGCTCCTAAACTTCTTATAATGTTAGTTGAAGAAACGCTAGGAAACTCTAAAATACCAGTAGCGGCAGTGCTATTGATTCTAATTGGGTACGATGAGTTCCCAAACTTAGCCTGTCCTACTACATTTAAACTAGAATCAGGACTCGTAGTCCCTATTCCTATATTAGTACCACTTTGTGCAATTACAGAATCTGCTAAAACAGTTGCGCCATCCCATCTTGGTATTATATTAGTAGTACCATTACCAGTTATACCGCCGCCCGATGAAGGTACAACACTCCAGTTTCCTACTACAGAAGAATCTGCTGCCGCATCTGCTGTTGCTATTACTTCATCTGCAACACTTAAAGAAGAGCCAGTACAATAAAAACTACCTGCTGTACTTGCTACATATAAATCGCCTACTGAAATAGCTACTCTAGTTCCGGCACCGCCGGGACAATTATATAAATAAGATCCATTGTTGCTTCCAGATACTATTTGACCTGTAGTTGCATTAAAGGTACCTTTGAAAGTTAAAGCACCTGCAAGTGCTGAATCAATAGCGGCTTGTATTTGTGTACCCGTGGCTAAGTTGTTAGAGCTCGAAGAAACAGCTGCTGTATTTGCATCTATAGTTGGGTTTGATGCAGTTCCTGCTATTGTAATAACATTTGCATCTGCTGTTGCAACACTTAATACTCCTGTTGCAGGAGCGTCTATCCAATCAACACCATTACCCGTTCCAAGTGAAGATAATAATTGACCCGCGGAACCTGTCGCGCCATTAATATCAAGTAAATCTGCATCAAGTTCTAAATTACCTGTTACTTTAGCCGCACTTGATATAGTAACTAAAGAACCTGTATCTTCTATATTAGAATCAGCTAAAGTATTAGCATCTGTCCATTTAGATAATTTGTTAGCTGTACCAGTACCACCTACATTACCGTTTGTTGACCATGTTAATTGATCTGTTGCACCGCCACCCGAAGTTAGCACCTGACCGGCTGTTCCCGCGGCTTGGGGTAATATCCAAGTATATGTAGCTCCGGCTGAATGCGGCGGGCTTTGAAGCGTTACTCCGTGTGTTGTAGCAGAGCAATTAAGCGTTAGCTTACCGTCTGTGCTATTACCATTAATAATAACTCCATTAGCTGCTTGGCTAATTAATGAATCACCTAAAGTTGTTGCATCTGTCCATATAGGCACTGTATTTGCAGTACCAGTAATTTTACCAACTACAAAATCATATACATCATTTCCCGTAGTAAGCGCATCGCTTCCGTCCGTTACAGCTGCGGTTACTGCATTAATGACCACGCTAGATGTGCCACTACCGGTTATATTTAATGTTGCCGGAATTGTAGTTGTAATAGTTTGAACCCCGGCTGTAGTATCTTTAATACTTTGAACAGTAAAACTCTTTGTAGAGGTTTGGCCACTATCGCTAGTTGAAGTACCTAGAACTAAATCCGTTAATTTTGGTGTAGCTAAAGGATAGCTATTAATTATTGCCATTGTTTTGTTTTTTTATATTTTTTATTTAGCAGCTATAGACTGAAATTACATTACCACCAGCGCTAAGTTGAACCGCATTGGTACCATCACTTACCCACCCAATTGCCGTCGGTGTACAACCTGTATTTCCATTATAAATTTTAGTAGAGGTAGTTAACAAGCCTCCATCACCGTAATATGTATCAGATAGACTGCCTGAGCAAGCTGAAATTGCAGTCGTATTATATGATGTATTAGTAAATTGAGTTAAACTACCAGATACACAAGATTGTATTGTTCCATTTACACCACTAATATTTATTGAGCTTCCGCCTACTATAGCGTGGTAGCCTTGATAGTTGCTGCTGGAAATTGGTGTTGTTAATTCATCGTTTTCATATAATCCGCTTCCAGGGCCACTTGTTCCATAATAAAGCTTTTTAGTTGCACCGCTAGCATAATTTATACATGCGTCATTCGCGCATGTTCCTGGTGCTGTATAAAATTCAACTTCAGTATATGCAATTGTTGCCGTTCCACTTACATTAATCACAGTAGGGCTAGAAGTTACACCCACCTGTATAGCTTGATTATTAGTGGAGCTAAATGTATAACCCGAAGAAGGTGGATTATAACCGGAATTAGTAGTTACAGTTAAACTTGGTGTTAAGCTAGTACCATAAGGTTCAGTTACAGTAATATTTGCGGGCGCATTGCCCGATGTTGTGGTTGATGTATTAGCTACATTATATGTTGCTGTTGCATTAGTTAAATTTGTAGTAAACTGAAATTCATGTGTTGTTGGAACCGCTGTTTGCGTACCATTTATTGTTATTGTTGCGCTTCCGTTTGAACTTCCCATTGTACGCGATAAAGTTCCTTCATAGTTTCCAGTACCACTATTAAGACTTAGGTTTATAGTACTATTTCCATCTGTGGCTGTTAAAGTATAACTATACCCGGTAGCGGGTGTAAAAGTAACAGGAACGTTATATGAGGTGCCCGACGTGAAGGGCCCATAAGTACCGCTTCCTCCCGGGGTACCGGTAGTTATAGAAGTATTATTTCTTACTACTGTTATAGTATCACTATAAGTTGGATTATTCGCTGTTACGGATCCGGTCAAAGTTGTGGTAACTGTAACTGTTGTTCCTCCTGGACTTGGAAATGTACCACCAGGCGCATTGGATACACTTATTGAACCTGTATATCCGCTATTTACAGTTGCAGTAGTTGAAAAAGCTGTATAAGATGTCCCAGGTTGCCCTGACTTTGTAAACCCTGCTAAATTACCCCCTATCGTATAACCTGCTGAAGGCCCTGATATATTATTAGTAATGCTTAATACTACATTAGAATTAGCAGCAGCGCAGTTGTCAAATACTAAAACAGAACCTACATAGCCTTTGCATATATTGGTGCCGCCAACACGCATATTTCCTACGGGATTACCGTTGTATTTTATTTCATCTGCACCTAAAAATATACCTGTAGACATATTATCCTGTTATTATATAAAGATGAGTATCTACTGGGGTGAGTGCATTATATTGTGCTTGTGTTAAAGCTACTATATTTGTTATTTGAGTTACAGTCGGGGATCCTACGGGGTTTGGTGAATTTTGTATTGAGTTTGCGGCTGCTATAGTTACAGCACCTGTTCCAGATACTTGAACATTGTTACCAGCTACAATTGAAGTAGGTACTGCAGTGTCTAAATTTACAGTAACAGTATCTGATGCACTTACCACGGTGTTAACCCCTGTACCTCCTGCTATAGTTACAGTTTGGCCATCGTCAACTTGTTCAGCTGTACCAGAGTCAGCAGCAAGATTCCAACTACTCATTGTACCTCCTGCGGCAATAGTTGCCCAAGTATTATCACCTCTTAAGTATGTTGTTCCGCTTGGTGTGCCTGTTGCACTTAAACTAGCTATAGGTGCGGTAGCTGTAGAACTATCAATGTTTATAAATGTACTTCCTACAATACTGTTTACGCCCGTATTTGCTACGGTTATTTCATTGTTAGCTGAAGTCATATTAATGCCAGCCCCATTAATTAACTTAACAAACGTTACGTTGCTAAAATTATCGGTTAAATTAATATCTATATTAGGTGCGTTAGCTACCGATGTTAATGTATATGTATAAGGAACAGTATTTGGGGGCACGGCCCACTGACCGTCACCTCTGTAAAATGTAGTTGAGCTTGGTGTTCCTCCATTATTTGTAAGATCGATGCTTATATTACCCGATGTAGTAATTGGTGAATTACTTATTGTAAGAAAATTGTCCGTATTAGTTAATCCTATTGAAGTTACGGTACCACCTGTACCAGCGGCTGGCACTAAACCAATAATATCTGATATAGTAAAGCTTTTAGTCGGGTTTTCTCCGCTAGCATCCGATGTAAGTGTACCTATAAGTAAGTCCGATGCCGTGGGTGTTGCTTTAGGATATGAATATATTATTGCCATTGTTAAGTTTTTTCTGTTTTTGTACCGTTTCCGTCGTTACCCCTGTTTCTTTTTACCGATTCAAACTTACCATCTTCGTGATCGTAGTCCAAACCAGCCAAGCTGAAGCCCTTTTTAAGATATTTACGCCGAAGGCGTTGATTTTCCGCTTTCATAGCCCTTCTTCGAGGCGTCATAGCGTATTGTTTGTCTCTTTTAGCTTTTTTAGCCTTAGCTTCGGGCGATAATTTTTGAGGCATTACCTTATTTCTTAAATATTTTGCTTTTCATTAGCTTAAATGGTGATCCAGAACCATAATTAGCCGGACTTGCATCAAGCATTGCTTTAGCAGCCTTATAATCACCACCGGTTTTTTGCATAGCTAGTCCAAATGCGTTACCCTCGGCTGGGGAACCAAATATTTCTGATTTATTTTTCATAATAATTTCGTTTATTTACCATTTTTAAATATAAAACCTGAGCCATCCTAGTTTCATCTGCGGTTTCAATCCGCATATCTTTAGTCAACTCCCTAAATTCATTCACTCTTACTTTTCTGGTCGCCGAGCAACTCATCATCAGAGTCACAAGTACAATACTTCCTATTAATTTCATGTTGGTTGGTTTGTGCGATATGTATTTCAATAAGCGCGTTCGTTAGTTTGTCAATACTCTTACGTATTTCCTTCAATTCATTTCTCAGTCCGTTGGATTTTACAACAACTTCGTTTTTTTTCATAATTAGATTGAATTACCTATTCTTTTATAATCACTTAAGTTACACACAACTTACAATATTTACATCGTATGCGACGTTAGCCTGTTACTTAAGTATTTATAATTACCTATTGTCGCACTGCTGAAAAAACTTGTTAGATATAGAGAATAATTGTATTACGCATATGTATTTGATTACCAGCACGTTACGGAAATGGTTTTTGTTTACCCCAGCCCCCTAGCGTTTTACAGAAAAATTACGCAGGTTTCAGCTTTTTCCTGGTTTTGCCAGGATCTTTGGGGTTTCCCTGGGAAGAAACTGCCTGGACCATTTACAAAAAAAACACGTTATCCATTTGATAATATAAATGTAATTAATAAAATATAAAAACTATGTTAAAATTAGACCCATTTTGGATTGAGAAATTAGAGCAACATTTTGGTGTTGATGAAAACGGAAACCTTTTAGACAGAAAATAAAACTTTACAAAAAAAACACGTAACTAATTTGATAATATAAATGTAATTAATAATTAATAAAATATAATATGAAAACTTTTTATTGGAATCCAGAAACTTTAGACTTTTTCCAACTTTTAAAAGAAAGTGAAGGAAATGAAAAAATGAAAGAAAGTGTAGAAATGTTTGTATATAATGAATGTGACTTAGAAGATGATGAAACATTTGAAGAATTAATTGAAAATTTATTATATCAAATTAACAATACAACAATTGAAGAAATTGAGTCACAAAAATAATACGAACTTAATTTGATAATATAATAAAATATAAAACTATGTTATACGACGAATACGAAAAACTTTATAGTAAATTATTAGATAATACTATAACTGAAAAAGAAAGTGAAAGACTAATGGAAATTGCTTTTGGAAAAGAATTTATGAATTCAAACGATAAAGGAACTTTAAAAGAATATGAAGAGTCACAAAAATAATACGCAACACAATTGATAATAATATAAAATATATAATATGACTGAATACTTAGAAAAATACCGACTAATCGAACACGATCCCGAACGAAAAAAAGAAGCCGACGAGCTCTGGGATGCACACATGGCACTAATGAATTATTACTATAATAAATACTAAAAAATATACAATATGAAATTTACAAAGAACGAATTGAACTTGATGAGGTATGCAGTTGAAGACCTATTAATAAATCGACACAAAGATGATGTACCACCAAAATTTGAAGAACACGTAAACGAGGTTATTGAGAAGATCGATAGCATGCTGGGTTAAACCTCCTTCGTCGACCGAATCAAAGCCTTGCAAAAATAATACGTTAATGATCTGATAATATAATAAAATAAATAACATGATAATAATCAACAAACTCACTGGCCGAGATGTCACAAAAGAATACTTAGGTCTAATGGAAAAACTAATAACAAACGATGAATTTGAAACCATCACTCTAACCCCTGGCAAAACTGGCAAATTAGAATTGTTTAACTAAAAATAAATAAAATGAAATTAAATAAAATTATACAAAGTTACAAAAATTCAAACATGAACAAAGAACTGTTAAGCCATAAACTAAAAAAATATTATAACCTAACAGAATCCGAAAGAATAATAATAAAAGATTATGTGTGACAATAGCCTGCTATTAATCTATATTAAGTACCTTATGTCGCACTCAGGAAGCTTACAAAATAAACACGTAAACTAATCGATAATAATAATAAATAATTATTATATGCATACAAGTAATGCATTATACAAGTAACAAAAAAAATATATATAAATAACTTAACACCTTTACAATATGAAAAGTATGAACAATGAAATGTATGAATTTAAGCTTGGTACTTATAGCTTTATGGGAAATAAGATTAGTTCTTTTGGTGCAACTGTTCTCTTGAAAAGACCGTCAGCACGTACACATATCAATTTCGATAGTGTTTCTGAAGCTATAGCAACGATCAAAGATCATGTATCCAAGTACGAAGACAAAGTAAAAGTAGATATGCATCAAGATAATTATTTAAATAGTGAAGCTGGTGCCTGGGGCCGAAGCGGAACATAAACTAAAGCGCAATGAAACAAAAAGTATTAAAACATTTAGCAGATGAAATTGCACCAGTTGTTAGTGAATATATACAAGAAACAATTGCATGGCAAACCGATGGCAACGAATATGCTGAAGGCTTAACAGGCGATGAATATCTAGAATTTGTAAATGAATTAAAAAATAAAATAATAAATCAACTATGAACTGCTCATATTGCAACGAACCACTGGACGAATTAGAAGAACTATTTGCACAAAAGTATGTACAAGAAATCCCACTATGTGCGGGGTGTATACAAGAACAATATGAATTGATCTGATGCAAAATTAATACGTAACTACATTGATAATATATATGAATCTAAAAAATAATAACATGAAAAATTTAAACACAAAACTTGAAAACTTCTTAGAGATTAAAGAAAAGCACGAACGCATGAGAAGCTTAGTTGACGACTGGGCGTTTGACTACAACATTGAAAAGCTTAAGCCACTATTAGACGACGGCTTTGATGGTAACGATTTGATTGAATACTTTACCGTGCGATTGATTGAATACATAAACACAAAGTATCAACAACCAGAACAAGTAGAAGACTAAATGCTATACA
>Ga0209645_1001084_pt1 | contig 13817 bp, 19 predicted proteins | sample ETNvirenome_6_30_FD_184070 | JGI IMG/M metagenome (GOLD analysis project Ga0209645, IMG submission 184070) | Marine viral communities from the Pacific Ocean - ETNP_6_30 (SPAdes) (version 2) | ecosystem: Environmental > Aquatic > Marine > Oceanic | place: Pacific Ocean | collected 2013-06-19
TGTACCACTACCAGTCAAAGCCCATTCCCAATACCATTTTCCACTTGTTACACCAAAATTTCCTAAAAGTGTGTCAGTCTGAATAGTTGCTGCAGTATTACCACTAGATAAAGCACTAGGACTTGTTGTTCCTCCTCCTTGTGCTCCTATAGGGTTTATCGTGCAAAAATTTCCACTACTCGCCATAATTAACTCCCAAATGTTGGACTATCAAGAACTTGATGGTCTGTTCCCATACTTGTCGTTAAATCATTATTATTTCCACTTGAATCATTTCCAAGGTCACTTGCATTTTCAAATTTAAGATAAAATCCTGCACTACCATAACTTCCTGTATATTCTTTAGGAATCCAAACTCCATTTTTAAATTCACCAAAATCATCTTGGTCTGCATCAACATCATATAAAGCATGATACTCTGCCAGATAACCATCAAAATAATTCGTACCACTTCTACCTACATAAAAATTTGTACTAGGATAAAAAGGTGTATTAAAAGTTCCACTACCAGATACATTAACTGTTTGTGCTACTCCATTAACCCATAAATAAGATGTATTTAAACCTTGTATATTCCATACAATATGCATCCATGCACTAGTATCTCTATATACAGCAGTAGTTTGATGAACTTTATGAACAGCAGTATTTAAATTATCATCAGCATCAAAACCACCTGCATTCCAACCTCCACTATTACCCCAAAAATATCCTTTAGAAACATCACTTAATATAGTTCTTTTTATCCAACAACTAATAGTCCATTTTAATCCATTACTTGTACCACTACCATTATCTCTATATAAATAATCTGAATTTCCAGAATCTAATCTACATGAATTTTCGATTTGAAAACCATAAAATGCTCCACCTCCACCTGGATTTTGAAAAAATTCACCTTTTATTGGCATTACTTATGTCTCCTATGCAAATGCAAGTTGTGGTGCTCCAAGCAATATATTATCTGCAGCTTGAACAAAATATGGTATAATATCTACGGAACTTGCTGCTGTGCTTATTGTTAAACCAGAACCACCAGCAGTTTCATAATCTGTGCCAAGGCTTAAAGTTCTACTACCAGTGCCATCTTGAATAAATACTATAATACCAGATTGTCCTACTGACTCAGTTGTTGGGTTAGCTAAAGTAACGTTGCCAGTTGCTGTTAACACAAAGTTAGAATATGTATCAAAATCTAATGTAACACTACCAGTTGCATTAGCGGTTTCTGTGCTACCTACTGCTCCTGCTCCCATCAGTAATTTACCTTTAGCGGACATATCAAATGTTGCAGGTGTGACAGTAGAACCACCATCATTACCTTTTATTAATAAATCTTTATCAGATACTTTAGTTTCTAAAATTACATCGCTAGAACTATTATGTATTCTAGCCATTTCAGTACCGTCATCTTCATAAATAATACCACTAGCAGCAGTTCCTGCATCTAAGGTTATACCTCCTGCTGACTCAATATTAATACTATCTACGGCAGTGCCATCTGCTACAAGATCTAAATCTCCATCTGCATTTGAGTGTACATAAGTACCAGTATCATTAAATGTTAATTTATTGGTACCATTTAATGTTAAACCTGTGCCATCGGTATGAGTAAGAGTTGTATCGTTATCTGCTCCAAAACCTAATACAGAACTATCAGTATTTAATTTAACATCGTGATTAAATGTAGCAGTACCTGCATCACTGCCATCTAGTGTTAAAAAAGTAGTATCGGATGCTCCATCAGTGCCTTTAAAAATTATATCTGTATCACTACCTTGTGCATCAACTGTTATATTACCTGTTGTGGTAGCTAATGTTACCGCGGCATCTCCTGTTGTTAAATCGTCTGCGGCTAATGCGTTAGCAACAAATAAATCAGAAACAGATATAACTTCATCACTTCCATCACAATAAACCATATTTGATTTAGTAGTTGGTATAGTAACAGTTTGAGCTCCAGAACCTTGTTTCATAATAATGCTATATCCACCACTAGTAGCATTTTGAAAAACAAAATAAGCTGTTGTAGTAGTTGGAGCTATAGTTATTGTACAAGTTTGACTTAATGTTCCTGTAAATTTTATAATTCTATACATACCGTCTTGAAGATTACTAGCTCCATCAGTTGGAGATCCTGCTCTAACGGTAAGAGTTGCTGTAGATGCGTCAGATAAAGCGACTGACTTGTAAGCTGCTATTCTATCTAAAATATCTATGTTGTAATTTGTTGTTGTACCCCAGGAGCCTGATTGCTCACCTGTGGTAATTTTTTCTATTCCATAACTTGTTGTAAATGATGATGCCATTCTTTCCTCCTATGCGGCTATTTCTACCCAATTTGGGTCTTGTGTTGTATCAATTTTTGACCACATGGTTGCAGTGCTTACTTGTGAGCTTGCACTAACTCCAGTTACTATTACTAACCCAGCTATACCCACATTTGCAATATGGGATGTAGCGGATACGCCAGTTTCTGTCACAGTAATACCTGTTCCTTCTACTACTGTTTCACTACCTGTGGCACTTGCAGCAACTACTCCTGTTGCTGATACAGTAATACCTGTTCCTTCTACTACTGATTCGCTTCCTGTTGAGCCTGCGGCTTGAACTCCTGTAACGCCAAAACCAAGTCCTACATCTACAGTTCCTATAACACTTGCGGCTTGAACTCCTGTAGCAAAGATAAGAGCTTGTGGTATTACAATGTCATTGACGACACCTGCGGCTTGAACTCCCGCACTAATTCCTACGGTTATTCCTCCACCTTCTTGTATAGAAACATTGGATACGGTGCTTGCGGCTTGAACCCCTGTTTCACTAACCGTTACACCAGTTCCTTCGACAACGGTGCCAAAAATAGGTGCACCCCATCCTCCACTACTCCAAGTGGATCTGCCCCATCCTTGATTACCTATATCGGTAGTTGCTGATACTCCTGTTGTGCTTACAGTTACATTTTGAACAGGAATAATAGTTGCACTACTAATTGCAGAACTAGCTGATACTCCTGTTACAGAAGTGCTTACTGCAAAAGTGCCTTCGCCCCACGGACCAGCATTCCATGTTGATCTCCCCCACCCAGATACTATTGTTCCTGCTGTTGTTGCCGTACCACCCATACCAGAGTGTTGAGTACAATAATAATAAAGATCTGGAGCTGATGCAGCTACTGTTATTTCTGTATAAGCTCCTGAATTACCTGGAACACCTGAAGTAGTTACACCTGTGGTGTATTCAGAACCACCACTGTGAGTTCCACCAGATGTTGTTGAAAATCGTAAAGGATGATTACTGTTAGAGTTATCAGACTGATCAAACCTATATGTGGCTCCTTCAAATAAATTTAAATTGGCTTGTTGTACACCATTTATAAAATATTTGTTGCCACCACCAGTACTTACGACTGTTACAGTGTAAGTAAAATGCGACATACTATGCTATTCTAATCACTGCGTTATTTGCATCATTAGCTGGATATTGAATAGTAAAATCTCCAGAGCTAGAAGATTTATTACCACCAAAGTCTAATACTGCAACTGTTGGTTTAGCTGCATGAGTAACCGTTCCAGCAGTTCCTGCATTTGTAAGACTGTAGTTGTAAATAACTGCAACTCTTGCATTACTAATTGTAGATGATGACCAAGTAGTATCAGCAAAATCTAAAAAAGCAGTAGGAACAGAAGATGAGTTATCTGTTAATCCAATAGTCACACTTGTTAAAGCTTGTCCTCCTGCACTGTAATTAGTTCCACTAACTTCGTTTGTTGCGGTATATCCTGTTAAATCTTCATTAGCATCTGTTCTACTTGATGTAAACATAGCTACATAAAATGTATCCGCAGATATAGAACTACTGTCTCCTCTTGATGAAGTTGTCCATCTATGAACACCTGCTAATATTTCTTTTTTAAAACTTCCACACATTGCTTGATTTATTGCCATTATAGCCTCCTAATTATTTCTGCCACATCTTCGTGACCTTGTTTTTTCATTAATGCCCAAATTGTTGTTCTTTCACTTTGCGCCATTCTATTCATATAAAAAATAAGTATCTCTTTCAACTGCTTTCTGAATGCTATGGCTTGATCTCGTATGACTGGTGGAGCACTATCGCTTACCGTCATTATCTTATTCAAAGCCATGTCTGCCATTTGTTCGGCACTATGTCCGCCATCAGAAGAAGTAACAACATTAACTGGTCCTAATTCGCTAGAGCTTTTATTTGCTACCATTACGCAGTATCTCTTCTAAGATTGTCGTATCTGTAAGCATCTCTAGTGTTCTTACCTTCTCCTAAATTCTTTAACCATTTCAGTGACTCTAGATATCTTGCGTTGTATAATTGCAATAAATCTGCTTCACCCTTCATAAATGTATATGCTTCTACTAAAGAACCATATAACAAAGCTAATTCTGCATTTGTGCCTAACCAAGAAGTACCATCGGTTGTAGCAGTTATTGAAGTTGGTCTGTAAAAATAATGTAATTCCATTTGAAAGTTTGTACTTGGTGTAGGTGCTAATATAAAAGTGTCCTCATCCCAATCTGCATAGTACAAAGGCGTTCCTGTGGTAGCAGGATTAGGAGTATAATCTTGAACAAATGTTACGTGTTTGTATAGTAAAAATTCATTGTTATCACTGTTAATTACACTCAATGAAAAAGGCGATAAAAAATCTGTTGGTTTTACTAAGAATTTATTAGAAGAACTAGCAGAACCTAAAACGTATTTTCTAAACACAGATAGTTCGCACTCTTTTAATATTCTTTCTTCTGCGTTTAATATAAATCTTGGCAACTGATTAACAAAAGTAGTTTCTGTATTTTGTGTGTAATCTTGTATTGCTGTTTTTAATGTTGTAAATGTATATGCCATAGTACTAACCTATAGGATAACTTGTTAAATGAGGATCGTCAACAGGACCTGCGGTAGCACTGTCTCCTCCACCTTTTGTGTTTCCAGTAGTAGCAGTTTCGCCACCTGTAGCAGTAAAAGTGTAAGAGTCAGAAGTTACTAAAGTACCTGTTGGTGCAATAACGGTAATTGTAAAACCTGTGCTTGTTTCTAACATAGATTTTGTAAATCCATCAAAACCTTGACACTCTCTAAAACGAACAATGTCTCCTGTTGTTCTATTATGTCCAGGCTCTAAAACTGTAATTGTCGTACTGCCTGCATCTCCAGAAGTAAATGAATTAGGATTTAAAATAACTTGAGATATAGGCTCTACTCTGTCTGTTCTACTAATTCTTAAAGCTTCGGGATCTGGTTTTATCTTTCTTGGTTGTATTTGTGGCTGTTTAGGCTCATATTCATCTTTACCTACTAACAAACCATTCCACTCTTGTATCATATCTCTTAGTTTGTAAGCTCTACCAGATCTATCAGAGATACCTAAAGCATATTTTCCTGAAGCGTATCTTCCCATTATGTCACTCTCAATGATGAATAAGAAGGAACCAATCTAAGACTTGTTCTTTCTCCGTCTTCGGAAGCGGCTCTTTGAAACTCTTCTTCGTAAATATCTTTTAACACGCCTATTCTATTAGGCGCTCTTTTAACAGCTAAGTAGTAAGCAAGTCCTGCCACCATACAAGGTAAAAATCTAAAAGGTATATCACCAGTATTAACAGAAGTATCCGCATCTTCTATTCTTCTTACTCTGTAATATATTATCTGATCTGTAGAGTTTTCAGGCATAGGCCAAAAAGTTATTGTAGGAGTTATTTGTCTGTCTACAAAATATTGTGTTGGTCTGCCTTGTGTATCTTTATTAGCAATTGCTAAATAATCTCCTCTACTTATTCTAGTTAAAATAGTATCTGAACCACTTCTTCGAACAGATACTTCTAATACATCAACAGTAGACTGAACAGTTTCTAAAGATATTGCAGAAGAAAGCGTAGTAGTAGCACTACTACTAGAACCAGTTAAAGTTTCACTTGCAGAAAATGTTCCTACAGGAACAGTAATAGTCATTGTAGTAGCAGTTGGTTTTGTAATTACACTAGCAGTAGCATTACTTGTGCCACCTGTTATTGTTTCTCCTACAGTAAAATTTGCAGAAGCCGCTACAGTCATTGTTATTGTTCCAATAGGATAGGTATCTACAGAGGAAGAAGAAGACAATCTTGCAACTGTTTGAGTTATTTTTTCAACAGTCCAAAGGTTTAAACCTCTATTTGCCCATTCTGCAAATAAAAGATTTAACGATCTTCTAGCAGTTCTGGCATCATAACCTGTTCGTAATTCTAAACCACATCTTTCAAAAGCCTCTTCTGCAACTTCTGCTATATCCAGATTAAAATCTGAACTTCCTGACGTAGTCATTAGTACTCCTTAATTGCTTCAATTATAACAGTATATGTATCGTTCGATCCTTCACCGTGAGTTTGAAAGTAAATATCTCCATCTGCTCCAGCAGTTCCTGCAGCAGTATTAGGTATACCACCAAAACTAGTAAAATCTAAATCACCTTGATAATTAGTTGGTAGTTCAATTAATAAAACATTAGTAGTAGCATTACCTAATATTTTTACAGTTAAACCGTGAGTAGAAAACCATATTCTCGTTATTCTTACATTTGTACAAGCTTGACCTCTTGTGTTTGTAGCAAGAGCACTCACATCAATTTTTTTGACGGCAGTGCCCTCACCAGTATCCACATAAGTATGAACAAATGACTGAACAACTTTTTTATCACCATCTATAATAGTGGTATTAGTATTTGTATCGGCCATTATGTTCTCCTATTAACTAGCTACATCGTAGCCAAGAATTGTAATAACTAATCTACCTGCATCATAAGTTCCTGCTGTTGCAGTTCCACAAGTTAAATATAAATATTGATCAGCTGCAATTTCACCACCAGCAGTTCTTGTACCAACAGTTTGATCACCACCATTAATAATTAAAGTTTCTGTTAAATCACTAATTGCTGTATCTTCTACACCAGTTCCTTCGGTCGCTGAATGTAAGTTAATATCAGGGTCACCAGTAGTTGGAGTTTCAAAAGATTCCATAGTTACACCAAATACTACACCTTGATCTGCTGTAGTTACTCTACCAATGTACGCTACACCAGCACCATCGGCTCCAATAATGTCTCCAGCAGTGCCTCCACAATTTAATCCAGTAAGGTCTATCATAATAGTTGTTTTAACAATATTAACATTAGTATCTACGTCACTTTTTAATCTTTCTACTTGTGTTATATAAACCGCAGCAGTGCCTTCGATACCTGCACCTGTTGCAGCTTCGTTTACCATTTTATTACCACTAGTTACAGTTATTGCACCAGTAGTTGCGTTTTTTGAAACAGTCTGAAATCCTTTTTCGGATCTGACTGGACCGTTAAAAGTTGTTGTTGCCATAATTTACCTCTTATAAAGTTTTTTGCCCTATGGTCGTATAAGCGTCTGCTAGGTCAGTCCATAGGGCAAGTTAAATCCTAGATTAAGCTCCTTGTGAGCCGTAAACACATCTTGGGTCTGAGAAACCAAAAGAGTATCTCTCTCTTGCTTTAAATCTCATATTTCCTGTGTCAAAGTCACCTTCCATCTTAGTAGACATAGGCATTCTTTCAAAATGCAAGAAACCTCTTGGTGCATCAGTCTTAATGAAAAATGCATCAGTGTCTAATAAGTAATGGTTAACGACATAACCCTCAGGAAGCATTCCCATGTTTCTCATTGCGTTTACGTCATTGTCAGCAGTTCCTGATCTTAATGTAGACTCTAATATTCTATCAGCTATAAACTGTAAGTTTGATGGAATAATTAGTTTAGTTCCACGTACAGAAACTCTTAAACCACGCTCGTCAACAAAACCAGAAATGTCAATTAAGGCATTCTCCAAACTTGTTTCGTTTAAGTCCGCAGCAGTGCTAGGTTGGTTTCTGAAAGTGCTACCATTTGTTAATGGGTGTGAAGCATTACAAAGGGACACACCGTCACCACCTGTTACTGTTGTGTCAAAAGCGTTGTTTAAAACAGATGCTGCCTTAACCTGCTTAGTATTAGCCATACTTCTAGCCAATGCTTTTGTGTATCTTGAAGATAGTCTGTCATACAGATTGTCTTCGATAGCTTCTTCAGTAATTGAAAAAGCCAAAGCAATGGTTTCGTGGTTATACCTTGCGGTAAAAGCTTCATTTGCATCGTCAAATGCAACTGCCGCACCTTCACTTTTTACTGGAGCAGAACCAAAACCTGATAACATTACTTCTTCTTCGAAAGCTCTCTCAGAATTTTCTGTGTCATAGATTTCAGCGTGCTCTTGTTCATATCTCTGATACTCAAGGCCAAATAAGGCATTAAGACCAGGTTCTAGCTCTTTAGCTAATTGTGCTCTAGATATCGCCATAGTTTAATCTCCTTATATACCAGTTGAGTTAGCGGTTGTTTGCGAATCGAAACTGCTTACAGGTGCATTGAAGTGAGCGTTAATACGCACAATCAAAGGAATACCTGCTACAGTAAAATCTGAGTTTTCAGGATCATCCTGAATACCCACAATACGCAAAGGAAAAGTTGCAGTAGTAGCAATAGTGCTCAAGTCTGCAACAGCAGAAGACATACCAGTTGTATCACTTCCACTATTACCACTAGCGAATTGAACATTAGAAAATACTCCTGCTCTTATTTCTGATTCAGTATCAAAACTGCTTCCACCAGCATCGCCAGCGATAACAAATAGTTGACTTGGATCATCATATACGAAAGCCTTCACTGGGTGATTTGTATCCGCCCCAGATCCTGGCCAAGTGTTTGAGAAAATAGTTTCTCCACTAGTACTTGAAACATACTCACAACCATAAAAAACACCTAATATAGGAACATTACCACCTGCTGCTGCCTGCAACTGGTCGATAAAACCTGTAGCTAAAGGAATAACTGCTTGCCCTTGATACAGTTTATTAGTGTTTCCTGCGGCTATTCTATATTCTGTTGTACCAGTGCTGTTTGTATTTTGACCTAATTTTTTTAACGGTCTTAATCCAAACGCTCCATTAGAATTTGCCATTCTTTATCTCCATAAAAAATTAATAATTAGTCCTCACTCTTGCGAGAACCTCCAAAACTTACACGAGTTTGTCTTTCTGCCTTGTGTATAGGCATCGCAGGATGCTCCTCACGAGCTAAATCATTATCCACTGCTGTCATTTGATTGCGAGCTTGATCTCGGAAATATTTAGAGCGTTCTTCAACGGTTTCGACTGGTATACGTGCTAAAAGTAGTCCTCCAACACCTATAATTCCAGCGTGCTTTCCATCTTCTATGGAAGGTACTTCAAAGTCGGGATATTCGTCCTTTCGAACCAATTCCCAACCTTCTCTTCCCTTCGCTGAGACATTTTTTCGATCGTCAAAACCCATAACTTCGGTTCTTATCCACCTATGTACATAACCCTCAGGTGGTTTGGGTGCATCCAACATGGATGGTGGTTTCCAGGGTGTTCTTCTTACATTATTAGTGCGAGATTGAGCATCTCTGGATGTTCTTGTGTTCTTATTTACTGGACTATTCATTTAAGCCTCCTGTCTAACATATTTTGCGTATTCCTCTAAAGGAACACCTAATCGTTTTGCCATTGCAACCTGAGAAGGCGATAGTCTCACTGTTTTCTTACCTCCTTTGTTGCGGGATTTAGAAGAAGTAGCCGAAACTACCTTTTGACTTCCCCCCGTTTGCTTCGTTTGCCCCACTTTATGAGGAAACTCTGCTGCAATTCTTTTATCGAGTTCACTATAGTACTCATCAGTAGTCGGGTCAAACCCTTCATCCTCTACTAATCGTCTATGAATGCCAAATGATGCATATGTCATAACTTCATCTTGCCCAAACCACTCATTTTTCGATGCCCAAGCCTCTGCTTTAGGGTCAGGTTTAACATTTTGAGCTTGTTGAGGTGGTTGAGGGGGTATTGGTTGTGGCTGATTCGGTACAACGGGCTGTTGATTTGGTTGTCCTTCGGTTTTTTCAACTTTTGGCTTGGTTATTTTAGACTTTTCAACCGTAATTGCCGCTAAATTTGCCTGCGCCTCCACAATTTTGTCCGCATCACCAGATTCATTAGCATCTTTTAAGGCTCTTTTAGCAGATTCTAACTGAGATTGTACTCTATTGTTAAATTCTTCTAAATAACCTTTGTCTAAATTATCTAATCGGGTTTTTAAATTATCGTTTTCTTTTTTAACGCTCTCTGCAAACTGAATAGCACTTTCTTTTTGACGTTCTTCTTCACGCATTTTGCGTGTCAACTTGTCTATTCTGCTTTTTACATTGGCACTATAATCTTCAAGCTCGTCAGGTTTCTTTTCTTCGGTTGCTTCTTCTTGTTGTGCCTCTACTTTTTCGTCTTTCTTCTCTTCAAGTTCTACTTCAACTTCATTTTCTTCTGGTTTTTGTATTTTTTGTTCCTCTTGCATGATTCTTTATCTCCATGAGTGCTGCTATCCTTTCTGATTAAATATGTTTGATGTCATCTGGTTCTAATATAGTAGCGATTACTTCATCATCATTTATAATTCTTACTTCACCACCGTCTATTTTAAAACGAGATCCTGCGTAACGACCAATGCAAACCCATTGACCTTCCTTGCACCAAGGAGCTTCCCCTGGCCCAAACTTGTTTGGATCTTTGTAAGCCAAAGGTCCAATTTTTAAAACATAAGAAACTACGGTTGCTAGTTGCTCACGTTCTCTAACAGTATCAGGAATATATAATCCTGCGTCTGTAGTTGCCTTACCCATATATGGCATTACCAATATTCTCCAACCAGTAGGTTGTGGTAATCTATCTTTTAAATTTTTCTTAATTAAACTAGGGTCAAGAACTTTTGTATTTTTTGGTTGATACAGGTTTTCAACATTTACCTGTTTTTCTTTTTTGCCTTTTCTGGCTACGTGTTCTGGCACATAAAGTGTTTTAGTCAAAACTTTCCTCCTTACTTTCTAATTGATCCTTTATTTCTCTTTCTGCAACTTGAAGACCTTTTAGTTCTCCAACAACTTGTTTATATTCTTCCATCGTTTTGAAGGAACCACCTGTAAGTGAGTCCTTCGTTAGTTCTATGCGTTGCTGTATTTTTTTTAAAACAGCGTACGCAAAATTTGTAGAGTCCATTAATAAACTCCAGAAAATTTTCTTCCTTTTACTTGAACAGGAGGAGTACCTTTAATCTCTTGGTTTCTCACTTGTCTGTTCATCTCTACTTTTATATCCTTTGGGCCAGGTGTAATTTCTTGTACTGGGTTAAATGTTTCACGTGAAACATTCGCTCCAATAATAATAGTCATACTTCCGCCACCTGCAAAAGCTCCTCTACCTTTTAGAACATCTGCGTATGTTGTTTTACCATCACCTGTTAAGTCTGGAAATTTTTTAGCCATGCTAGATCCTCCTTTGTTAAATCCTTCTGCATCATTCATTTGTCTGCCTTTTTCTAAAAGCTCATCTGCTTTGTTTTTAGATACACCCATTTGTCTTGCCATTTGAGTTCTCATTCCACCTCTTCTTACCATTTTCTACAACTCCAATATCTTGCAGTTAGTTTAGAAGGAGGCGCACTATCACACTTGTGTCTTGCTCGGAAACTTTTTCTTCTGTTCGGTATGTTCTTTTTTATCTTCATATTTGGGTCACCATATCGTATTAACCTTACTTTGTCACCTACTTTAGCAAGCACGGCAAATTTTTTCTTTTTGCCCGGAGTTCTTTTTGGTTTGTTATAACCAGAAAATTTTTCTCCTCTGTAGTTTACTGCCATTAAAAAATTCCTTTAAAGCCACCTTTGCTCATTTTTACTTTTACACTTCCACCCATATTGTAACTCATTTCTTTTTTATATTTTGAAGTTGTAGTTGGTTTTTGTTTTTTTCCAAAAGTTTCTTTTAATTTTTCAGCTTTTTCTTTTTGTTTGTCTGTAACCAGAAAAAGGTTACTTAAAAAACTTTTTTTCTTTTTTTCTTTTTTATCCTTCATATAATTAGGAGCACGTTTATTAGCTGCAGCGTCGGCAGTTTCTCTCATTTTGTCAGTAAAAATATCTACTCCAGCAACTTTTTTAAAAAAACCTGTTTTGATATCATCTTTCTTTTGGTTAGTTTCAGTCTTTTTTTCACCTTTTGCTTTTTCTTTTAATTTTCTATTTATTTCTGTAACAGATTTTGGCGCAGCAGTTCCTGCAATAGTTTTTACTGCACCTGCTCCAACAGATGTAGATGTTAAATTTTTCTTCTTTTTAGTATCTGTTTTTTTAGTTGTAACAACAGGAGTGGTTTTTTTAGTATCTTTTTTTCTTTTCTTACCCTGCATTTTATTTAAGTAATCTCTTAATGTTAACTTAGGATTATTTTCTCTTTTTCTAAATGCTTCTAAATCTGTTTTAGAAACCGCAGCTTTCTTCTTGCCATCTTTTCCTTTGTAAAACATTAAATTGTTTGCTTTAGCATCCGCTAAACTTTTTCCTACTCTATTTCTTTGTGTAAATTGAAATTTTGCCATATTACTTCCTCCTTTGTTCATTTTAACTTCTGGCTTGTTTGATTTATTTATTTTATCTTGATTTTTTTTAAGTCTCTTTGCTTCTTTAATAAGAGCATCTATTTGTGCCATTGGGTCACTTATTGTTGTTTTTGTTGTTTCGCCCATCACGAGCCTCCTTTATTTTCAAAACGTTCACGATTAACTTGTGCTCTTAACTGAGCTATGTCTTCAGAAGATTGGATCCTATCTTTTGCAATATCCTGTCTGCCATCTTCTCTGTTCTCTTCGAACTGCATTCTAGCATCAAACTCCATAGCTTTTCTTTGCATATCCATTGCCTGAATGTTTAACTCTTTCTCTCTCAAAGCAACAAGCGGATCGGGACCTTTTTGGGGAGGAGCAAAAAGAGCCAGTACTTCCTCAGTGTATTGAGATATGTACTGGGCAACTTTTGCTTCACCATCAACCAAAGGTTCGGGTTGGCCAGCTTGTTGTGCCTGCTGTGCCATTGTCATAGCTTCCATCATTGCAACACCTCTTGCCTTAAAAGCAATATGCTCACAAAGGTGAGCTAAAAGCAAGGCAAAAATCTGCGGACTGCTTGCAACAACAGGTGTTTTCATAAAACTTATGTGAGATGCCATATGTGCATCGTGATCTTGTTCTTGAAACGCTTGAATATTTTGACCTGCAATTGCTCTTGCATTTTCTATAGCAGGGTCAGTAGGCTGTGGGGGTTGAGGAGGAGGCAGAATTGCCTCGATGTTTTGGACACCCACAGCCTCGTACATTCTTCTGTACGCTTCGTACAAATTATGTATTCCTGGATTAGACTGAGCCAGTTGTAACTGAGTTTGCGCTAATGCCATTCTTTGAGAAGTAGAAAATATATTAGGGTCAGATACAGGTATTACATCTACTCGGTCATCAAAATCCATTTGTTTTATCATCGCTTCTGCACCAAAAACATTATACGGATAACTTGGTGGAAGAGACTCGCCAAACACTTTTGCTAACATTCTAAATTCTTGTTTTTGTGCATAGTGCATTCTTTTGTGGATCGCAGACATTACTCTTGAGCCACGCTCAAGTAATGCAATCGTTGTACCCACTGCGGCATTTTGTTTGTTCTCTCCTACTTGCATATCTGCAATCGCTGCAAATCTTTGACCTGCTTGTACCACAAATCCTAAAAGTTGCATCAATGTAGCACTTGGCTCTTTGTAAGGTAGAGGTAGAATACTTTCTTTTAATGCTCCACCAGGAACATCGATATCTCTAAACTCTCCGGGCGATAGTGGTTCGTCAGAGTCTCGTATACGT
>Ga0209645_1001085_pt1 | contig 13812 bp, 8 predicted proteins | sample ETNvirenome_6_30_FD_184070 | JGI IMG/M metagenome (GOLD analysis project Ga0209645, IMG submission 184070) | Marine viral communities from the Pacific Ocean - ETNP_6_30 (SPAdes) (version 2) | ecosystem: Environmental > Aquatic > Marine > Oceanic | place: Pacific Ocean | collected 2013-06-19
GGTGGTGTGACTGGTAAACTTGATTTTGCTGTAAATACAACTGCTGGCACAACTGGAAGAGCAATCGTAAGAGATGTTGCTGGTGGCAATTTTGTTACTGGAACAGTTGGTGAATCTGGTGTTACTGGACTCAATACTGTATTCATTGGTGGTCAAGATTACTATCCAACAAGTATTTCGTATATTGGATTGGGTGAGGTTCATCAAGATGTAGATGTATTTCATTTTTATCCTAATCTTGAACCACCTGACCCTAATGTCAGTGATATCTTTGGTAGTGCTGAAAATAGAATTCTTACATCATCAAATAAAGGTGTAGGATTTGCAAATACATTTTTTCCAAATGGTTTAAATACCTCACTCACTGCATCCACTCCAGTTCTTGGTGTTTTTGTTCAAGCTAGTTCATCTGTTCCTGCAATTGGTGATGTTTATACGTTTGATACATCAACAACTGCTGGCACTACTGCCTTAAACACTATTAATACTGAGAGACAAGCAATTGAGGACTTGAGATTTGGTGTTGTTTCAACTCCAACTGATGTAGGTGTTAGTTCTTTTAATGCAGCTTCTGTAAAGATTAAAGGTTTAAAAAAAGCACATGCTATAGGCACTTGGTCTGGTAAAAGAATGAGAGTTGTGGCTACATCTGAGAAAGGTGGATATCAAGCTGCCATTCAAGTCTTAACTGACCCTACCTTCCAATAATAAAACTGGCACATTGTCCTTGACGCTGCTCCTTTATTGCCCTATACTATAGAAGTCACAAACAAACCTTATGACCACTTACAATGCTGAAGACTATTATCGTGATGATGATAATGATGAGTATCTAACTAAAGTTGTTGTAGATACCTGTGGAAGTAAGTTCTATCTTTATTCCAATGAAGGAGAAACAAGAACTGTTGACTGTGATAATGTGGATGAGTTTATGAATGTGTTAGAGTTAGTTAGAGCTGTATGTGATGAGGAGATTGTTTCATACACTGAACCCTTAGTCAAAAGTCAACTTTGATTCCAAAAATGGGGGAAAAAATTCTCCAAGAAAAAATTAACCCCTTTACTTTTTATGAGACCTGAGACTAGAAAATCTATGGAAATGCTTTGGTCTGCTAAGTGGAATTTGCCAAAAGCAGCAAAGCATTGTAACCTCACTCATAAGGAAATGAAAATTACCTTTAATGAGTATTGTTATTTCCATCCTCCCACCTATAATGAGGCAGGTGAGTATATTGGGAGTGTGGCGGAATAGGTAGACGCACCAGACTTAAAATCTGTTGTCATTTAATGACGTGGGGGTTCAAGTCCCCCCACTCCCATACTAAATAAGGTGCCCTTGTGGCAGTAATATAACACAAACACCTTATATGTACCCTACACCAAACAAATACGACAAAATCTACGTAAAATCTAGAAACCCATACAAACAGAATATAGCAGTAGAAAAACTCATAGATGAAAAATATAATCAACTTAGATTATACTTCAGATGTGAAAGTTCATTTTTCAATAGAACAATGAAAGTAAATCTTTGGTACTCAGAACACACTAAAGAATGGAGATGGACACTCAGTTGTGATGAAGACCCCAAACTACAAGAAAGTGGTGGTCAAAAAAATCTTAGAGAGGCAATGGATGATATTGCCAACACTATAGAGTATCTCAAGGTTACTAAATAACCAAGTGTGAAGGAAGAGCGCTGGAGGGTCTTGTACCCTCCCTTTTTTTGCGGATAAATAAGTCATAATAGAGTCTGCGTAGAGAAATGCCACTAGCACGTCTTGATAATTTCCTGAAAAATGTTCGTGGAAATATCCTTTATGTAAGTCCTAATGATCTTGATTCCACTGATTCCATTGAGAATCAGGGAAATTCAATGGCAAGACCCTTTAAAACAATTCAAAGGGCACTTGTTGAAGCAGCAAGATTTTCATATCAGAAGGGATTAGATAACGATAGATTTGGTAAAACAACTATCATGATGATGCCTGGTGATCATCTGATTGATAATAGACCAGGATACATTCCACTTACAGGAACTAATTACTTACAAAGAAGTGGTACTGAGGTATCTGATTTTAGTGCATTTGATGCTAATACAAACTTTGATATTGAATCACCAACAAACGCATTATTTAAACTAAACAGTGTGCATGGTGGTGTCATCATACCCAGAGGTACGTCTTTAGTTGGTTATGATTTAAGAAAAACAAAGATTAGACCACTATATGTACCTGACCCCACCAATTCAAATATTGAAAGAACTGCCATATTCAGAGTAACTGGTGGATGTTATTTCTGGCAGATGACCTTCTTTGATGGTCAACCTAATGGACTTGTTTATAAGAATTATACAGATTCACAATTTGTTCCAAACTTCTCACACCATAAAGTAACTTGTTTCGAGTACGCTGATGGTGTTAATAATGTATATCTCAATGATGCTTTCAATGTAAATAAACAGTTTGATAGAACTGACCTTGACATGTATTATGAGAAGGTTGGTTTGGCATATGGTCCTGCTTCTGGTAGAACCATTGAACCTGATTTCCCAGCATCTGGTCTTGACATTCAAGCAAAAATTGATGAATTTAGAATTGTTGGACCAAAAGGTGGTGCTGTAGGTATCTCAACAATTAAGGCAGGAGATGGCACAACAGGAACCAAGACAATTACTGTTAATCTTGGTGTAGGCGCAGGTAATGTTCAAGGCATTGATGGTCTGCAAGTTGACACAATGTTCCAGGTGAATGATTGTGCTGATTCTGCATACAATGGACAATTTGTAGTAGATACTATCTCTAAAGTAGATTCAGTAACAGGAAGAGTCCTTGAATTTACATATCAAGTCCCAACAATTCCTACTGATGCACTTGAGAATCCAGCATCTGCAACTGTTACTCTAGATACTGATACTGTTAAGTCAGCATCACCATATATCTTTAACATCTCAATGAGATCTGTTTATGGTATGTGTGGATTGCACGCTGATGGTAGTAAGGCAGGTGGATTTAAATCAATGGTTGTTGCCCAGTTTACTGGTGTATCACTTCAAAAAGATGACCAAGCATTCATCAAGTATAAGAATGATGGAACATTTGAGAGAGGAACAGCCAACCTACACAGTGATGGAGATGCTAGATATCATCCTGATTATTACAGTTATCATATCAAAGCATCAAATAATTCAGTTATTCAAATTGTATCTGTATTTGCCATTGGTTATGCACAACAATTCCTTACAGAGTCAGGTGGTGACTTCTCAGTTACCAACTCTAACTCAAACTTTGGAGAAATTGCTCTTAATTCAGTAAGTTACAGAGAAGAAGCATTCCCTCAAGATGATGTTGGATATATCACTCACATTATTCCTCCACAAGAGATTACATCAGATAATTTCAACCTTGAGTATGATGCAATTGATGTAACAAAAACACTTTCTGTTGCTGCTGGTGCTGCAACTACAAGTAAGTTATTCCTTGCAGAAAAAACTAATGTTGATGATGCTCCAAATACTCTTGTTCAGGGGCATAGAATTGGTGCATCTGTCAATGATACAATTAATGTAGGTATCTCATCAGACATTACTGGCACAAAGGAATATTCTGCCAGAATTGTGATGCCTAATAGCACATCCTCTTCTTCTAAAGAATTCAATGTAGGAAGAGTAGGAACTGCAAATAGCATTACAAGTGATATTATCACACTTACTGAAGATCATTCATTAATTAATGGTGAAACAATTAGATTTATTTCAGATGATGCTAGGTTGCCTGATGGACTTGAGAATAATCAAGTTTACTTTGCTATCACAGATGGTTTGAATGCTGATCAAATTAAAGTTGCATCAACATTCACTGAAGCATCTGCTGGTCAACAAATTCCTATTAATAATCTTGGTGGTTCACTTAAGGTACAAAGTAGAGTCAGTGATAAAATTGTTGGTGATTTGGGTCACCCAATTCAATTTGATTCTACAAATGGTCAATGGTTTATTAATGTATCAACTGATTTATCTTTGAACAGCATTTACCATGCTATAAAAGGCATTGGATCTGGAATTGTTGGTGATGCTACATCAAGGTCATTCATCACAAGAAAATCTGATACTAGACCTCTTGGAGATAAAATTTATAAGTTTAGGTATGTTCTACCTTCTGGTGCTGGCATCTCATCCGCAAGACAACCACTTACTTCTTATGTTGTTGAAGAGTCAAACACTGTTATTGGTTCTACAAATGCTGAAGTAGCATTACAGTTTAGTCCATCTTCTCAGACAATGAGTAATCAGTCTGAGATGAGAAACTTTAGATTCATTAAGAGTGCTACAACTGATGGTACATTTAACTACTTCAATAGTGAATTGCCTCATGGTTTAACACTTGGTTCTGAAGTAAGAATTAATCAAGTAACCAGTTCTACAAACCCAACTGGTATTGCTAATTCTGGTTATAACCAGAAATATACTGTTGTTTCTGTTCCAAAATCTGACCAATTTGTTGTTCAGATGGGTGTTGTAAATCCTGGAACATTTACTAATAACACATCACAGAGAAATACAAGTCTTCCAAACTTTAATAGAGTTAAAGCACCAAACAATTACTTCATCTATGATGTAGATACTATTAATGAATATAAAACTGGTATTCAAGATGGTGTCTATTATCTAACTATTGTTGATGCTACAAATACTCCTCAAATAGCACCATATAATGACAGGAATAAGTTTGCATTTGCACAACCAATCAAGGATTTGTTCCCACAATATGATAGAGACAATCCTAATTCAAACCCAGATGCTGCAATTGCATACGCATCATCAAGAGTTCTTGGTAATGTAGAAATTGATGACCCTAAGCATTCTCTTACTAGATTTGTTGCTTCACAAGGTCAGGTAGACCTGGCTGTTGGTTTTGGTATTACTGATATTGTATCCAACTCTGCTGGAACTGCTCACACTATCTTTACTAAGACAGAGCATGGATTGAATAGAATTACAAATGTAAGTATTGTTGGCGCTGGAGGGTCAGGTTATGGCAATAATACTGGTGGTGTAGAAAGTCTTTACAATGCCACACTCACAGGTGGAAATGGTATAGATGCTAGTGCAAGAATTACTGTTAATTCTATTGGTTCAGTTACTGGTATTGAGATAATGAATCCAGGAACAGATTACCTGGTTGGTGATGTATTGACAGTTACTGGTGTAACAACATTCAGTCCTTACAGTCCTGCAACTGTTACAGTTGAAAATATCTTAAACAATGTTGGAAACACAATTAGAATTGAAAATATCACATCATTTGAAAGAAAAGAATATAATAAACTGTATGAAATTACAGGAATTTCTACAAATAAGGAGCTCCAAGTTACATCAATTGGTGGCACAATCACAAATCCATCATTCACTGGAATTGGTGCTACTGTAACAAATGGTGCATTTGGCACACTTACTGGTATTGGTCTTACTGTTGACAATACAAAGTTTGTCTATGATAGTTCTTCTGGTATTGCCACTGTAACCACAACTGAAAATCATGGTTTTAGAGCAAGTAATCAAATCACAATAAATGGTTCTGCTGCTGCATTGTATAATGGTGATTTCATTGTCAAGCAGATTGTTGGTCTTACTACATTTACTGTAGATATTGGTAAGAGTAGTTCAGTTCCATCAATTAGTGGCACTGTTAGAGCATATACACCTGGTTTGATTCCTCAACCTGGTATTATTAATCTGTTTGATGAAAACTTTGGTGGAAGAGTTCTCAATGTCTATGATAATCTAACAGCACAATTATCATCTCCTGTCTCTACTTTAGTCACTGATGAAATCAATATCACTAATCTGAATAACTTTGACTTTAAGATTGGTGATTATATGAGAATTGATGATGAGATTGTAAGAATTAAGACTAATGTTACCTCTAATCCAGTTAAGGTATTCAGAGGATTGATGGGTACTAAAACTGCAACTCATGTCTCAGGATCTGTTGTTAGAAGGGTTCTTGTAGAACCAATTGAACTTAGAAGACCATCTATCATTAGAGCATCTGGTCATACATTTGAATATCTTGGATTTGGTCCAGGTAATTACTCAACTGCATTACCTGAGAAGCAATCTAGACAACCTTCTACTAAGGAGCAACTTGCTACACAATCATTCAACAGTGCAGGTGGTATCACTGTATTCACTGGAATGAATGACAGAGGTGACTTCTTTGTTGGTAATAAGAAGATTTCCTCCAACACTGGTAAGGAAGAGGTGTTTGACACTCCAATTCCAACCATTACAGGTGAAGATATCTTCTCTGTTGGTACAGACACTGGTATTGATATTATCAATCCTGCTGAAATCACTGTATCAAGAACACTTAAAGTTGAGGGTGGTAATACTGGTAATCTTCTTTCACAGTTTGATGGTCCTGTTCTCTTTAACAAGAAGATTACCTCTACCTCATCAGAGGGTATTGAGGCAAACCATGTATTCATTCAGGGTGATGCCACTGTATCAAGAAAGTATTCAGTTGGTATTGCCACACCAACCACATCTGCTACAGCAGGTGATGTTGTCTGGAAGGCACAACCTGAAGAGGGTTCACATTGGGGTTGGGTATATACCACAGATAATGAGTGGTATCCATTTGGCAACATTAGCATAGACAAAGATAATCAAATCTATATCTTTGATGGTGTTGGCGTTGGTACAACTTCTCCAGGAACTAATACATTCCAAGTTGGTTCAGGTACATCAATAGTTGCTATTGATGGTAATGGTGGTGTTGGTATTGGAACCACTGCTAATGGATATGATATTAGAACTAATGGTGATGGTATCTTTGTTGGTTCAGGTGGCACTTACTTTGGTGATGGTTCAGGACTTTATAATCTATTAAATGATAGTCTTTTTGAAGGTGTTAACTCTGGATTTGGTACTGGTATTCATCCAGTTCAAAACTTTAATGTAGGAATTGGAACCACAGTATTTGATCAGACACACACCTTACAAGTTGGTTCACCTGGTACAGGTAAAACAGACTTGTTGGTTAACAACATGTCTAGGTTTATCTCAACTGCAGATTTTGAAAGTTCTGTCAATATTGTTGGAAGATTAACATCCTCAGACTTTGATCTTGATTCATCTTCACACAATATTACTGTTGGTGTCCTTACTGCAACTAATATCAATGTTGGATCTGGTTCTACTATTTTAACCACTACAACTTCTGGAGTTGGTATTAATGCTACTACTCCTACTGCTGCTCTTGATGTTAGAGAACCAGCTAGATTACAAAGCACCTATGAGATTCCAGAAACTGTAACAAGTTCTTCTAATGCAATTACATTGCAAGTTGACCAGTCAAATACATTCTTACATACCACCACTGAAAATGTAAGTAAATTTATACTCTCTGGTGTTAAAGCAAGTAGTTCAGCATCATTTACAATTAAAATTGTTCAAGGTGCTACAACAGCAAGAACAGTTGCAGTTGATACCTTTGAAACCACTGGAGGAGTTTCAATACCAGTGAATTGGCCTGGAGGGGTGGTGCCCACTATGACCAATGCTGTAAATGCAATTGATGTATATTCTTACATCACATTTGATGGTGGTGCTTCACTCTATGGTGTTGTTGGAGGTCAGAACTTCTCATGAGACAGAGTGTACCTTTCAATAGAACAATTCAAACAGCGTTGGATCTTAATGGTCCAACTCTTGGTATGCAAAGTCAACCAGTTGGAACTTCCTGTAGTGTAGCATCAGGAATAGCAACATTTATAGGTATTGGCACTGCTATATTTCCAGCTGGTCAAACAGCAAGAAACACCAATTCAGGCACTATTACACATCAATGGCACCAAGTAGGTGTTGGTGCTTTAACTGATGGTACAAATATTACTGGGTCAGGAACTACAACTTTGACCCTATCTGGTTTAACTAGTCCAACTGATAATCAGAATGAATATTTCTGTAAGATAGGATATAATCCAAGTGATTTATCTCCTAATGCAATCAATGAACCATTTGATTCTTCATCAGCAAAAGTCACAGTTTCTCCTGTAATTAGTATAACAACACAACCTGAAAATGTTACAATTGAACAACGTAATCCAGCTACATTTAGTGTTGTAGCATCCACAAGTGATGGTAGTGATCAAGATTTAAGATATCAATGGGTTATGGATGGTGAAAATTTACAAGATGGTAGATCTATTATTCTTGATCGTGGACAAACTGTAGTTTCTGGTGCTGAATCACCTACATTGTCTATTGAAAAAACATTTACTGATTTTAATAAATTATTTTGCAAAGTATCACATGCCACTGCAAATCCAGGAATAGTAACAACAACTCAAGCAAATTTAGATATCACATCTCCTAGATTTCTTCTTGCTTATCAAAGATTTGGTGATGGAACAACTTCTCTTGCTGATAGTGGACAAAGAGAGTTGAAATCATTAGGTGCATTATCATTTAGAGCTGATACTGATCCTGACAATAGAATTGTAGTAGTACATGCTCCTGAAAGTGATATTGATGTAAAAATTACAATGGGTGGAGCAGCAGGTGAAGATTTTGGGACATCAGAAGGAGGAGAGGGTGGAATTTCTGTATTTAAAGTAACATTTAAAAAGGGTGATGAATATCTTATAAAATTAGGAGTTAATCCTGGACAAGGTGGTGCTCCTAGAGGTGGTAATAGAAGTTCTAGAGCAGGTGGAGGTGGTGGTCTTGCTGCCATTTATCACAAAGGTAAATTGATTGCAGTGTGTGGTGGTGGAGGTGGTGCTGGTAGCAGCAATAATGGTGGAGATGGTGGAGGACTTCAAGTAGAAGGTCAGGATGGATTTGGTGGTGGTAATGTGGGTAGAGGTGGAGACACGATTACACAAGGATTACTTCCTACACAGGGTATGACACAAGCAGGAAGAACTGGACCAGATGATTTTGACAGTAACTCAACTGGTGGAGGTAGAATAGGAGGATGCACAGTTGGTAGTACTTGGTGGAGAAATGAAGGATTTTCACCTTGTCAAGATGTTCCTGGAGATACTCGTTTTAGAAATTCTGATGGAAGTCTCAATACTGCAACAGCATTATTGTCTAGAGGTTTTAAATCTGGACAGGGGTATATAAACAATGGTGGTGCTGGAGGAGGTACTGGTTGTGGAGCAGGTGGTGCTGGAGCTAATGGAGGTAGTGGAGCATTAAGTGTTGGTAGAGGTGGTGGAGGTGCATCAGGTTATGCTAGTGATGAAGTAGAACTTCTTCCTAGTTCTGTTTTATCATCAGGAACAAGATTAGGTGGTAATGATGGTGTAGCTTTTATTTCTTTTGAGGCATGGGAAGGTATTACTTTTGAAGATCCTGACCCATATGTTCCCAACATTCCACCTAAAGTTTTTGAGGATGTTTTTATAGTTGAAAGATTTAGAGTAACTAGAGATGCTGCTGATACTAATACAGTTACTTTTACCTTGCAAAGTGGAACTGGTCCAAACACTATTAGATTTGGACCTAATGGTGGTACAGTAACAGCACAAATAGGAAAAGGCGCTGTTTATCAACGAACAAGCTCTACAAATAGTGGTCCTGGTAGTTTAGCATTTAGACTTAATGGACGTACTCTTGAGTTAGATGACAGGCAAGGTCGTAATCCTGATAGAGACTTTACTGATTTGAGAATTACTCCAACTAGTGGAACATTTACAAGCACCTCAAGATTAGTTTATTAATAATGTTGTATAAATAACTAAAACCTGTGGGGATAGTGAACCACTTAGCTTATGGCTGTAAATAAGAATTTTGTAGTCAAAAATGGTATAGAGGTTGGCACAAGGTTAATTGTTGCTGATACTCAAAATACCCATGTAGGTCTGGGGACAACTGCTCCCCTGACAACTCTTGACGTCAGAGGCGATGTAAGATTTGCTGATGATGGAGGGACCACTGTCAATACAGTGGATATTGCTGGTATCACTACCTTCAGGAAAGATGTTAACATTGGAGTGGGTGCTACCACTGTTAAGGTTGATGTCAATAATGGTTATGTTGGTATCAACTCTGCCTCACCAAGTTTTTCTCTTGATGTAAAAGCAGGTGCTGGTGACACACTAGCAGCATCATTTGATAATGACATATTTGCTCCCAATTTAATTGCATCTGGGGGTTCAATTAATTATATTGTTGCTATTGCTGCAACTATTGGCACTTTAGGTGTCACTGGTGTTGCAACAGCAAACCAATTAGCAGTTTCAGGTTTAACAACACTTGCTCAAAATGGTGGTATTACAACCACTGGTGGAGACCTTTATGTTGGTGGTGACTTATTTGTTAAAGATGATGTAGTATATGATGAGGTAACTGGTAGAAATATCAATATCTCTGGTATTGGTACAATTGGTACACTTGGTGTTACTGGTATTGCTACAGCAAGTGTTCTTAAAGTATTTGGTAATACAAATATTACAGGTGTTACTACACTTGCATCTTCAGGTGGTATAACAACCACTGGTGGAGACCTTTATGTTGGTGGTGACTTATTTGTTAAAGATGATGTAGTATATGATGAGGTAACTGGTAGAAACCTTAATATTACTGGGGTTGGCACCATTAATGGTGTAAAGATTGGTGATCCATCTGGAATTGTAACAGCAAGTAGTGCCAGTGGAATTGTAACTTATTTTGGTGATGGTTCTAACTTAACAGGAACTGCTCCTAGTCTTGTTGCTGCAGTTGGTGTTTCTTCTGGTGGAACTCTCATTGGTGCTGGTGCAACAATGATTGACTTTGCTGCTGCAAATGCCACCATTACAGCAACACCAACTGTATCTGGGGTTTCTACAGTAACTGTTACTCCTAGTGTCTCACTTGGACTTGTTATTGCACTTGGTGCTTGATAAATATCTCTAACACGTAAAGAAAAATGGCAGAAGCTTTCACAAATAAATTAGCAAGAGCTGTAGGGGTTGTTAACTCAAGTACAGGTGGTGCTATTGGAATTACAACTAACTTGATTACTGGTATCTCTACTAGTGGGTTGACAACTGGTGATTTGGTTGACAATCAAAATTATATTGCTGGAACAATTATTTCATCAATTGGTGCTGGTCAAGTTGTTGTTGATAGAGACTCTACCAATACAGCATCTGCTACAAGTCAGAATGTTAAATTTCTTCAACCAACAACCATTTATACATCACCTGGTGGTACAAAATCAATTTTGATTGGTGGTACTTTTGCAAACAATACTAACAATCAAGTAGCACTAACTGTTAGTGTTACAGATAGTAGTGCAGGAATTACTGCAGCAATTGCAAGTAAGATTCCTGTTCCTGCTGGTTCTTCTTTTGTTATCTCTGACACTGGTAAAACACTTCTAGAAGCAAGTGATTCCATTAAAGTTTCTTGTGATACTGCAAATGCAATTGATGTAAACATTAGCATCCTTACAGGAGTTAACTAATGGATAGAAATGGATATATTGGAAGAGCTCCTGCTGATTCATCAGTAATTGTAGCTAGACAGGTTTTTTCTCCCAGTGGAGTAACAACTGACTTCACATTTGCTTCTGGATACACACCAGGATATCTTGACCTTTATCTTAATGGTTCAAGACTTGTTGAAGGAACTGACTATACTGCCACAGATACTTCTACTATATCAGTTTTAAATGGTGGTGCTGATGGTGGTGATGTTATTGAAGCAGTAGCATATAAAGCATTTAATTTAGGTGATGCAAGTAGAATTGGTATTCAATCTGCTGGAGTGCTAGTTGGTAATGTAAATACTCTTAATTTTGTAGGAACTGGTAATTCAGTTTTACTAAATGGTAATACTGTTGATGTTCAGATAACAGGTGGTGGTGGCAGTGGTGTTGCATCTACCATCACAGTTGCTGATGAGTCAAGTGATACCACTTGCTTCCCTGTATTTGTTACTGCTGCTACAGGAGATTTAAATCCCAAGAGTGGGTCTAACTTAACGTTTAATTCTAGTTCAGGTGCATTAACAGCATCATCATTTGTTGGTGCTTTGACTGGTGATGTTACTGGAACTGCAACCACTGCTACGTTAGCGAATACTGCTACTGTTGCTACGAATGCACAGGGATTAACTGGCACTCCAAATATAACAGTAGGCACAATATCAGCAAATGGTAGTGTATCTATTGCAGGAACTTTAACATATGAAGATGTAACTAATATTGATTCTGTTGGTATTATAACTGCAAGAAGTGATATATCAATTGCTGATAAAATCATCCACACTGGTGACACTGATACTGCCATTAGATTCCCTGCTGCTAATACATTTACTGTAGAGACTGGTGGTAGTGAGAGATTACGTGTAAATTCCTCTGGTTTTGTCGGTGTTAATACTGATAGTCCAGGAAGACAATTAACTGTCAATGGTGGTGCTGCTGAAGGTGTTATTCAAATCACTAACAACGATTCTGGTGGAGCTGGTGGTAATGGATTTGAATTATTACATTTTACAAGTGGTGAGACGCAGTTACTTAATCGTGAAAACGGTGCGATGCGTTTTGATACAAATGGGACAGAAAGACTTCGTATAACTTCAAGTGGTGATGTTGGTATTGGCACCAATAGTCCTGCTAGAAGTCCACTTCATATTCATAAATCAGGTTCTGATGTCTATCTACACCTTACAAATAGTACAACTGGAGTTGGTTCTGGTGATGGATTTACTATACATCAGAGTGGTGTAGAAACTCTATTGAATAATAGAGAGACTGGTAATATGCGTCTCTATACATCAGGGACAGAAAGAATTCGTATTGGATCATCAGGACAAATTGGTATTGCTGGTGCAAACTATGGATCATCTGGTCAAGTATTAACATCTAAGGGTTCTGGTTCTGCAGTAGCTTGGGAAAGTATCAGTGTTGGACTTACAACAGAGGCAGCAACTGTTACTAATGGACAAACAACCCTCTTAGATCTTGGTAGTGCTCAAGATCATAAATTAACTTGCACTGGAACTGTAACAATTTCTTGTACTGGTGGAACAGAAGCAGATAGTCATACAGTAAGGATTATCAACTCTGGTAGTGCAACTGTTGGATTTAGCACATACTTCTTATTCCCATCAGGTTCTGCACCCGTACTACCCACTGCAGATGGTGCAATTAGTTTGATTTCATTCACGGTAAATAGGGTAGGAGCAGGTGGAACACAACTGCTTGCCGGTGCTTCTGTAAACTTTAGCTGAGGGTAGATAAATGGGAACAGCATTACCTCAGGTAATTACAGAGGACAGAGCATCAGGTGCTCAGGTTATTGATGGTAGTTTAAAATTTAATGGATCTAATCATTACTTAAAACGCACTCCTGGCAGTGGAAATAGAAGGACATGGACATTAAGTTTTTGGGTAAAACGTGGAATCCATGGTACATCACAGCACATCATAGGAAACTATTATAATTCCGCTAATGATGGTTTCAATATGAGGTTTGCTGTTGCTGATAAATTAGGTTTATTTGATTTATCTGGTGGTTCATATACAAATGGTTTTAATGTAGAAACGACTCCAGTTTTTAGAGATACTGGGTGGTATCATATTGTAGTTGCTCTTGATACAGCGCAATCAACTAGCACTGATAGATTAAAAGTTTATGTTAATGGAGCAAGAGTAACAAGTTTTAGTACCACAGATTTTCCAGATGAAAATGTAGAATACAATTTTAATACCACTAATTCACTTTCCATAGGTAGAGGTGGTTCATTTGATGGACAATATTTTGGAGGACACCTATCTAACTATTATTGTGTAGACGGCCAAGCACTTG
>Ga0209645_1001086_pt1 | contig 13804 bp, 3 predicted proteins | sample ETNvirenome_6_30_FD_184070 | JGI IMG/M metagenome (GOLD analysis project Ga0209645, IMG submission 184070) | Marine viral communities from the Pacific Ocean - ETNP_6_30 (SPAdes) (version 2) | ecosystem: Environmental > Aquatic > Marine > Oceanic | place: Pacific Ocean | collected 2013-06-19
GATAAGATTTTCGGGAGTTCCTGGAATATTGAGTCTAGGATCGTTACTACTGACATCTGTACCAGTTCTAAGGATTGCAGAAGGTCTAGTGGTGATTCTGTTATCAACACTCTCCTGAAGAGTAGCATAAACTGGAATCAGATCTCCAGTAGTTTCATAAACACCGGCGAACAACTGACCATCCTTAGTAAAGACACTGCCATAGTATGGTTTACCATTGACATATCCAGTTTGTTTGAGACCAACCAGATCGGTAACCTGAATCAAGTCTTGAGGATCAAATACATCTTCAGGAACAATGATTGTCTCCATGATTGGAGTTCCTCTAAATCCTACTCCAGTCAAAGATGGGATCTCAACCACAGGTGTTGTAGTGGTGATGATTGTGGGGACATTAACCCTTGTTACTCTACCAAAATTATCAGTTTCAATAGTGGTAGGAATTCCATCAATAAGGGCACGATCATCTGGGTCATAGTTGATACCAGGGAGAGTTGGTTCAACATCCTTAACTGTTACAATCGCAGGGGTTCCTCCTGTTGCTGATGGGGGCATTCCATTTCCAGGATCTCTAACAGTGATGTCGGTAACAATACCTTTACCTACAATAACTTTAGGACATGGTGGTGGAATCAACATTGCAGATATTCCAACAGGATTAGTTGTCCATGAGAATGATTTCTCAGAGATGACAACATCTTTCATCACTTTAAGGGCAAATCCAGTTGGATTGTTTCGTGCCAATATATTAGGGTTTAAGTTAATATTGTTACAAACAACCTTTATTTCATATATACCTGCAGATATCTCAGCGTAACTTGGAACAGGATCACCTACAAAAGATCTAGATTCTGCAATTTTGTTTCCATCGATAAAGAGAGTTGCTCCATCATCAGATTGGAATAAGAATTTATATCGTCCTGACTCAAAGAAGTTAACATTTTTCCAAACATAAGTTCTATCCCCAACAATTGCAGCATTGTCCTGATCAATGGGAGGAATGAATGGTGACACAGCATTTCGCTGCATAAACTTACTCCAGACTTTCACTGCTGATCCAGATTTGATAACAAAAAGTTGTGGTCCTTCATAACTTACTCCACCTATCGAACTGCTTTGAGTATTATTACCCTCAAGTTTGTATGTCAAGTCATAAGTATTTCTCTTTTGAAGACCCTGACCAGAGACTCCTTGAATACCTTTTCTTTTGTTTGATGGGGTAAACTCACCAGCACCAGCACGAATTTGAAGGTCATCATTATCATTTGCTGATCCAATAATATCTGCAAAGATTACGTCGGATTTGTTACCCGACTCTTTAGCACCTTTTGCTCTACTCTTACCAAATGTTCCTTTCTTTAAGGTTCCTTGCTCAGGAACTAAGTCAACAGAACCTTGTGTAGTCGAAATTGTCTGAATATGTTCACCCTTTTCACCCTTTTGCTTCCAAGTTTTACCCCCTAGTTGAATGTTCTTGACGGCAACCCCAGCAGTTCTGGGATTATCGTCCCATTTAAGTCTAAGGGTGACATCACCTTGTCCTTTTGTTAATAATTTTTTACCATCATCAGAGAACTTGGCAGTCACTCCAGGAGAAGTTGATACGATGGTAAACTTAGCATTAGTATCGCTGCCGTGACCATCTCTCAGTTTTAATGTATTGTTTTGATTGTTAGCATTTTTTCCTGAAACCTCGATAGGATCGTTTTTATCGTTCAATCCAATAAATTTTATCCTATATTCTTGTTTTTTTGATTCAAATTTGCCAGTAGCAACTGCCTGAACTTTATAGTTTACATTTGGAAGAACATTTACCGACCTTGAGTAGTTATATGTGTTTCCTCTTCCCTCCTGAGGTTTAAATGTAAAACTATCCTTTCCATCTTCAGAAGTAAATACAAAATTTATAGCAGTGTTTGGTATTGTCCCCTGACCATAAACATCAAAATTGACTGGAACTCTCTGAGGAGTTACTTTCTTTTCTCTCCAGTCTTTGGTGCTGAAGACCTTCTTCTCTACTGTCTTTTGTTTCGTGCTCTTCCTGTTTTCTACCTCTACGGTGATTGAGTGCTGACCTTCCTTAAGATAGAACTTATGTAATGGTGGAGATACAGTTCTGAATCCTGCCAACTTTCCTACAGAACTATCCTTAGCAGGTTCAGCAAACACTGCCCCCTTGAAATAACCACCACGTATTTTTTCTTCACCATCAACCAAAATTCTTCCACCATTATCGACAGTTCCCTTTAATGCATAGAAACCAGAGTGAGGAATATTAATCTGCCATGTATTAGAGTAAACGATTCCGCCACCATCGGTGCTTTCAGCTGCAAGAGGAGGGATTGGTGAGATAGCAAATCTATTCATAAATTTAGACCAGGACCTTGTTCCATCACTGTATCTGTGAGTGACAGGCCACCATGTTTCCTTACCACCAGAGAATCTAGTAGTCCATGTAGGATTCTCTGGACATCTACCTTCGCTAAGGGGTCTAGGTGAAACAGGAATAGGTGGCAGTGGTGCGTCAATAGTGAATGCTGCTCCCATTGGGTTATCGTTCCAAGATCTGGGAGATATTCTAGTTCTCTCTACCACATCTGCTCTGATCCTAATGGCGAGTGCCATGGGATTGAGTCCTCTAATAGTTGCTCCCTGTCTGTTAGTGATTCTAGCGATACTAAGAGTTCCATTTGTATCATTACCACCAGCATCAAGTAATTCTACAGCACTACTGCTGACTCTTGGAGCTCCAGCACCAGCACTAGCACCACTTACGACAACTCTATACCTTTCACCACCAACAAAGGTTCCTTTTCCAGTGATAAGTTCTTTCTCTTTGTATTTTTTGTTTCCTGCACCTCTACTTCTCTTAAGTTCTACACTACCAACTCTTATGGATCCAGCAGAGTGGCCTTTGATTCTTGGATTATCATCCATTTTAAGACTTAAGTTAATGGTAGCACTACCTGTTCCCTTAACTTCAAGGAATATATTTTTTCCAGAACCTACAAATCTAGCACTCAAATCAGATCCATCATTTTGACCATAGGATTTTGATCCACTAAAACCATAAATGCCACCAGGTTTCTGATAGAGTTCTGCTCTGATTCTATACTGACCTTTCTTAAAGAACTTAGTATATGTGCTCTTTCCAGTTGATCTATTACTGTCACCAACAAAACCATTCTTCTCAATGATGACTTCATCTCCACCTTCTTCAATATTTCTTAATCCATTACCAATCTCCATAGCACCATTGCCAGAACGGTTACCAATGAACAGTTTTACTCTATCATCAACTTCAACTTCAATCTGATAGTTACCATCCGCAGGGAAAGTTATATGTTCCCAGCGAATAACATGTGTTCCAGCGTAATCATTATTCTTAGGTATTTGAATTGTGTTAAATGGAGCGACACCATGTTCATTTAAAAATGAAGCGTTGTTATAGAGATTTGTTCTCCAAAGTTTTCTGTCAGCTTTATCAATATAGTCTGCGGTGCTAAAGATATCGGTTACGTTTGAACCAGAATCTCCACCAGGCTTTAGTGTTGGTTTTGCATTTACAGTAAAAGTAAGGTCCCATGTGTTTCTCTTTTGAGTTCCTTGACCAGAGGTTCCTTTAACACCTTTTCTTCTATTAGTTGGAACAAAGATACCTTCTTTACATCTTATTTGCATGTCATCATTATCATTTGCAGATCCGATGATGTCTGCAAAGATAACATTTGATCTTATCTTACTTTCCTTAGCACCCTTACTTCTACCTTTTCCAAAACCATCTCGTTTGAGTGTTCCTTGCTCAGGAACAAGATCTGTTCTAATCGTTTTGGTAAGTGGAGAAATAGGTTCTTGTTTGGTGCCAAATCTAAACTTTGCTTTACCAATATTTTGTGGTTGACCATTTTCTCCACCATTTACCAAATCAAAGAGTGTTCCATCAGATATGCTTATGACGGCATCTTTATGATCATTATCGCTATTATCGTTACACTCAATTTTCTTTCCACCATCCTTAAGTCTTAGGAATGCTTTATTTTCTGTAATAAACTCTACTTCATACACTTCTCCCGCCTTCACTTGTTTTGTAACTCTATCGGGACTAAAGGGACTTTTAGATCCAGATGATTTTTTAGAGTCAATACCAAGTTTAGATATTCTTATTCTATTTTTATCATTAGCGTCATCATGACTAAATCCGAAAGTGATATTTCTAGTTGAAGAAACCGTTCCATTACTACCAGAGTTGCCAACCTTGATAGTTTTAGTTATTTCTCCATTTTTATCTTTAAATGCTGTTTGTTTCCAGGTCTCACCCGCGACTGAAATGTTACCAACTGCCTTTCCATTGCTGTTTGGATCATCATTCCATTTCAATTTTAAACTAACATTACCATCACCCCTTACAATCAGTTCAAGGTTATTATCATTGTTTCCACTAAACTTAGCAGTCACTCCAGGTGATGGTGATACAATCTCAAATTCTGCATCGGTGTCCATTTGACTGGTCGAATCTGTAAATTTGATTCTCTTGTCTGAAACAGATTTAACCGCAGCTCTATCGCCCCTACCTTTTGTTCCACGGTCTGCTACTTCAATTTTGTAGCGTCTCTCTTTATTTTTAGTAGGTTTAGGTTTTACAGTAGTTTTAGTCTCATGAGTTCCAGTGGCAACTGCCTGAACTTTATACTGAATATTTGGGAGAACCCTTACAGTTTTGTTGTATTGATATGTGTTTCCTCTATCTTTCTCTGGTTTAAACGTAAACGAATGCGAACCATCTTCAGAAGTAAATACGAAGTTAATAGCAGTGTTCTTGCGTGTTCCTTGCCCATAGACTTCAAACTCTACAGGCACTTTTTGTTTTTGATCTTTAGTTTTGTTATTAACAACTGTTTCCTTAACAATTTGAGGTGTATTATAAAGATCAACCTTAATACGGTGGACTCCTTTCTCAATCGTTTTCTTTACCACATTAGAGGGTAAAGGATCTCCTTTAAAATGTGATGCTCTCATGATGAGATCATTATCCACATACATTCTACCAATATTATCTGCCATCCCACGGAAGACATACTCTCCAGTATAAGGGAAGTTTTCTTCCCATTCAAATGCACACCATCTTCCTGCAAAATCACTACCCTTAACATTTGAAGCAGGGACAGGAGAGATCGCATAACTGTTCATGAAACTTGGCGTGATATTACGTGTAGTAGCACCAGGCACATTCACCCTATAAGTCAAGTCAAAAGTTGCTCTCTTAAATCTATTTGGTTCATCCTTAAATTTTTCTTTTAACTCTTCCGAAGGATTAATACTTACAATTCTCCTATTAGATGCTTTGAACTTTCCTTTCTTTGCGTTGATTTGAACGTCATCATCGTCATTCAAAGAACCAATGATGTCACCAAAAATGATAGAACTGCGCTGCGTCTCCTGGAATTTTCTATTCTCTCCAGGATTCTTACCTCCTTTTTCTAAAAGACCTTGTTCTACTAGTTCACTTCTTGCCTTAGCTCCAGCGATCACTGAAGCCTTTACATCATAAGTAGTATTTGCTTTTACTTGGATTACATCAGTTCTAGTTTTTTCATTTCCATCTTTGGCAGTAATGCCTCTTACTTTAAATTTGTGAGAACCATCTTGAGCAGTGAAATCATATACAATAGATCTATTTCCTACAGTCCCTTGTCCATATACCTCAAACTCAACAGCCACCAAATCTTTTGAGACACTCTTTTCACCACCCCATGCATGATGCTGTACTTGATGAACTACTCTATCTTTTTTATCACCAAAGGCAACAGTCAAAGGAAGTTCTTTTCTAGTAGACCACCAAGGATTTTTAAGTTCCCGTAAGAACGCTTGATATCTTGCAATCTCAATCCCAATAGGATCTTCTTCAAGGGAAGCATACAATGTTGGATCCCAACTTCCTAGAGACTCACCATTAACACCTACTCTAATTCCATATCCAGAGAGATCTGGATTTCCATTTGCAGGATTAAAATCGTACTCCTCAAAATCATCTTCATCAGTGTAAGTAAGTAGGGTAGGAGTAGTATCAAAACCAACCGTTGCAGAAGCAACGACTCCACTACCTCTTCTATTAGGGTCAATGACAGTAACCTTAGGTACACTTTTATATCCAAATCCACCAGCAGTCAGTTTGATATCAAGAATACCACCGTCATCTCCAACTACAGGGACTGCTTTAGCACCTACTCCACCTCCACCAGAAATAACCACAATGGGACTAGTGCCACCCCCAGTAGTGGTGACGCCACTTGGGGTTCCGCCACCAGTAGTTGCGCCAGCTCCAGTTCCACCACCTCCACCTCCAGGAGTGCCAGTGCCAGTACCAGTTCCACCTGTTCCGCTAGTACCACCAGTTCCGCCACCTCCAGGAGTACCACCACCTTGTGTGCCAGCTGCTGCCGCAGAACCTACACCTATAGTGGAAGTGCCAGGAGAAAGAGTGCCAACAGCACCCCTAGGAAGAACTGACCTGGGATCAATGGTGACTGATTTTCCTCCACCTGCTGGTGGATTCTGCTTAGTAACTGTTTTAGGATTTAAACCTACAATTCCGCTACAAGTTCCCTCTCCTGAGGTGTTACTTGGAATGATGTCTTTCGGTGTTAACTTGTTGACATCATTAATGTTTAAATATCTTGTACTATCTCTTGTCTCAAGAATAAAAACAGTTCCTGGATTCTTAAAAGCATATTTGTTGGCTTCAAGAATAGTGATACCTTTAATGTACCCTCTATCAGTTGAAATGTATCCAACTCTAATATCTTTCTTCTTAGTGGGTCCGAAAAGGTCGAACGACATATTAATCTGCTACTTGTCGTAAATATATTTATTATGCAATGTCAAGGACATTTGGATCAACTGGAACATTATTTTTAGAATCTTTCAATACTTGATCTATATTATCTGAATCTGGAGGTACTGTTGTTTTATCATGAACAACTGTTGGAGTATCTCTAGTTGGTTCAGCAAATGGAACAGGTGTCTGTGCTGGTGCTGCTGTTGCACTGTCAACATTCTTTGCCACGGCAGGTTCACTTGGCAGTTGTCCTGGTGGTGATCCATCTCCACCAGAGCAGAATGTATAGAAATCAGATGTGGCAACATTAGGAGATAACTCACATCCAAAGACATTAAGTTTGATGTTTGTAAAGTTTAAGGCACCTGCCATTCCTCCACTAATGTCTGGAATCAAATTTTTGACATCTGACAAGGCACCAGAGACACCTGCTAGCATGGCAGAGGTGTCTTCAAGGTATGCATTCATATTTTCTAAAACATTATTATTGGCAGCATCAATCTCTCCTTTACTTCCTGCTAAAACGGTAGATACAATGTCCTCAGAATAGCAAATCGGAACTTGAGGATTTGTTTCATCGTCAGGTGTTTTGCCGTTATCATCTACACCACTCTTCGCTCTATCATTTGCATCCTTCTCCAATTGTGCAGGATTAATAGCGTCTGTCAAAGCACCTGCTATTTTATCGCACATTCCACCCATCAACTTATTATATAAACACAAGATTAACTCAGTAAGAGTCTCTTTCATATCAGAAAACTGATATCTTAATGATGATGGGAGAGCAGCAACAACCGCATTCATTCCCTGATTAAAGATTTTAATACAATACTCCATTATCTTATCAAAGATAACTTTCATGTACTTTGCCATCTCACATGCAGCATCCTTGATTACTTTCTCTAAGTTATTGATGGTACTAGAGACAGCATCAACATAACTTTGAATCGCCTGAAGATATTGATCAATCTTGGCAGTAAGATTTTCAATGACAGTCTGGATACCTTTCAGAGCAGATTGTACAACTTCCTCTGGATCTGGTTTCATTAAAGCAATCTTTTCATCACACTTTGCAGATCTCTTAACATCACCCGCAGTGATTTGATGAACTGCTTCATTCTCAAGTTGAGCACCTGGTGCTGGTTTCGCACCTGGTCCTGCCTCTTTTGCGAGTGCTTCCTGAACTGCCGCTTCTTCAGCAGCGAGAACTGCATTTAATGATCTATCGGCACTGATTTTTCTATCATTTGGATCATTAGCAAGCGTGGGTGTGGAGTTAGCACTACCTGATGGATGTTTTCCCGTTGATGCTTTTCTAGCAGGTTGTTTAATAACCTTATCTTGATCTGGACAAATCTCTCTGGCATTACCTTTACTCTTCTTGCCAGTAGAATATCCACTCTTTCCTATGTTCCCTGCCTGAGCATTGGTTACAGAGTTATCACCAATAACTTGAGATAGTTCTGTCTGAGAGTTGTTGCCCAACACTCCCATAATAACAGGAACTTGTTGGTCCTGTCCATCAAGGAAGAAACCAAACACCATGTTTCCCTGACGGAGGTTTGGTGATTGTCCACTATTTGTTTGGAATCCACCTGCCGTAACAGGGTACATTAGGTTTGCCCAAGGCAACTGATCAGAGGGAATCTCAGTTTCACCTTGATCATGAAGACCAATGATTCTTACCTTATATCTCTTACCCCAACCAGGAATACTATACTTATCCTCATAATTTCCAGAGTTTATGTTATCTCTCCAAGTAGAATCGTCAGCGATCTGACCGACCCACCATAAGAAAGATGACCCTAAAAATCCAGGATTAAATAGTCCTCCAGAAGTTTCCATCAATCCTCGTAAATTCTACACTCGTCTGCTTCTGGGTACTCGTCACAGTACATCTCAAATGACGTTGGGTCATGGTCATCGTCAGGATGATTAGCTTGGTACTGTTCCAGATGATCCAGTTCGTCCGTTACATGACGACGCATTTGTGGAGAGAGAGTTCCCTTCTCCAGCATGTCTTTATCGTCGTTAATATGTTGTTGAATACTTCTATCAGACATAGTTTCTTACCGTGTTTTTGGTTTTCTTCCGAAAGAATCTCTTGCTAAGTTGCACTGAGTATATGTTCCTTCAGATGTGATTTGATGACAGATATCCGTTATAATATATAGTCCACCATCTTTATGATCAACATCAGATGTCCTTTGTGTTTTAAGTCCTGGGGAATCTATGTAAATCGCATCACCGGCGTGTAAAGAGAAGTTACCTGCAATCGTTATACTCGCTCTCGCTGAGTACATTTGATTGTACCTCATGACAGATTGGTTTGCAATTTGACCATACTCAAAGTTTTCTTCCCCTGACTTAGAAAGTTGTTGATCTGCGTTTCCAGTTGGAGCAGTTCCTTTATCAAGCAGGAAGTAGGTTGTTCTTGAGAACTCTTCGTTCGTTCCTTCCTGATCAAACTCTTTATTTCTATAAGTTTTTCCAAGGTATAAATCTTTACCACCCATTTTAAGAGAATCCTCAACACCATCCTCTGATACGTTTGGTGCCTTCACTTCGTAGTAACATGTAAAGGGGTCAAATAAAACTGTTCTGGTAGAAAACGCACCCATCTGCAACTTCTGCTGCACATTAGTATCATTATCTTTCTTGAAATTTAGAACCTTTTGATCGTATCCCTCGGGAATATTTCCATTTGTATCTGGCGTTTCATTATATATTAATTTAATTTTTGGATCTTGACTCATCAATCCGTCAACAGATTTAAAGAAGTAACCTTCAGATGTTTCATAGAAAAAGTACCCAGCACTCTTCCCAAGAGTTTGATTCTGCTCTGATACAGATTTATTACACAACCATGTAATAGTATAGAGTGGTTTTTTATTATTGCCGAAGAAGTTATATAAGTTTGAAGTCTTTTCTATATTAACAGTTTTTTCTGTGCCAAGATACTTTTTGTCCGTCATTAGTTTATTGATATGGTCAGAGATCTTACCATCAAATCTCTGATTAACTCTCTTCTTCTCATTCATAATAAATTCTTTAGACACAAGATCCAAAGTCATCATTCCTTCTTGAGTTCTATCTGAGTTAGGTGTGATTTTATTGACATACAAAACTACCTCTAAGGTGTTTTCATTATTATCAGAGAACTTAAGTTTAACTTGTTCCTGCCCAACTAAAGGTAAACCCTCAGTTACTGTCTTATCATCAATACTATTTCCACTATCAATAAAACTTACCTTCACTCTCACAGTATCACTCATGATACTTTCAGTGTAAGTCATTCCAGCAAATCCGTTCATGATACTAACAGATTTTTTTGGATCTATATTTGAAAGAATGTCTATCTGTTCTACATTAGTAGGTTCAGCATCCTTAGAAAATACTTGGGTCATTTATAGTTACCTCTTATTACTATTTAACCTTGACATTCCAGGAACTCAAATGGATTAGATGCATCTATGACAATTGGCGGTGGAGTTAATGTAGAGGGCATTTCACCATAAGCACCCTGCGGAACTTCTTGACCACCTTCATCTTGCTGTACCATAATAGTTTGTCCTGCACCCTGTTCATATGGAGCAAAGTCTTGAATCGCTTTTAGCACTCCCTCTTTTCCTGTTGCTTGGTTGACAGCAAGCAACATACTTTTGACAGGACCATACTCAGAACTATCGGTATCAATGACAATCTCTCCACTCTTCAGGAGTGCTGGAACCTCACCAGTACCACCAACTAATCCGCCCTTATGAAATTCGACATGGAAATGATCATCATGACCACCGTATTGATCAGGACCACTACTAGGACCTGTTGGTGAAAAACTTTCCCCACGACCATGAAGAACTTGTGGGATATATGGATCTGTATTCAGTCCATATTGCCTTAAAAATCTAGAAATATATGGCCACATATATTTTTGATCATCCTTGTGTGGTCCTCCCTTAATAACAGCATGAGCACCAAGGTCAAGAGCAACTCCACGCTTGTGTCCAGTTCCTCTATGACTTGCAACAACTCCACCATGGTCTGGGTGCTCCATGTCACCGCCTCTAGGATCACCAAGGTCACCTCTTCCTTTACGATGAGGATCTTTTGCAGGGGGTACAAAATTTTTCTTCAACCAGTATCCAAGACCAGAGGCATAAATTTCTTGAGAACTACCTCTCGATTTTATTTGAGGGAAATCGCCCAGAAGTTTTTGTGCAGCTTCACTTCCTTTACCCTGCTGTACTGGTTCTTGTTGTCCCGATTGTTGTCCCGATTTACCAGTAAAGACACCAGCTGGATCCCACCATGCCTTTTCTTGTTCTGATTGTTCTGGTTGAACGTTAGGTGTAGCAGGTGTATTTTGACCTATCTGCCCCGATTGAATTTTCTTTTTATACTCCTGATAATATATTCTTTTATCTGGCCAACTAGTTTCTGATCCACCAACTGCTCTTAAAGCACTTTCTATATCATTAACACCTTGCCCATACTGCTGTGCCCTTATCATGAAACCAACTGCTGCTTCTGCAGAAACAGTGGGATTGTTCAGTATTTGTAATGGATCTCCTTCAAGATCTCTACCAATAATTTTTCCAATGTCTCTGTAATTTGAACGACCGGTCAGTTGAATGTGACCTCTTCCAATATATCGATATCCATCATCGGGTTTTTCATTCATACTAACATACTTTGGTTGATATACATGATCATAAAATGCTTTCTTTCCAGCATTAATCAATTGTTGTGCATGTGATACATCTCTAAATCTACTACCAAAAATTTTATATGCACGTTCAGCAGAAACATACATCTTTTCTTCTGTTGCCTGGAAATTTGACTCTCCTTTGACAATTGCCATCAGAACAGCAGGATCACCAGTATACTTGTACTTCTTCATAGCATCTAAAAGATGCTGCTCACCAATCTGTGCTCCCTCCATGCTTCCAGAGAATGGAGTCCCTGGAGTGCCTGAACCCATGTATTCTCCTGTTGCAGGATCATATTGTCCTTGAGGAGAACCAGATCCAGAAGTAGATCCAAAATTCACATACCTTTTCTTAAGACCATCCCTTACACCATCTTCAAAGTTCTTTTGAACCCATTTAGTTACATCCAACTGTGGTATATTCTCAACACCACCGCCCTCATTATACGCCATCAAACCAATGGCACCTTTTCTCATTCCATCATCTAAAAGTAGGTTAATACCTTTACCAACATTAAGATAATCCACTGAGGTTACATCTTGATCTAAAATTACTTTGGAAGTAAGTCTTAAGATGGGACCAAAGTAGTCATCATCTCCCAACTGATTACCAACTTTAGTTACCTTTTCAGCAAGTTCTTTACCACCAGGTCCGAGTTGTTTACTACTATCAGAACCAGTTCCAGCCCATCCTAAGAAATCCCACCATGCTCTATCATTACCTGACTGACCACCACCCGTATCCTCCTTGGGTGGCATTCTCCTTAAGACTTCTTTAGTTGGTTTAGGAACTCTTCTTCTTTCTGGTTCCTTCTTCTTAACATCAATGCCACGTTTGACTGTCTTCGCGGGTCTGCCTTCTACTTCACCACCCTCACTCAATTTTGAAATGAATGCTCCTTCTTTAGTAGCTGCATCATCACCATAAATGTTTCCAAATGATCCTTGCTCTTTAAATGCAAAACCTAAGGTAAGTCTATTTAATCCTTTCCTAAAATCCTCACGAATTCTAGCGTCAAACTTAGCAAGATTATATCGCGCTTTCTCCTTTTGCTTTTCATTCATGAATGGAAATCTAATAAGTTCAATTGCATATCTAAATGGCGCTCCAAGTATGTCAAGAATAGTACCTATAGCTGCAAAAGGTTCAATTAACATTCTCATGCCAAATAATAAAGCACCCACCATATATTTTCTAGGATCTAACCAACTAAATTTATCAAAATCTTTTTGAAGAGATTCAATAGGTTGCTCAACAAATTTACGCACCTGAAAAGCTATCTCGCCTAATAGAGAGGCAAGAGCCATGGCACTAAGAACAACTGCAGCAACTTTTGCAACACCAATACCACCTATAGTTTTAGCGGTTCCAGCAGCAGTGACACCCTTAGTAGCGGTGGCACCCTTAGCAGCAGTGGCTTTAGCACCCTTCCCTTTTATAAAATCTAAGATTCCAGGTCCATCGCCTCCTCCACCACTCGTCAATGCCTCTACTGCCATTGCAGTGGCAATGGTGGTTGTTAAAAATATTGCGGTCTCTATTAAACCTAGAACTTTGCTGGTGTTATCTCCAAAGAGAGGACCTATGCCTTTCTCTATAGCACCTATGGTAAAATCATATGCTTTGATTCCAAAGTCAACAAACGTAATTAAAGCACCAACTATTTTTACTCCCCAATCTGCCAAGAAAGTTGTTATGCCATCAATCGTTCTTATAATCGCAGGCAAAAATCCTGCAAAGTCAATCATTTTCTGTAGGAATAATCCCATAAGGATGCTTCCAATAAATCTTTTCAACCATCCAAAGACACCAAGTTTGGGAAGATCTTTTAGTTTTGGTTTCTTCTTATCGGGTTTCTTATCTTGTGTTTCTAACTTCTGTTCTTGATTCTTTCTAGCATCATCCTTCTCCGCTTCCTTCTTTGCTTTTAGATTATCTTGCTCTGATTTATACACACCAGTGACAATCTTTTCAATAGTCAAGACTTTCTCATGAATGATTCCAAGGTAATCGTCCTTGGCAGCACCAGTAGAAACCTGTTGAATAGGTGTCATTGCTTTTGTTATTGCTGCTGTTGGAGATTTAACTATTGCACCTCCAGGTTTTTCTTGCCTTGGACTAGGTACGATTGCTGTTTGAGGTTTAATATCACCTGCTTTCACAGTCTTTCTACGACCCATAATTTTAGACGCGGCAGCACGACCACCACCTCTAACTAATCCTCTTGCTGCTGCTCCTAGTAACATTGGTAATGCCATAT
>Ga0209645_1001088_pt1 | contig 13788 bp, 11 predicted proteins | sample ETNvirenome_6_30_FD_184070 | JGI IMG/M metagenome (GOLD analysis project Ga0209645, IMG submission 184070) | Marine viral communities from the Pacific Ocean - ETNP_6_30 (SPAdes) (version 2) | ecosystem: Environmental > Aquatic > Marine > Oceanic | place: Pacific Ocean | collected 2013-06-19
TACTAACCCCTTTAGTAGTATTTTTTACACCAATACCTGGTGTATTTTTTTTTGTACTTGCGTTTATACCAGTTCCATCTTTTTTTGCAGTATTTGTTGCACCAACACCTCTTTTATTATTACTTGGATTAGGATTTACATAAGTGACTGCTCCATCCTTATTTGCAAATGCAGTTCCTCTTTGTCCTTTTGCCATATCGACCTAATTGATTATTACTAACTATTTAGACCTATTTTTCCAAAAGGTATTTCTCTGGCATCCGCAATCTCATCAGGATAGATTTCATACAGTTGGCCTACTATCTCATTCCAAGTATATTGTCTCATTTGACCCCAATGATAATTTAAACCTTTAAAACCCCATTGAAATATATCAGTGACCGCAACTAATGGATGTGCATCATATTGAATAATTGGTGTTTTTGGTGCATATACAAATGTATAATACTTTCCTACATCTGGTACGGGTGTTACCGTTTTATTGAGAGCTTCCATCATTTCTAACATCAAATCATCAGGATCTTCTGTCCCTCTGATACCATTAACCACAGAACGTATTCTGTTATGTTTATCTTCTGTTGGATAACTATATGTCATCTGGTGATACCTAGTTCGTCTTCGGTTAATATTTTAAATTCCAATCCTCTATCAAGACAATAATTTTTTGCTGCCTTCCACTTTGCCTGATTTTTTGCATATTCACGAACTTCGTAAATATAACCTTTTGTTTTCTTTTTTTGTGGTTTGGGTTCAATACATTGTTTTTTGGGTTTTACTTCAATAATATATTTTTTAATCTTTCCTGTATTTTCTTTAACTTTAATATAAAAGTCTGGAAAATATCTATGAATTTTATTATCTAATGGAGAACGATATGGTAAAAAGACTTCTTCACTTCCCCATTCTAAAATATTTTGATTACTATCACAATATTTCATAAATTTCAATTCCCATAATGAACGATAGATGATGTTTCTAAAGTTACCTTTATATTTTAGGGGATTGTTTGGTTGATAACGACCCTTATAAGACATCTAAATAGAAATAATAATATAAGTATATTTAGAGTGTCAGGACTTATTTCAAATTATAAAATGACAGCACTTACTAAAATGGATATTAGTAAGGTATCTTTGAATAATCAATATCAAGTTAATATTTCAGGAATAACTGCAGATTTAAAAGGATATTTGGGTAGATATTATAATATTCCAAATAATTATGCATCTGGTGGTGATATTGGTATAATGTGTGCAGAAGCCACACTTCCAACTAGTTCGTTTGCTACATCAGAAGTTAAAGATAATTTTCATGGAGTAAATCAACAATTTGCTCATACAAGAATTTACATTGATAGTGATTTTTCTTTTTACATTGATGATAATTATAATGTTTTAAAATTTTTTGAAGGATGGATGGACTATATTTCAGGTGATGATAATAGTGAGTTTAGAAGAGATGATGACGTAAATTATTACAGGAGATTTAATTATCCTATGAATACTGATAGAAAAATTGGATATAAATGTGGAAGTTTAACAATATCTAAGTTTGAAAAAAATTTTGATAAATCTATCAAATATAGTTTTATAAATGCATTTCCTAAAGCAATGATATCAATACCTGTTCAATATGGTGGTGCAGATCTTTTAAAAGTAAATGTTCAATTTGCATATGATCGTTATAATCTTATCTAAATAAACCGCTATAAATAAACTTACTGAAGTGTGAAAACATTATGCCATTACCGAAAATTTCTACACCAACATATGAGTTGGTATTACCATCTACTAATAAAAAAGTTAAATATAGACCATTTTTAGTTAAAGAAGAAAAAATCTTAATTATGGCATTGGAATCTGAAGATCAAAAACAGATTACCAATGCAATAAAAACAGTTTTAGCTGACTGTATTTTGACTAGAGGTATTAAGGTCGATAAGATGGCAACATTTGATATTGAATATTTGTTTTTAAATGTTCGTGGAAAATCTGTTGGTGAAACTGTAGAAGTTAATGTAACATGTCCAGATGATGGGAAAACTACAGTGGAAATGGAGATTGATATTGATTCAATAAAAATTCAAAAGGATCCTAATCATTCTAATATTATTAAATTAGACAATGATTTATCCATTCAGATGAATTATCCATCATTAAATCAATTTATCGAAACTAATTTTGATCTTAGTGATACTAAAAATCAAGTGGATCAATCTTTACATGTAATTATGTCTTGTATTAATCAAGTATATAATAGTGAAGAATCTTGGTCTGCTGCTGAATGTACAAAAAAGGAATTGAAAGAATTTGTTGAATCAATGAACTCTAAACAATTTAAAGAAGTTGAAACTTTTTTTGAAACAATGCCTAAATTATCCCATAAAGTCAAAGTAACAAATCCAGAGACTAAAGTTGAAAGTGAGGTTGTAATTGAGGGATTAGCATCTTTTTTCAGTTAGCTCTGGCACATGAGAGTTTGGAAAATTATTATCGTACTAATTTTGCCCTCATACAGCACCATAAATATAGCTTAACAGAGCTTGAAAACATGATACCGTGGGAGAGAGAAATATATGTTTCACTTCTCCAACAATACATCGAAGAAGAAAATTTAAAACAACAGCAAAGTGGCAGCAATTACTCCTGAGATAGTACCATCAAACATTAAGTTAAATGTAACTAACGTAAAAAGTATTTTTAACGGTGGTGGTAAGGGAGGTGCTATAACTCGTCGTGGGTCAGGATCTATTGTTCCCAAAGGTGGTGCCATTGTTCCCAAAGGTCGTTCTCTTGATACTGAAAAATTATTTGAATTAAATGATTATGATCCTTTGGAAAAAAGGGTTGCTGCGAATGAAAAGAAAATAACGATACTCAAAAGGATTATTAAAACCCAACAAAATCCATTTGGTGGTGGTCCTTTGGAAGAAATTAATTCTATTCTTCAAGATATTGGTAATGCACTATCATTAGATTTTGGAAATAGAATAACACAAAAAAAGAATGAAATAGATGCTTTAAGAGAAGGAGCAGAAACTAAAAAAAGAGGTGGAATAGAGGCAGGATTAGAAACAGTCAATAAAATAACTAGTAAAGTAGGAACAGCATTTAGTGCTGTTACTGCTCCTGCAAGAAGTATTCTTGATAAAGTTATAGGATTTTTTGGCACTTTAGCAACAGGATTTTTAGCGGATAAGGCATTGACATGGTTGTCAGAAAATAAAGATAAAGTAACAGGATTTTTTGAATTTTTACAAGATCATGGAAAGAAAATTTTAATTGGTCTTGGAGTTCTTGTTGGTGGTGTTATTGCCGTTAAACTTGTTAAAAAAGTTAGACAAGTTATCAGATTTCTTAAAAGTAGTTTAGTTATTGTTAAGAATGCTCTTAGAGTAGCAAGAACGTTGCTAAGATTTGGCCCTAAAGCATTAGGAAAAGTTGGTAAAGTTCTTAATATTAGTACTAAAGTTGCTCCTAAAGTAACTCAAAAAACAACTCAAAAAATTGCTACAAAAGTAGCAAAAAAAGGTGGATTTAAAGCTTTGGGTATGATACCAATTATTGGAAATTTGGTTGATGTAGCAATGGCTGGTTATCGTGCTTCTAAAGGTGACTTTACTGGTGCTGCACTTTCATTGGGTAGTGCTATTCCTGGCCCTATTGGTTATACTATTGCTGCAGCAGATATTGCAAGAGATGTAATATCTCCTTCTGAAGAAAGAACTAAAGGTACACTGGGAACAGTTGCCGATACTTATAATGATTTGGTCAATACCACTACCAATATGGATTTTTCTGGAAATGTTAGATCACAAAATCTTCAACAATCTACAAGAAATAATGTAACAATAATGGATACTATAAAAGTTTCTGATATGGTTAATAATCAGGGTACTGCTAATTCAAATGTGGGTGGTGATAGTGAAAATTCCATACCTTTTGTTGGGGCAGAAGATGTTTCAAATTCTTATATACCTCTTACAAAAGATCTTTTGGGGGTATATGATTAATGGCCATCACATCTGCAAAACTAAAAATTACTGCTGTTAATATTAGAAGTGTGTTGAATAAAAATACCAAAACATTAGAAAAATTAAATTCTAAAAAAACATCTCTATCACGTAAATTAAGATTAAAAGCAGAGAGAGATGCAGCTGAAACAAATATAGAAAAGAAACCAAAAAAAGGCCCATTAAAAAGTATTCTATCCAATATATCAACTACTGTTATGAGTATAAAAGATAAAATATTAAATTTCTTTGGTTATCTTTTAATGGGAATGTTGGTTAAAAATCTACCCATAGTCATAGAAAAATTAAAATCTGCTTATGAATTTGTAAAACCTTTGATTGAAACTGCTTGGAAAGTTATAAGTTTTATTGGTAAATCTTTGTTTAAATTTGGTGGATGGATATCTGGATTATTTAATCGTAAAAAAGCAGAGGAAAACACCGATCTTTTATATGATAATTCTACTGTTTTGGAAGAGGAAATAGATACTATCAATATTGATAATTCAGAAGATAATATTCAGGAATCGACAACAGAATTAAAACCAAAACCTCCTTCCACAGATGAAATTCGTGCTGCTAATCCAGAAATTGTACCAGGTACTCGTATAAATGAAATTGGTGCACTGGGAGGAGGAAAACCTTCCAGTGGAGACTTATCCATGTTTGAGGATAAATCAAAACCCCAATCAGAGACTAAACCAAAAATGAATATAAATTCACAGATTGGTGATATAGTAAATGATAATAAAATTAATAAGATTATTCATAAGACAAATATGTCGTCATCTATTTTTAATGATGATAATTCAAAAAAAGTGATATCAAAAATTGAAAATAAAAATTCTAAAAATTTAGTAGGAAACCTTGATAAAACTAATACTGTAATAATTCCTATCGAAGTTGAAAAAATAATTCCAACAAATAAATTTAATGGAGGATCTAATACCATAAATTCAGTTGAGCCATTAGCATCTGTTGGATCAGATATGAGGATGCCGTAATGTCAGTGCAATCATCAAAATATAGTATATTTAAAATCATATCTGCTGATGGTAAAAATGAAGTAGATTTTGCACAGGGTCAATTTAGAATTGCTAATTTTTACTATTATGAAAATGTATTATCACCATTTATAACAGGAATAGTTACAATTGTAAGCACAAGTGCAGTTACTAAGTCTAAAGATGATACGCAAGAGAGACTTGGATCTTTACATAGTTCACTTCCATTAGAAGTAGGTTGTGAACTTTTAGTAAAAATTGAAGATCCTATAGGAGAGGGATTAGATTTTTCATCTAAAAAAGATCCATTTAAAAGATTATATGTTAATGAAGTTCAAATTATAGATAAAAAATCAACTTCTGAAATTATTCAAATAAGATTTATATCTAGAATAGGATTATTAAATAATACAAAAAGACTTACTAAACATTACACAGGTAAAATTACAAATTCTATAGAAAAAATTCTTAAAAATGAATTTAAATTAGATACGGATAGAATTAATATTGATGATTGTAGTAATCCATACTCCTTTGCTGGAATGACAAAAAGGCCTTTTGATTTAATTCTTATGCTTGCAAAACAATCAGTACCAGAAAATACTTCAAATCCTGGTTATTTTGCTTATGAAACAAAAAGTGGTTTTAATTATGTTTCTGTTGATTCAATTATTAATAATGATCCATATGACAAAACATATCATTATGATGGTAAAGTTCAATCAACATCACAAACTAGGGATGAAAGTAATGATTATAAGATAGCATCTTTACAAGTAATAAAAGACCAGAATTTAATGTCTCAAATTAGATCTGGTGTATATGCAAATAAAACTATATTTTTCAATCCCCAAACTTACAAGTTTACAGAAATTGATGTTACTGTTGATGATGGAAGATTATATAAAGATCCAAAATTTTCCACGCTAGGAAAAAAACCAGAAATTCCTAAAATATTATCTGAAAATTTTGAACAAGGAAATAAATTTCATAGAGTACAAACTGCAGTATTAAATATCGGGGGTGAATCTGAAAGTATAAATCCTAATAATAGTCCTGAGTTATACTATGCTGCTGGAACCACTAGATATAATATGCTTTTTTCACAAAAACACTCTATAACAATTCCTTGCAATACTGATCTGGAAGCAGGTAATACTTTACGTCTTGAAATTGAAGATATCACTGATAAAAAAGAACAAGGGCCAGATCAAAAACAAAGTGGTGTTTATATTATTTCATCTTTATGCCATTATTTTGAATCAGAAAAATCTGTAACTTCGTTAACTTTAGTACGTGATTCCTATGGGTTGCATGCTTCTAAAAATTCATCTAAATCTAATGCATCAACTAAATTTAGTAATAAAAGTAGAACTAGACGTGGAGGTAGAAGATAATGTTGTATAATTCTGTATCAGATCATGACTTTTATGGACTTGCAACTCATGAATGGATTGGTATTATTTTACCTTATGAATCTCAAAAAAATCAAATTGATGGAAATTCTGGTTTTGGATATAGATTTAGAGTCGCAATCATGGGATACCATCCTTTAGATAGTTCAATAAAAGATGAAGAAATAGTTTTTGCTTTGGTTGCTCTTGGTGTCTCTGATGGAAGTGGTGCAGGAGGTAGAAAAAAAGATCCAGCACTATCTCAAGGTGATGTTGTTCTTGGTAAATTTTTAGATGGTGATCGAAAACAAAATCCTATAATATTGAATGTTTTAGGTAGATCTTCGGGTATTAGATATGGTAAAGGTAGATTTGATTCAAAAACTGGATTTGTTGGATCAACTAAGAAAGGTAATTTACTTAATGCTATTGCTAATCAAAATGAAGAAACAAATGAAAATATTGGGTTAAATTCTCCTAGAGCTGTATCATCATCAAATAATAAAAGACAACCACCCATAGAACAGATGGCTCAACAGGGATTAAATCCTAATGAAAACAAAGTTGGTGTAATCCCAGAACCTTCTAAACAATAATATGGTAAGATTCAATAAATATCAGATACGGAGGAAATAATTATGGTTACGCCAGCACCAAAAACTTTAGATCAAACAACTATTAACACTGTTAAAAATTTAATAGAAGCAAATCCTCCCTCCGAAAAAATACAAAATGCTATAAGAGAATATAAAAATACATATCCAGAAGTTTTTAAAGATGTTTCACCAATAGATAATGATTTACTTTCTTCAGAAGAACAAATAAAAAGATTTAATTTAATTAAAACTCATAGAACGGTACCAGTGCCTGATAGTATTACCACTGGATTTCATATTGTTTCCCCAAATGCATGTAAAGATAGCACATTTGATCAAATGGAAGCTAATTTGAAGAATTTTTTTAGTAAAATTAATGCTCCTGGAAGTTCATCACTAAATTTACCTAATGAGATTAAACAAATGTCTAAGGTAATGAGTCGTGGTATGAATGGTTATGTTAATAAAATAACTGGTTCTTTAAATGATAAAATGGCAGAATTGATGAGTTCTGGATTTGATGGAATAGCAACATCTTATCAAACACAAGCAGATCTGGGATTGATACCTTATAGTAAAGCTATTGAGTTAATCAAAGCAGAGCAAGAGGGTCTTTTACCCTCTATTAGTTCATTATTAGATGGAGTCAATTGTGTAGGCCCAAAAATAATGGATGCCTTGACTGGTACTTTAAGTGATTTACTCACATCAGCAATGAAAAATGCAACTAATGTTCCTGCATGTGCTGTGGAACAAATGATGGGTGCTGTTACTCATGACATCGCAAATACCATAGATGATGCCATAACTCCACTTTTAACACCTCTTACAGGAAAGTTTGGAATAGACTTTGATATAAAGGGATTTGTACTTGGTGGTGTAGATGTTTTTAAAAGAGTAGATGCTTTCCTCAGTTGTGATGACAAACAAAATTGCCCTTCCACTGATAAAACCATAATTGGTAAAGGTAACCAAATGGTTAAGGGAGTCGGTGATCTTAAATCAAATTTTAAAAATGTTTTTGATGGTAATAGTTTAAATACTCTTTCTAATACATCAAATAAAATTAAAACTCCTTTTGAAGAGAAATATGGTTCTTGGGATATTTTTGGAGGTTCTTCGTCAAATACAACATCTTTAAGTCCTTGTAATACTGGAAATCCTTTTAAATGTGGAGCTCCAACTGTTGATATATTTGGTGGTGGAGGTGTGGGTGCATCTGGTAAAATAATTTTTGGAAAATTTATTAATAGATTAGATACTGAAGATATATTTGCTGCAGTACAAAGAACTGCAAGTATTGTTGGTGTTGAAATAACTGATCCTGGAAGTGGATATACAGAAGATCCAATAGTAAAGTTTAATGATAATTGTAATCAGGGGTTTGGAGCATATGCTAGAGCACACATAGATTCTAATCCACAATCCCCTACATATGGACAACTCTCAAGTATAACAATACTTACTTCTGGTGAAAATTATCCTGTAGAAGATGATGAGGTACCTTTATTCATAAGTGAAGTTATTATTGAAAATCAAGGTGAAGGATATACCGAAAATGATACTTTAGAAAATTTTAATTTGAATATAACTAATGGTAGAATTACAGGGGGTAAAATGATTAATGATATTCCCTATAACGATTTACCTAATCTAAATATTAATAGTGATACTGGAGTTGGTGCTATCTTAAGACCTATAATGTCTAAAACAAGACCTCAAGGTGAAGTTGTTCAAGTTATAGATTGCATTAGTGGTAGAAAAGAGTTAATTGGTTATGTAAATGGTGTTCCATATTATGGGCCATTCCATTTCCATCCAACAAAAGGTGTAAAAATGGTTGGAGCTAAACATGTAGACTACTCACATGAGATAATTTACAATACAATGGAGGAAAGTCTTGAACAACCTTCAGTAGTTTCTCAAGTGTCTACATCTACAATTTCAGAAACTAATGAAACTGTGGAGACAACGACATCAGTTGATCAAACACCAATAATTGTAACAGAGCAAGTGACTTCAACTCCTCCTATGACAGAGACAACAACTGATACTTCGACTTCCTCTACAAGTAATCCTACTCCACCAAGTAGTCCACCAAGTAGTCCACCAAGTAGTCCACCAAGTAGTCCACCAAGTAGTCCACCAAGTAGTCCACCTTCAGGTGGTGGATATGGAGGAGGTTACTGATGAATGAAGATGCTAGAAGACAGGAAGTAATTGGCCAAAAATTATATTTGGAGACCGATAATCCTAGTAATAGCGATTTTGGCCCAGAGGCTTTTGCTATTAAAGGTACTAATGACGACGGATGTAGATTTGTATTAGCTCATCATGAATCTAATACCACTAGAATAGAATCTGAAGGAGATATATTACTTAATGCTGGAGTAAAAAGTAAAAATTTTGGAACAAGTTTAAATGTAATATCACATGGAGGAGACATTCAAGTAAATTCTACCATGGCTGGAATTGGTATTAAGGCGAGTGATGAACTCATATTAGAAGCAGATAAAATTATACTTAAAGCAAATAAAATTCAAATAGGTGATCAATTTTCTCATGGAACTAAAGAAATTACATTAAATGCAACCAGAATACAAGTTGATGGTAAAAAAGGCAATTTACCAAATCATTTAAAATTAAGTTGGGGTTCCGCAATTTCTTTTGGGCCTGGTGGTTTTGTTGGTCAATCAGTCGCAGATAAATTTTTTAGTAGATAATAATGGCTAACGTTAACGCTGACTTTAATCAATCAGGTAATTCCGTATTTGAGAACGTTTATATTACGGGATCACTGGATTATGATTTTAGTAATGATGATTTAACTATTAGAAAATTAGATGTAGCTGATTCATTTTTTGAAAAGATATTAATAAAGGATCTTACCGTTTCAGCAGGTTCTTCTTTTACTGGCATAGCAACTTTTAATGAAGAAGTACATATAGAAGATTGGATTTATCATTATAATGATTTTACTGAAGGTGAAGATCCAATAAATCCTAAAACTGGTAGAAAGGTATTAGATACTAAATTTGGTTTTCCTTTTGAAAATACCTTTGCTATAAACACTAATAATGTAGAAAGATTAATTATAAATCCTGAAGGATTTGTTGGTATTGCAACTACAAATCCAGCACAAAAATTTCAGATAAATTCTGGTGATTATTCCCTTGTGGTTACAGGTCTTGGTACATTGGGTGTTGGAACTGAGAGTCCTGGTGATTTTGGTATTAATAATGCAGAATATGGTCAATTAAAAGCAGATTTTGATGGAAGTATAAGAATAGCTAGAAATATTTACGATTCGTCAGGTTCTGCAGGTCAAAATAATTATTGGATGAGACGAGATGAAAATGGAATAAGATGGGTACCACTTACACCAGAGTTTAAAGAGGGTATTTTTATTCAAGATGAAGGAGTAGATATTCCATCCGCAGGTGCTGCACAATCATTCACAACAATAAACTTTAAACAAAAAAATAGTTTAGGTTTGGGAGTTGATACACTTATTCCTACAGCAGGTGATACTACTACAGCAGCAGGTAGTGGTCTAGCAACGGTTACTACTTTTGATTTATGGGGTCATACTGATTCTACTAATACATCTTCAATCTACAGGATGACTAAGGTTGGTATTAAAAATAGTAGTCCATCAACTGATTTAGATGTAACGGGAACTGTTCATTTTAGTGACACACTTGATGTTGATGGTGGTACAACTCTAAACAGTACACTTGATGTTGATGCTGCTACAACTTTAAACAGTACACTTGATGTTGATGGTGGTACAACTCTAAACAGTACACTTGATGTTGATGGTGATACAACCTTAAATGCAGGATTAGATGTTGATGGTGCTACAACTTTAAATAGTACACTTGATGTTGATGCTGCTACAACTTTAAACAGTACACTTGATGTTGATGGAGCAGTAACATTTAATGATGTAACTGATGCATCAAGTGCCACTTCAGCTTCAGTTCAGATTGATGGTGGTGTTGGTATTGTAAAAAATGTACGAATAGGTGAGAATTTATATTTAATTGATGATAAAAAGGCATTTTTTGGTGGTGAAGACGACCTAGAAATATTCCATCAATCTTCAGATAATACTTCAAGAATATTAAGTGATAATAAAAATTTATTAATATATACCACTGGTTCTGCTTCGGTAAGTATTTTAGCTAACAGTAAAAATGCTGTTGTAGCTAGTCCTAATTCAGATGTTGGATTGTATTTTGATAATGTACTTAAGTTCAAAACTACAGGAATTGGGGCTTCTGTTGTAGGAAGTTTGGGAGTAAAAGATCATTTAGAAGTTTTAGGTGTTTCCACAGTTGTGGGAATTGCTACATTTGAAGATAATGTAGGAATTGCCAAGACTTTATTTTTAAAGTCTTTCTTAAGAGATAGTAATAACAATACTGGTGTAGGTATTGCTAAAACAGATTATCGTTTGGCATCTGTTGGTTCTGGTGTATCATGGAGACCATCTGGTGTTGAAACTGAAAATGCTATTTGGGTTTCGGTTGATGGTATTGATACTAATAGTGGATTACTTGAAGGTGATGCAAAAAGGACAATTGGTGCAGCTGCAGCAATAGCACAAGAAGGGGATACTATTATTATTCGTTCTGGTACTTATGTTGAGAATAATCCAATTGGATTAAGAACTGATGTCTCAGTTTCTGGCGAAGACTTAAGACTTGTAACCATAGTTCCTCAAAATAGGAATAAAGATGTTTTTCATGTTAGAAGAGGTTGTCTAATACAAAATGTCAACTTTTCAGGCCCAGTTAATGATGGTCAGAGTGGAGTTTCATATGATCATTTTAATTGTGGTGCTGTTGCATTTCCCCCAACAGAATCAGGAATTGCTGGTGGGGTAGACTTTCAGGCGGTAACTGGATACACAGATTTTGGTCCTGCAAATGAAGGTGCTGCTGGTAGGTGGAGATCTCCATATATTCGTAACTGTACTAATTTTATGACAGGCAGTATAGGTATGAAAATAAATGGTGATTATGCTGAAGCTAATTTCACGGGAACAAATAACTTAGGTCAAGATTTAAAATCTATGGTATGTGACTCATTTACACAATATAATGAAGCAGGTATTGGTGTTTCTCTTACTAATAATGCATATGCTCAATTAGTTTCTATATTTACAATTGCAACTGAAGTTGGTATTGCTGCCAATAGTGGTGGCCAATGTGATTTAACAAACTCTAATTCATCATTCGGTACTTTTGGTTTGGTTGCTGATGGTTTTGGTCGTGTAGAATTTTCAGGATTTACATTAGAGGATATTCCTGCAGAATTAGATGTGGTGAGTGTAAATGGTGTTGTTGATGATGAAAATAATTTTAGAAAACCATTTGATGGTCAGGGTGTTTATTTCCACATTAATTTAGTTGATTTTGATGATACAACTGTTTCTGGTATAGTTACACAACCTCTTCAATTAGTTAGAGGTATTACTGTTACTAATGGGGGATCTCCTGGTGACTATAGTGCGGGAGCACCTCCTATTATTACTGTCAATACTCCATTAGGGCCAGAGGCAATTCTTCCTGAATTTTCTCCAAATGTGAGTGCTGCAGGAACAATTACTTCAATTGATGTTCTTAATAGTGGTAGAAATTTTCTTCCAAATCAAGCAATAAATGTTACCATTTCTGGTGGTGGTTCTGCAACAGCAATCGCTGATATGGATCCAATATTATTTACTGTTGAAAGTTCGACGGAACCAGATCCTACAACTGGATTATGTGATGTAATATTTAATGAATTTATACCTTACCCAGTTTTTGGAGGAACAAAAGTTGAATTTGTAAGAATTAGTAGAATTATCACTAGTTCTCATTCCTTTGAGTATGTTGGTGCTGGTACAGACATAAATAGAGCAAACCCCTTCCAAGGAGGAGTACCTGTTCCTGAAAATGAAATTGTTGCAATTAATGGTGGTCAAGTACCTTTTACAAGTACGGATCAAAAAGGAAACTTTAGAATTGGTGAGGGATTAGTTATTGATCAGACTACATCAACAATTCGAGGAAGAGATTTTAACAGAGCACTTCAGGCACAAATAACACCCTTAATATTAGCATTGAGATAATATGGCAATAGCACCAGTCAATAAATTTATATCACTTGCTGTTCCTGTTTCACCAGGAGAGCAAAAAGTGTATGAAGTTCCCACAGGAACTTCTGCATTGGTGCTATATGCTCAAGTTGCTAATGTTGGAATTGGTCAATCATTTCCCACTGTAACATTTTTTCAAAGAAGAAAATCAAGAAGTACGGGTAATACTAGAGATATTAGAGTTTTAAGAGATGTAGAAATTCCACCAAATGATGCTTTAATTGTGATTGACGGTAGAATGGTTTTAGAAAAAACACCATTAGTTGTTGATAGTTTATTCATTACAGGAACTCAATCTGGACTGGCAACAGTCACTAATGTATTATATGAAGAACCAACTGGAATTACAACAATTTCTACATTAGGCCCTCATGGATTTTCCGTGGGTGATCAAATAACAATTGGAGGAATTGCATTTAATTGTAAAAGTGGTAGGTCTTATGGCCTTACCACCACTATTTTTCCAGATCCTAATAAATCTTATATTGTAGAGAATGTTATTAATACACTAGAGTTCTCTACTAATGTTGGTGGTTCTAATGAAATTAATCATTTTTATAGACCTGCGGTTCATACATTTGTTCGTGCCGAAAAGGATGCTATTACATTATTTGGCACATCACAAAAATATAAA
>Ga0209645_1001089_pt1 | contig 13788 bp, 18 predicted proteins | sample ETNvirenome_6_30_FD_184070 | JGI IMG/M metagenome (GOLD analysis project Ga0209645, IMG submission 184070) | Marine viral communities from the Pacific Ocean - ETNP_6_30 (SPAdes) (version 2) | ecosystem: Environmental > Aquatic > Marine > Oceanic | place: Pacific Ocean | collected 2013-06-19
TGCGGATTCGCTTCAGCAAAATTTTCTATACCTATCATTGTTTCTTGCATAGGTGTAAATTCTGCTTGGACTAAAGAGTCTGCAGGGTCAATATCGAGTGAAATATCGGGTGTTGGTATATCTATTTGTGCTATATCTGTAGGCATTTCTGGTTTCGACACATTTGCAACTACGTCTGCTACACTAGTCATATCTGGACGATTTTTAAACATTTCTATCATTTCTTTTAATTTTTGTATCTTTTCATCTTCCATCAAAAGACCACCAATACCACCACCGTTAGCCCTATATAAAGGACCTCCGAGAGCAAGACCAGCAATACCTAAATCTTCTGGGCTCAAACCTGCTTCTGCAAACATAGCCATAATTTGAGCGGGGTCATTTTCCATACCTTCAGGCTCTAAAACATTTTCTATTTCAAAATCACCAAATTCTCTAAGTTGACTACCTTCTACAGGAGTTAACTGTAGGTCAACTCCTGAAGATAAAGAAGGTGCTGTACCACTGCCAATAGCCGCTTTAGGGTCTTTAGCTCTATTAGACGCTATTTTACCTGCAAGCAGACTTCCTCCTGTAACGATAAGAGCTGCCTTTACCATCATAGTCATAATATCACCTGCAATTTTTTAATAAGGTTATCTAGTTCTTCTAAATTATGTCCTTCTAACGAAGCTTCAGAAATGTTTTTTACTGTAACTTCTTTAATAACTTCTTCAGGAGTAAGACAATCAGTTCTATGAACTGTTATAAATGTACATTCTTCATGAATATACATTAATCTCTGTGTTCCTGCTAAAGTTATACCATTATGAGGAGCTTTGATACGTTGGAGTCCTTTTTCAGTATAAATTGAACATTCTCCTTTCATAATAAAAAAGGGATGGTTTTTATTGTGTATTCTTGTTACAAGAGCTAAACCCTTAGGCATAACAATAGTTCTAATATATTGTCCGTCAGCAAAATCGTGGGTAACTGCTCCTTCTGTCTCACCTTTTAAAGAGGGCAGGTTTTTATCTTGACCTGTTTTCGTACTTAGTTCAGATACAGCTTTTTCGAACTCTGCTACTTTTGTTATAAATTTCTTTTGATTTTCTTTATACGAATAATATTCACAAGCTTCTTGTTGTGTAAGTTCATTATTTTTTACTAATGATAAAGCCATAAATTTTGTTTCTCCAGCGTGTTTTCACGTAATTGCGAGTTAAAGCTCACCTCGTAAGCTGCAGCACAAATGGCTGATACCCTGATTATATATCAAAAGGTATATATTTTTAAAGGTTTTTCTTTACCTTTTACTTTTATTGGTTTTAATGGTTTTAAAGTAATTCCACAATATTTTTCTGTTTCTTCACCGATTAGTATATCGGCACCTGCTTCTTTAGTAGCAGATTCTAGCCTAGCTGCTGTATTTACAGCGTCACCAATAGCAGAATAATCAAACCTTGTATCGCTACCCATATTACCAATAACGGCTTCACCTGTATTTACGCCTACGCCTATAGCAACACCTATATCTGCTTTTATTATATTTTCTTGTATTTCTTTAGCACATTCTACAGCTACTTGTTCGTGGTGCATAAGGTCTAAAGGTGCATTAAATATCGCCATCATAGCATCACCAATATATTTATCCACCATACCGTTGTATTTTTTCACCGCATCAGATTGTATTGTAAGTGCTTTATTCATTATTTTAGTAACTTCTTCAGGCTCTAATGTTTCAGATAATGCTGTAAAACCCCTAACGTCGGTAAATAAGAAAGTACAACGTCTTTTTTCTCCACCTAGTTTTAATAAATCAGGGTCTTTTTGTAAACGTTTTACTTGACGTGGGTCTAGGTAATGTTCAAATTGTTTTTTAATTTGTTGTCTAAGTTTGTATTGTTCTTTAAATCTTAAATAAAATGCGACACTTGCGGTTATAAAACCACTAACTAAAGCCCACGTTACGTCTATTAAAACACCATTACCTATCGTATAAAGCCCGTATAAGCCCGTAGCGGTAAATAGAATAAAAGTTATACCTAAGCCCCAGTAAATCCCTAAACGGGTTATAGCGACCCATATAAACGTTATTAATACTAAAAATATAAATAATTCTAAAGCTAGGGCGTAATCAGGTATATAAGGACTATTTTGAATTAAAAGAGATTCTGCAAGAGCGGCTTGTATTTTATGTGGTTCAAGTAATCCAACAGGCGTAGCAACTTGCGGCATTACACCATTAGCTGTAACACCTACGAAAACAAACCTGCCGTTTACATCCATTTCCTGTAAATCTGTTTCTTCTGTTTCTACCCACGATACCCACTTACGACCAAAACTATCTGTTTTAACTGGGGGTATTCCGCGTATAGCTATCTCTTGAATACCGTTTTCGTTTGTAGTGATGATATACGTTTTTACACCAAACAATGCTTTATATATTTGAGTGCCGAAAGCGGCTACCCAACCATCAGGTGTTCGTAATAATAAAGGGACTCGTCTAACTAACTGGTCAACTTCGGTGGGAGCACTGGCAATTCCTTGTAGTATATTTTCGTAGGCGTAGAAATTTTCCTTGACTCCCTCAGTAAGTATACCACCGATATCATCACCTTTTATAACTGTTCCTGTAGTTTTTGGGTATTTATTATTAGGTGTTTCAAACATAGCTATCACACTAGGTCCATAACCTAATGACCTAGCAAAGTCTTCGTCGCCCATAAGTCTGTCAGGCTGTGGAAAGCTAATAACCCAACCGACACCTAAAGCTCCTTTGCCTAATAGTTCTAGCTGTATATCAGCTAATCTTTTTCTGGGTAAAGGATAACCTCCTTCTCTTTCTACATCTTCTTCTGTAATATTTAAAATAACAAAATTACCACTAGGCTCGGGTGTTTGTATAAATGTATCAAACGTTTTGAGTTTGAGTATTTCTGTAGGAGTTGTTTGAAATAATAAAGGAAGTGATAGTAATACAGCTAATACACAAAAAATTTTCTTCATCCGCTACTTTGCCTTATAGTAATGGTGGAATCACCACCACCGTTTATTTTAATTATATTAGAAACTCCGTCTTGTATCAAAATTACTGTATACCCTGCACCAGAATTTAAATCTAGCTGTGCTGACTCACTTACTTTTCTACGTAAACTTATAGTTTGTCCTGTTACAATAGTTGTTATTTGGGTATCAGAATCTTGTCCAATTAATGTGCCTGTTATATTCACACCCGTAGCTAATCCTAATTGGTCTTCTTCGTCCTCTATAGCTAAAGCATCAAGAACATTTAATAAATCTTCTAAAAAATTAACATCAAGGTAATTAATATCTAATTCTGTAAATTCTAAACTATTATCTTCTAAAAAATCTTCTGCTAAATAATCTATATCTAAATCATTAAAATCTAGTAAATTAACTGTCTTAGTGTTTGCTGTTTCTTCTTGTAAAACATCTTCTTCTTTAGGCGGAGATACTATAAGCATATTATCAATAATATCTAGTGATAAATCTAATATTACAGGTTTACTAGGTGCGTTTTCAAACACGTCAACTGTCGTGGCTTGGTAAGGTTTATTTAACAAAACACTTCCTGTAGCGGTTACTACCTCTATTTCACCACTAGATAAACCTAAAGCATCAGGTAGTAGTATTATTAAGCTACGCCCTAACTCGTCTACCGTAGCAGTAAAATCAGTCCCACGAATTGCAATATTTGCAGTTGGAGTGCTAAGTTTTATATTTTGTTTATCTATACGATTTAAATTACCTGTAATAAATCTAGCTGTACCTAAAGCAAAGTTAAGTGACATTTTTGATTTACTTGGGTCTGGGTCATAGATATATTCATCTATAAGAAGTTGGGAATGTTCGGTAAGTTTTACAATCGATTTATCTAAAAAAGTAATAGCCATACGACCATTAGTCGTTATAGCTTCGTCATTACTACGTATAGCAAATTGTAAATTAGCGTCGTAAGGTTTATCCCTTACTATTTGAGCAGAGCCGTTTAGTTCAGATATATCCCCAATATCAGCAGCTTGTGCTTGTGCCTTGGTCGTTTTGAATGACGCAGACAGTACCACTATTACCGATAGATATAATCTTAAGCCAGTCATTATCTAATGTACTCGATTGTGTAATATTAAAAGTTCTTGAATTACCTGTTTGGTCTAGATAAAAATAACCTCCCGCGTAACCAGAACCTGTAAAGTTTACAGTATTACTATCTCCGTCTACATCTACATAAGAAGTGCCGCCGTCATAATTTATGTCGAAATCAAAAGTATTTCCATCCCCTTGAATAATCCAATCTAAATCCAATGTTGCAGCTAATGCAGTTGTTCCATGGTCTAACGTAAATGTATTAGTGCTGCCTGTAACGTCTACGTTATAATTAGAATTATCAATACCATAAGTATTTGTTGGGTCGCCCTGTATAGTGAATGTATTACTATCTCCGTCAAACTCAAAAAAACCCGTGATAGAATCACCTAAAATATCACCTAAAAATTTATTAGTGTCCCCTATTTGGTTTATATCTAAAGTCATCGTTATGCCGTCTAAATCTAATGCAGTTAAAGAGCCTGCAGAAGAATTAAGACCACCGATAATATTTCCTGAACCAAGTTGTTCTAAATCAATATTCGCTGTTGCACCTGATTGGTCAACGTGTATTTCGTTATCAGCAGCAAAAACGAACGTTGAGGTTAGTAATAAACTAATTAGTTTTTTCATTGTGTACCTCCCAGAAACCTTTATCATACCCTATTTTGACGATTTGCAAAACAGCCTCTTCGATAGCTCGTTGTAGGGCTAAAGTTGCTGGTTCGTTTTCAGCGTCGCCTGTTTCAATTTCAACTAGTTCTGTACCTGCTTCGATAAATCTAAAAATATCTTGAGACTGACCATAACTATATAATTGTTTACTAACTAGAACATCTATTAAAACCTCTCCTGTTGCTACAGATACCATGCGTAAAGCTACTGTAATATTGTCTACCCTATACTGTTTACTTGCCCCTATGCCTAAATATCTTGCACCAATACCACCACTTTTAACGTTTGTATCGAAACCGATAACAGCACCTTCCATTAGCACACCTGCAAAAAGCAACGGCATAATAGGTTTAGGTCCATCAGTTTTTTCATTTTGTTCTCTAGCTGAGCGTATAAGCTGTCTTTCTTTAGTTAAATTGTCTAGACCTACCCTTTCAGCAACTCTAAAAAATTTACCTTCAGCAGTATGTTTTAAACTTCTAATAAGCAAGTGGCTTGGTGCTTGTGTAAGTGCTGTAGAAAATAAAGCAAACTCACTATTGCTTTTACGCTGACCTGTTTGGTCTGTAAAACTATTAGGATATACAGCTACAACGATAGGTACTTTAGGTTGTGCTACATTAAGTAATTCTTCAGATTGAATCTGTAAAATAGTCGGTAACGTTTCGCCTTCTTGGATAGTAGTGTCTACAGGTGTTAAGCTACAACTAGAAAGAAAAATCGCCAATAGGCAACTGTATCTCGGTAATATTTCCATCTGCATCAGTTATCTTGAGAGTTATGATTCCATTATCAATACTATATTCTATAGTGTTTCCCTCTAGGGTCAAAGTCCCTTCTGTGCTAGGTGTTTCACCAAATAAGTTTTCTACTAATTGTCTTGATAGTTGTGCATAAATACGTGATTCGAGGTTACGTATAAATCTAGCAAGTGTGGTGTTTTCTTTATCTCTTTCAATTTGTTCTTGTAAAGCTTTTATTTCTTCTTTAATACTCATTTTACGATTGAACTCTTGATTTTCTATCGTTAGATAATGCGAAGAAGTATTAATACCACTAAACGACGGGTTTTTAAATTTATGAACTATTTGGTCTGCCCACAAAGGGTTAGTTAAAATAAGAAGAACAAATAAAATACAGATAATTCCTGTAATCCTGTATCTCAATATTCTTGCTTTATCAATCTTTTCTTTGGTCATCTCTTTTAGCTTTAGCTATTTTACTACTATCTATTAAGTTTGGTACTCCAAGTATAGTCTTTATTAGGGTATCTTGTCTAATTATTTCATTATCTAAACTACGTACTCTATCTATTAAAGCTACTAATATACCGTGTTGTGTATCTAATTTTGTGCCAAGTCTTTCTTCAATAGCTGCTATTTGTGCTTCTACTTTTTCGTCTACTGTATCTAACTTAGCCTCCATGCCGTCAACAATACGTATTACTAATTTATAAATAAACCAACCAAGACCTATTGCTGCTGCTATAGGAAAACCAACTTCTTGGATTAAAGTTACAGCACTTTCCACTAATAATCACCCCAAACCTTAGTTTTCTTTCCGCCATCATATTTAACAGCATGTCCTTCTTTGATTAGTACATCACATATATCTCTGCCGTCTTCTGTATAGGGTATGCCTAATATACGACCGTATTTACCTTTACCTAAAGATTTAACTTGTATTTTACCAATACATAATTCCTTTAACCTTGCTTTTGCAGCAAGTCCTAATACCTTTTCTGCCTTATCTCTTGTTCTTGATTCAGGAGTATCTATACCTGCGAGCCTAACACGTTGTTTATGTAGTTTTACATCGAAACCTAAATCTAAAGTGCAGTCGAATGTATCGCCATCAACTATACGTTCTAGCGTTGCGTTGTATACGAATGAGTCTGGTGCTTTAGCCATTTAACATTTCCACCTTCTACGAGCTGCTTTACCTCTCTCACCTTTCCAACCCTTAGACCTAGCACAAAAAGACTTTCTTCTTTTTGCTGCTTTACTACCTTTTTTTACTTTGCCTGTTACAGCAGTTTTTAATTTTGAACCAGGATTAGCTTTTCTGTAGGCTCTAACACCTTTAGCAGTCATTCCAGCACCTTTTTTAGTAGGTCTGTAATTAGCTCCTTTACCTTTAGTAGTACGCCTTATAGACTTTTCTTTACGTTTTTTAGCCATTATTTTTTCTTACTTTTCTTTTTAGGTTTTTTAGCTGTTTTAGCAGAACGTTTAAAAGCAGCAGCAGTTGGTGCACCTTTAGCTCCTTTCTTACGCATTTTTCTGCCTTCTTTACGTTTTTTATTTATATTGTAATAAAGACCTTTCTTAGCTGTTCTGCCGTCTTTAGTTTTATGTGTTTTCTTTTTTGCTGCCATAATTAATCCTCGTATAAGTTATTAAAAGTTATTGATGGGTCGAGATAACTTTCATGACCCTCTGCAGAATGTGTGTGTTGTGATGGTGTAAAATCTGGTGCACCCTCACCTGTTACCCATAAGGCAGGACTTGTGGCTCTAACTCTATTGTTTGGTAAAGCTACCAAGTTTCCTTTCCACTTACAATCTTCTGTTATATAAAGCACGTGCGACTGTTTGTGTTGTGCAGGACAATCAGCAATAGCGTTATTTGTGTAATCTACTGTAAACATATACTTACCAGTATAAAACTTTCCGTCTATTTTGCAAAGCCATGGAGAAGAACTTACTCTATCCATAACAACAACCGAATGGTCTCTTGATTCACAATCCCAAGGCTGACATAGATGGTCTTCCATAGGCTCCGCCCACTCTTCTACAGGAATATCAGCTATTAATCCTTGTATTGGCATACGTGCCCACATTGCACCACCATGAATATTACCTTCTTCCCAATCATCGTATTCAGTTTCACAACCCGTAAAAACAACTTGGAAACTTAATGACCTATCAGGAATAGTATTTACAGCGAAAGCTATAGCGTGAAGAAACTCACCGTGATAATTAGAATGATTAGCTGTAAATTCTCTACGCACCCAACATTTAAAGTGCGGGATATTACTTATAAGATGGGGCACTACTTCTTCTTAGAAGATTTTCTTCTCATTGTTCTTTTCTTAGCACCACCTTTCTTTTTGTATTTAGAACTTTTGAGTTTTCCACCTCTTTTAAAACCTTTTGCTTTTTTCATAATTTTTCCTATGTAATTTATTAGCATAGTTTTGCCAAAACTTTTCTAGAAGTCTATCTATCCATGCTGATAATTTCTGTTTAATTTTGCCCTCCTAAAAGAACTCTATCTCTAAGTCTAATCGCTCTTGGTCCTACTTGTGTAGCCCAACGACTATCCATCATTTCAACTGCAGCAGTTTCCCAATCATGTTTTTCTAATGCAGCTAAAAACTTTTTAAATTTTAGTAATCGTGTAATACCTAAATTGAAACCCATGTTTGCTAAAACTCTTTGTATATCTTCAGGTAAATGTATCCACCAGTTTAAATTTCTATCTAATTCTGTAGTAACGATATTTATATCTTTTTCAAAACAATCTTTTATTCTATCTTCAGATACAGGCGTATCTACATCTTGACCGTGTTCGGGGTCTGATTCTAATATTAGATGTCCTATACCAAATGTAGGATATCCAAGGTGGTCTAAATAAATTTTATTTACACAACCTTCATCGAAAGTTAATTCTTCTCTTAATTTATCAATATTCATCTTATCGGGACTATTGTCGCTCCGTTTGTTTTTATTGTTACTTTGCCCAGAGTTGTTGTTCCCTGAACACCATTTTCTTCCCCACTGTATAAATCTATCCATTTAACACCACTCCATAATTGTAATTGTTGTGTAGATAAATTCCAAATTAAATCTCCTTTATTAAATTTGTTTTCATTTCGTTGTGTTTCATTAACATTTATTGTTGCTCCTATATCAACTCGACCTAAACTTAATTCTAAGATTCTAACTAGTCTATTAAAAATTAAAGCAGCAGTAACGGAATTAACAGGTCCTGTAGCATAAGGCAGCTTTGTTTCTAACAGCTTAGCCATTATCTTTTTCCGTCAGGTTTTATATCCATACGCACAGCTCCCAATCTAAAGCCCATACCTATATCATTAGCATCATCATCATTAGATTGAACTCTTAAAACTACTTGTCTAGCTCTAAGACGTGTATCAATTTTAGTTGTATTAGAAAAACACGAAGTTGTATTAACGGTGCTTAAACTATCTCCTGGAAAATCTCTTTTCTTTAAAACAAAATCCAGTTTTTGTCCCGAACTACCTGTTGAACCACTTCCTATAAAACTTACATCAGGAATAATCCTACTCACTGAAGAAAACACTTCTCCTGCAGGGTCTATATCAAAATCACTAGATTCTATAAAAACATTTTGCATAGCAGAGCCATCATTGTCATTACCTACCTCATGGTTATATAAATAACTTGTGTTTGATGTGGTATACGAAGCTATAGGTTTGTCAAACACTCCCTCGTCTAACCATGCATTTCTTTCTAGCTGACCTATTGACCATGCATTTTCATTATAGTTATAAATAACGTACCTATCTATATCTGTTGACCCAGCAGAACAATAAAACCAACCAACCTCATTAAAAGCTTTATTTAGAAACGCAAATATTTGAAAACTTTGTGTTTCATTTATATCGCTAAAAACATAATCTTTTACAGAACAAGGTAAAATTTGAACTTGTCCCGTATAAGTATAAAAACCTTTTTTATCCATCCAAAAAACACCTTTGGGTGAATTAACTGCAGCATTAGGACCTACTAAACCAACACCCTCATTAACTAAATTTAATCCGAAAGTAAAAGGTTGACCGATAAACTGTAAACTATATAAAGCCATATCGGTCCATACTAAAGTTTCTTGCCTTGCTCTTATTCCGCCAATAATTGCAGAGCCTGCTGATACTCGTAAAGAGCCTGCTGTGTTTGTAGCTAACGGCTCCCATTGGGTAACATCTTCTTGGTCACTAAAAGCTATCAACATAGGGTCTTGTACACCACTTCGGCTTTCTCCTTCTATAGGGTCTGCTCCTAAACAGATAACGTGTCTATCTACATCACTTACTAAAACTTGTGCGGCAACAGTAGGAGCTAAATTAGAATTAGCTAAATCTGATAAAGCTACTCCTCTTGTCGAAGTACCACTGCTTGCATCCCAATAATAAATACCACCGTTTCTTACATTAAAAACTAAATCTTCTCCAAAATTATCGTGAGAATATAGTCTTAATTGATTTGTTACAGATAAAGTAGAAGCTGAACCGAAAGTTCCCGCTCCCCATGTATCTAGTCCCCAACCAGAAGAAGGTACAAAAACATCTAAACCTACATTAATTTGATATGCTCCGTCTACAGCAGAACCACCATTACCACTATCACTAGCATTAGCCGTAACGGTATTACCGTCAGTATCTTTTGCAACAAAAGTATACGTATTAGAATTAGGTATAGAAACTATTTGATATTCTTGGTTAAGTACAGCAGCAGTTACATTACCACCTAAACTTACAGCTTCGCTAAATGTAACAAAATCGTTTTGTACGGCACCGTGATTACTGTCGGTAGCTGTTATTGTTGAACTGCCATTAGTTGCTGCAAATGTAATACTATTAGTTGAAGATTTTCTTATAGGAGTAATATCGTAATAATTATCCCCTTCTAAAACGTAGTATTTTTGTGTTGCACCAATACCGATGTATTTAATGCCGTTTAATGCAGTCCACCCTATTAAAGCTCTAGCTTTAGATATGAAAGTATTAGAAGTTCTTTTTACCCAACCCCCTATTTTTTCAGGCAATCCTTTACGAAAACGAACGAGATTTCCATCAAACCAGCCCCCTTCGTTTGTATAAGCTGTTGTATCTTTATTTATTCCTGGTTTGAATATAAATTTTTGAAGAGGCACCCTTTTCTCCTAAATAAAAGTAGCAAATACTATAGAGCCTAGTATAAACGGATAAACCCCCCATAACAACATTTCTAATCTTTTAAACTTAGCAGAACCCTCGTCTAGTCTTTTTTCTATATACTCGTAACGTATTGCACACTCTCTTTCATGTGCATTAAGTTCTGCTAAAGCGTCCTTTACAGTTGCCATTATTTATCTTTAGCTTTTCCTATATTTAAGGCACACCAATCGATAACTTTATAAATTGGTTTTAACCAATGGTTATCTTTAGGTGTTGGTGTAATCGCGGCTACAACAGAAGCTATAGAAATTATAGCTGTAACCCACATAATTATATTTAACCACATCATTTTATTTTTCCTCCTTTAAAATTTGTTCGGATTCTTCTTTAGTTGAAGCTATAAAATTATTTTGAAAAACATTCAAAGCAGCATCTACTTGGTCTAAATCAAATAACATTTGTTCTCTTTTTTGTCTAAGATTAGTTATTTGGTTTGCGAGATATTTTTGTTTATCAGTCATTTCTGACTCTAGTATTTCTTTGTCTCCTACTTTAGCTTTATTTTCTTCTGTCATTATAATTAACTATTAGATGATATATATGCTTTACCTGTAGTAATAGCATTTGTGCAATCAGTTTTTTTACTACTTGATGAGCCTTTTACATTGGGGTCAGTATATTCTAAAATAAGTTCTAAATGGTCAACATTCCTTTGTACCATTGCATTTATTTCAGCTTGTGTCATAGCTCCAACTTCCCAAGTTCCAGCTTTTACACCGTCAATTAAGTTAACGCTGTCCATAGCTGCTGTTAATACTTCGCTTACTGTTTGTGCCATATTATTCTCCTTTGTTTAATTTAGCTTTTAATTCATCTACTTGCGTAGACAGTTCTTGTATTGCTTTTACTAAAACTGGGATTAGTGCAGCTTCCCCAACTTCTTGTTGCCCAGTTTCGAGTACGCTCCACATTTTAAATCCATCTTTAATTTCAGGGTGGTTATCTATAGCTTCTTTTACTTCTTGGGCTATAAAACCATGATTAGTAGTAGCAAATTTATAAGGTTCTGTTGAGTCTTTTTTGTAAGCATCAAATTCTTCTGGTAAATCACCTTTGTTTTTATAATTAAAAGTTACAGGTCTTAAGTCATTTATAAAACTTAATCCTGCTGAAGAATCTTGAATATCTTTTTTTACCCTTCTATCTGAAACAGTTGACCAAGTTGTACTACCATTTAATGCTCTTATATCACTTGTAGTAATACCTAAAGTTGTATAACCACCAACAGCAGTAAGACCATAACCTAATGCGTTGGCATTACTGTCTACCGCATTACCTAATTGTAAATCAGCACCAATTACAGTGCTAAAAGATGCAGTAGTAATATTAGAACCGCAGTTCGTTCCTATACATACATTATGATTACCAGTTGTAGAAGCTGTTGCAGCAGCTTGACCAATAGCTGTATTATTAGCAGCTGTTGTACAAGCGTCTAAAGTTCTATACCCCATAGCTACATTACCTGTACCTGTAGTACAAGCGTCCATACATTCAGTACCAACTGCCGTGTTGTTACTACCTGAAGTACAAGTGTCTAAACATAAATAACCAACTGCTACATTATCTGATGCTGTATTTAATTCTAATGCTTCAAAACCTACCGCTGTATTTCTACTGGTTGTAGTATTAGTAGCAAGAGCATTATGACCTACAGCAGTATTTTGTATGCCTGTAGTATTATTTTCTAGTGAAAAACTACCAAAAGCAGCGTTTGAATGACCTGTTGTATTATCTGTCATTGCTGTATAACCTATTGCTGTATTATTAGAAGCTGAAGTATTACCATCTAGTGCAGCATACCCCATAGCTGTGTTTTGCGTACCAGAGGTGTTTGCAAACATGGAGTTATAACCTATTGTTGTATTAGCGTTAGCAGTATTTGTATATAAAGCATTATGTCCTATAGCTATACAATCATCTCCTTGTGTTCCAGATGACATAGCCTGAAAACCTATCGCTACATTACGAGTTTTTGTTGTAGTGTTATTCATGGCAGCAGAACCAATAGCTATATTTTCAGCACCAGTAGTAATATTTTCCATAGCACTTCTGCCTACACCAACATTATCACTAGCAGTAGTTAAATCATCTAATGCTCTTCTACCTATAGCAACATTATAATTTCCTGTTGTAGCTGTATCTAATGCTCTATAACCCATAGCTACATTATAAGAACCTGTAGTAATTGATAATCCAGCATCTGCTCCTATTGCTGTATTTTCAGAACCTGTTGTATTTGCTCCTAAAGAACGATAGCCAACTGTTGTATTATAACTAGCAGTAGTATTAGCATCTAAAGAATTAGCTCCAACTGCTGTGTTGTATTGTCCTTCTGTATTAGCATCCATAGAAGCATAGCCTATAGCTACATTTCTTTCTGCTGTTGTGTTTGTGTCTAGTGCATAAGTTCCTACTGCTACATTTAAAGCACCAGTAGTATTGTCATTTAAAGCATCTACACCAATAGCAATATTAGCATTGGCTGTAGTATTTGCTGCTAAAGCATTACCACCAACAGCTGTGTTATTCATACCTGTAGTTATAGCTGTTCCTGCTGCATAACCTACTGCAACATTATAATTACTATCATTATTATTTTGAACAGTTAAAGCATAATCACCAATAGCTACAGACCTATTACCTGTATCTTCTGTATATAATGCTCTATATCCTATTGCAATATTGTTATCGCCAGTCGTTATAGCTAATCCTGTTTGATAACCCAATGCTGTATTTGAATGTCCTTCGGTGGCTGCCACTAAAGAATCTTTACCGACAGCAGTATTGTTTGATGCTGTTGTTGCTAATGCTAAAGCACCTGTACCCAAAGCCGTATTATCACTACCTGTTGTATTTGTAGTCAAGGCTTCATAACCTATAGCTACGTTATTATTACCTGTTGTGTTGGCATCTAATGCTTGACCACCAACTGATATATTTTTTTGTCCTGTAGTGTTTGACAGTAAAGCATTATATCCAACTGCTGTATTGTTATCAGCCGTTGTATTAGCATTAAGTGCTTGTGAACCTATGCCTGTATTATTT
>Ga0209645_1001090_pt1 | contig 13783 bp, 18 predicted proteins | sample ETNvirenome_6_30_FD_184070 | JGI IMG/M metagenome (GOLD analysis project Ga0209645, IMG submission 184070) | Marine viral communities from the Pacific Ocean - ETNP_6_30 (SPAdes) (version 2) | ecosystem: Environmental > Aquatic > Marine > Oceanic | place: Pacific Ocean | collected 2013-06-19
GGTCAAGCTCACGGACAACGAAAAGCGGGTCTACGAATGCCTGGTTAAGGCGGTGGATCGGCATGGGCGACGCTCGGCGGAGTTCTCGTGGCTCTGGGTCCAGGAGGAGGATTGGCGGCAGGTCTATTACGACAGCTCCAGCTCGACCGGCAAACCGGGCAGTCAGCAGAAGGCATTCAAGCGCGCGGCGGACGGATTGATCGCAAAAGAGGTCGTCGCGAAGGACCAAAATCGGTGCTGGAGCGTGAAAATGGCGAAAATGGGGCCGGACATGCCGGACAAGGCCGGACAAACGGAAATGTCCGGCAAGAATGCAGGAATATCAGATGGTTAGCGGGTGCCGGACATTCAGCCGGACACCGGACAGCGTGAAACCGAGTGCCGGACGGACAGGACATCTCTTTAGATGTCCGTCCGTCTGTCCGGCCACGGTGCCGGAGGGGTAAAATGATCGAAGTTCGAGACGTGGATAATGTCGTTTTGAGGCACGAGCGATACTGGGGCGTGGATCGATTGCCCAGGCTCGTGTCGGATTTCCTGCGGCTCAAGTTCGAGCAGCAATGCGAGCTGTGGGACGCGGCAATCGAAAGCGGCGACCAGGAGCGCATCGATAACATCGGCGGCGGAATGATCCGTGCCTGGAACGCGCTCGATGCTGACGCCAGGCGGAACGGACACAAGCAGCTCGAGCACACGATCTGGACAGCGCGGCATCCAGGGACCGGCAAGATCGTCGGGATCTACAATGGCGATGTCAGCCTGGTCGAGCTCCAGGACGTGGCCGATTGCGGCTTCCCTCTGTCGGACCTGGTGAAGTTCATCCCAAACATCCTCGTAAACGCCCTAGAAGCGTTCCCAGGGGCTGAAGTCGGCGACGTGAGGGATAAGGAGGCGCTCGATGACGAAATTCCCTTCTGAGCTCGGGAAACAGCGTTACTGCATCCTCCCCGCTCGTGCGCCCTACGACGACCGGCTCGGACTCACGACGCTGCGCGTGTTGATGGCTATCGCGATCTTCACGAACAGCCACGGGATTGCCTGGCCGTCACGGATTACCCTGGCAAAGATCGTCGGGCGGCACGTCAGCACCATCAGCCGCCACACCAGGAAGCTCGAGGAGCTCGAGTACCTGCGGAAGCTGCAACCCAGGAAGTATCCGATCCCGCGGCGGACGAACCATCACTGGAGCACTGCGCGGTACCAGGTGCTGTTCGAGGGCGCGAAGACGAAGCTGCCGAGCAAGGAACAGTTCAAGGCCGCAAAGCCGGTGATCCGCAGCGATGAGGAGGCGGCAAAGGACACGAGGCAAAGCGATCAGGGGGTTCGGGGGAAAGAATTGCAATACCGCGCAATAGCCCAGGCATTCGCCGCCGGAGTCGCCCGAGCCTCGGGCCAGCACCGGATCGCGGACCAAAATCTGGACGAGGCCGCGCGCCTGGCAGCTCGAGGCGTAGAGCCAGCGCAGGTTACAGACTACGCCGAGCAGATGACGCTTGAGGCCATCGAGGCCGGGCGACCTGCGCCGCTGAACCTCAAACAAGTTGCCCGATGGGCAGGATTGGACTAGGATTTACAAATGCCAAACGGACGAATGAGCTATGTATACGCCCGAAACCCGCAGAAATCTGCGGATCGGCCCTGCGCGAGGGGTGGGGTTGGGGGTCCGCCCCCCGCGCGTGTGTGCCGGGGAGCCCACATAAAATTTTCCCAGGTTCGGCCATGAGCCGCGACCCCATAGTCAACGCGGTGATCGATATGTTCGAGGCCCGATCCGACGAAGGGATGCAGCGCTACGGCATGTCAATGGCTGATAATCCCAAGACGCCCATGCAGTGGCTCGAGGACGCGCAGGAGGAGCTGATGGACGCTGTGCTCTACCTCCAGGCCGTCAAAGCCTCGAGCCGCCCCGAGCCCCGCCGTGACGCCAACCTTTGTTATATGTGCGGCGGTCAGGTCGTTCTCGTCAGCGATGGGCGGATCTACTGCAAACCGCAGACCCAGCAATCCCGCCTCGAGTGTCTCGATTGCGGCGCAGAGTTCACTGTCGATCATGGCATGAGGGAATTCGATGGCTAAGTCACCAGCGTGGACCAGAAAAGCTGGACAAAATCCGAAGGGCGGTCTGAACGCCAAGGGCCGTGCGTCGTACAAAAAAGCGACCGGCGGCACACTGAAGGCTCCCGTCAAGTCCGGCGACAATCCGCGCCGCGCCTCGTTCCTCCAGCGCATGGGCAACATGAAAGGCCCAGAGCGCGACAGCAAGGGGCGCCCTACCCGTTTGTTGCTCTCGCTTCGTGCCTGGGGGGCGAGTTCTAAGGCGGACGCTGTTCGCAAAGGCAAAGCTATCTCTGCTCGCAACAAAGGAAAGAAATGATGCCTGGAAAAAAGAAAGGGCTCTACGCCAACATCAATGCGCGTCGCAAAGCCGGAACCTCGCGCCCTAAGTCTAAATCGACCATTACGCCGAAGGCTTACGCGAACATGAAAGCCGGTTTCCCGAAAAAGAAGAAGTGACCGACAAGCTAACCGTCCGGCAAGCGCGCGCTGCGCTGAAGTCGGATGACAGTAATCTGCGTGAAGCGGTGACGCAGGAGCTTACTGCGCTGGCAGCGTCGGAGATCACGGATGTCTTGTTCTGGGACGGTGAGGGCCGTGTGACGCTGACCAGCGCAGACCAGCTCGAGCCCCGCGTTCGCAAGGCGATCAAGAAGGTCAAGGTCACGCCTGGCAAAAATGGCGCGTCGGTCGAGGTCGAGATGCACGACAAGATCGCGCCGCTGCGGCTGTTGGCTAAGCACACCGGAATGCTTGATGGGACGAATGACCAGAACAAGCCCAGCGTTATTGGGATCAATTTGAAGGGGCCAGCGGTAACGAGCTATGAGGTCGTTGACGATGACACACTGGACGGCGACAGCAATTCGTGAAATTCGCACCGAGCTGCGCCTGGGTATCGGCGATCTCGCGGCGCGTTCCGGCGTGTCCGCAAACACCATATCGAATATCGAGAATGGCAAATCCCTGGGTCGCATCGACAGCCTCGAAAAGATTTGCATGGCGCTCGGCTACGAAATTGACATGATCCAGGTGCGCGATGCCGAGACAGTCGAAAGCAACTGACCGCAGCCCCAGGCGTCGGAAGTCTGATGCGCTCGAGGCTCTCGATGAGTTCGAGCTTGATTTCTCGCAATCGCCGACCGTCTGGAAGTTCCTAAACTCCGATAATTTTGTCCGTGGGATCATGGGGCCGGTGGGCTCCGGTAAGTCCTACGCCTGTTGTGCCGAGATCTTCCTGCGCGCCGTAAAGCAGAAGCCCTCCCCGCGTGACGGTATCCGGCATTCCCGTTTCGCGATCATCAGGAATAGCTACCCCGAGCTGCGAACGACGACGCTCAAGACCTGGCAGGAGATCTTTCCCGAGAACAAATGGGGCGCGATGCGCTGGTCCCCGCCGATCACGCATCACATACAGCTCCCGCCGCGCGGCGATGCTGCCGGGATCGATTGTGAGGTGATATTTCTTGCGCTCGATCAGCCCAGGGACACGCGCCGCGTTCTGTCCCTCGAGCTCACGGGCGCGTTTGTCGATGAGGTGCGCGAGCTGCCGAAGGCGATCATCGATGCGCTGACCTCGAGGGTGGGCCGGTACCCGTCAAAGGCTGACGGTGGCGCTACCTGGCGCGGGGTTTGGATGTGCTCGAACCCGATGGACGACGATCATTGGTATTTTCGCCTGGCTGAGAAAGAGAAGCCTGGCAAAGGTGCCTGGGCCTGGAAATTCTTCCGCCAACCTGGCGGCGTGACGCAGGGTCCGGCGGAGTCCGATGACGCGATCTTCGCGGCGGGTAAGCATTGGGTGCCGCATCCGAAAGCCGAGAATACGAACAACCTGCCGCCTGGCTACTATCAGCAGCAGCTCCAGGGCAAAAACCTCGATTGGATCAACGCCTATGCGGCTGGTCAGTACACGTTCGTCCAGGAAGGCCGCGCCGTCTGGCAGGAGTATCAGGACAGCTCGATGTCCGTTGACGACCTCGAGCCGGATCATTCGCTGCCGCTGCACATAGGGCTCGATTTTGGTTTGACCCCTGCCGCCGTGTTCGGTCAGCGCTATGCCTCTGGCCGCTGGCATATTCTGCACGAGCTCGTGACTGACAACATGGGCCTCGAGCGGTTTGGGCAAATGCTGATGTATGAGCTGAATACGCGGTTCGACAAGCTCGAGCCGATGATCTGGGGCGACCCTGCCGGAATGAAGCGCGACGAAATCTTCGAGGTGACGGCCTTCGATCATCTCAAGACCCTGGGGCTAAATGCCAGGCCGACCGCAACGAACGATTTCCAGGTGCGCCGCGAGGCCGGTGCCGCGCCGATGATGCGGCTCATCGATGGCAAGCCTGGGCTCCTGGTCAGCAAGTCATGTGCGCAGCTCCGCAAGGCGTTATCCGGCGGCTACTACTTCAAGCGCGAAGCGATCAGCGGCGGACAGGAACGGTTCCGCGATAAGCCGTACAAAAATAATTCGTCACACGTCGGCGATGCGTTTGGATATCTGTGCCTGGGTGGTGGCGAGCATCGACGGCTGACGCGCGGCGCGCATCGTCCAGGGTTCAACACTGAGCCTATCGTCGCGAAAACAGAATTTAGCGTTTTTTGAAAAAACCCCCCGGCGCGAGGCCGAGGGGCAAGGGCGTGTGTCCAGTACAGGGAGGAGTAGGAGATGGACGCTTTACAATACCCTTTCGGTACCATTGAGATCAACAGCTACCTCAGAGAATGGGGTCCGATCAGATCTGTGCCGTTTTCCCCGTCGCATCTGTTTTTCTACGAAATGAACAAGATCGAGAAACGGATCTGGTTCGCGACCGACGAGCCGCTCAAGACAATGGAGCTCCAGGCATCGATGGGGCCGTGCATAACCCTGATGAGCGGCGGTCGTCCGTTCGTTTCCTGGGGTATCATTTTGCTGACAAAGACCAGCGCGGAGATGTGGCTTGCTGCTGATGAGGAACTGCTACGGTCCAACAGTCGGCCCTTTTTGCGTATCGCGCGCAGAACCCTGGACGAGATTGGCCCTGCAATGGGACTTCTGCGGGTACAATTTACAATAGCCAAAGACTACCTCGATGGTATTCGCTTCGCCGAGTGGTTAAAATTTGAACATGAGGGAACGCTGCGCCGGTTCGCGCCTGATGGTTCCGATTGTTTGATGATGTCGAGGATTTATTGATGAGCGGAGTTGTTCGAGCCGTAACAAGTATTTTCAGACCGCCCAAGCCGCCGCGCCCCGATCCCCGCATCGCTGAAAGCCAGGCGCGCCAGGAAGCCCTGTTAGCTAAGCAGGAAGCCCGTACCCTCGAGCGTGAGAAATCCGAAGCAAGAAAGCTAAGCGCAAGAAAGCGCGCGCGCCGCACTGGAGGATTGCGATTACTGCTTGCTGGCGACCGCGACAACGCGATGACCGGCATCGATGACGAGCTCAAGACAACGCTTGGGGGCTAAGCGATGCGTAAAGTGATCCCAGCGCTCTTGGGGCCAGGTGGCTTTCTTAAACAATTTAACGATGTACTTTCTGATAGATACCCCGGTGTGGCGCTAGGCCAAGGGGCGGACGGTAAATTAACAATTGAAACCCCGAAAAAGTCTGCATCGCTGAGCTCTAAACCGACGCCCCGTTCTGGTCGTCGTCGCACTCGCGGCCAAATGCTTCTGTCCAGGACGAGAAAAAACGCCGCGCAAGGGATTAAAGACTGATGCCGCTAAACCCCAAAGAGGTGATGAAGCGCGCCGACCTGGCACAGCGCCGGTCTGACCAATGGCGCAATTTGTACGAAGAATGCTACGAGTTCGCCCTGCCCCAGCGGAACCTGTACGACGGCCACTATGAGGGCAAGACTGTCGGCCAGCCCAAGATGGAGCGGGTATTTGACAGTACCGCGATAAACTCGACGCAGCGTTTCGCCAACCGCCTTCAGTCAACACTGTTCCCGCCATATCGCAACTGGTGCAGGTTGATGGCTGGCAACGATATCGCCGAGGAACAGCGCGACGAGCTGCAAGCTGCGCTTGATATCTACAACGAGAAAATGTTCTCAATTATCCGCCAGACAAATTTCGACCTGGCGATGTCGGAGTTTCTTCTAGATCTCGCAGTCGGAACCGGCGTGATGCTGATCCAGCCAGGCGATGACGAGGTGCCGGTGCGGTTCCAGGCTGTGCCGCCGTTCTTGGTCGCGGTCGAGGAAGGGCCGCACGGCTCGATCCAGAACGTCTATCGCAAGCTCAAGATGCGCGTCGAAGCGGTCCCGCAGCAATGGGGCGATCTCAAGGTATCCGCCGAGCTGCAACGGATCATCGATGACAAACCGACCGACGACATCGAGCTGCTCGAGGCAACGATCTATGTGCCGGACGAGGAATACTACTGCTATCACGTCATTTGGCCGGAAAAGCAGCAGGAGCTCGTTTATCGGGAGCTCGACAGCTCGCCCTGGGTCGTCAGCCGCTTCAGTAAAACCGCTGGCGAGAACCTGGGGCGCGGTCCTCTGGTGAGTGCGTTGCCCGACATTAAGACCCTTAACTTGGTCAAAAAGCTGATTTTGCAAAACGCGAGCCTGTCGATCAGCGGTGTCTATACCGCAGCCGATGACGGGGTGCTGAACCCGGCGACCGTAAAGATCCAGCCAGGCGCGATTATCCCAGTGGCGCGAAACGGTGGCCCACAAGGCGAGGCGTTGCGCCCCCTGCCCCGCGCTGGCGATTTCAACGTGGCGCAAATCGTCATTAATGACCTGACGATGAGCATCAAGAAAATGCTGCTTGATGACACACTGCCGCCCGACAACATGAGCGCGAGATCCGCGACCGAGATCAACGCAAAGCTATCCGAGCTCGCGCAGAACCTTGGCAGCGCATTCGGTCGCCTGATTACCGAGGCGATGACGCCAATCGTGCAGCGGACCCTGGCCGTCATGGACCAGCAGCGGCTCATCGATCTGCCTCTCCGCGTTGACGGTCAGCAGGTCAAGATCGTGCCGGTGTCACCTCTGGCCCAAGCGCAGAACAACGAGGAACTGCAATCCGTTCTGCAATTCATGCAGCTCGCGCAGTCGATGGGTCCAGCCGGTCAGATCGCGATTAACCAGGACAAGGCCATCGCGTTCATGGCGGATCGGCTCGGAGTGCCTGGCTCGATCCTCAACAGCCGCGAGGAACGTGAGGCAATCATGGCGCAAATGGCCCAGGAAGCCGAGCAAGCCATGATGCAGCAAGCAGAAATGGAGGCACCCGTTGAGTGAATGGGACGAGCTCACGCGCAACGCTGAGCCGGTTGATGATTTAGACAAATTGCACCTTCGTGTTTTCTCGACTCGGGACGGGAAAAAGCTGCTCAAGCATTTGCGCGGCGTGACGATTGAGCAGCCCACCTGGTACCCCGGCGAAGATCCAAGTCATGGATATGCGCGGGAAGGCCAGAATTCCCTGATCCGTGAAATCGAAAGGCGGATCTCCCGAGCAAGAAAGGAAACCCATGACCGAGGAAGCAACGACCGTTGAGGCTGAGAACCAAGAGGCCAGCCAGGACGACAATCAAAGCCTTCTAAACGTAACCGCTGAAACGATAGCAACACCCGACCCCGAGGATGCCGATGGCGCTCCCGTTATGGTTGATCCAGATGCGCCTCCCGCCGAGCCAGAACCCGCAGCGGCTGAACGCCCCGACTACATCGAGGAGCAATTTTGGAATGATGAAGATAATCAGGTCGATCTGGAAAAACTTGCAAAGTCGTATAAAGAGCTGCGCGTTAAAATGTCGGCGGGTAAGCACAAAGCTCCAGAGGATGGTAAGTACAATCTGGACGAAGTGCCGGAAATTCCCGAGGACGATGAGATGCTGGGCGAGTTCCTGGATATCGCGCGCGAGGAAGGTCTTAGCCAAGAACAAGTAGACAAAATTCTGCGGGTTTATGTCGATACCCAGGCGATTGCCCAGACCCAAGTCGAGGAAGAACGGGCAAAGCTGGGGCGCAACGCTGATCGAATTATCGAAAGCATGGACGGCTGGCTGACTAATTTCGGCAAGTCCGGCGTATTGTCTGACAACGAGCTGAACGCAATCGCGAATGCGGCAACGTCTGCCGATTTCATCAATGCGATGAACAAGATCCGAAAGAGCTACAGTGAGCCAGACATCCCTTCCGTCGAGGCATCGATGGATGTGCAGCCGACCACGATGGACGAAATCACGAGCCTAATGTCCGACCCGCGCTATGGCGTTGATATGCACTACACGAACCAGGTCGAACAAAAGGTTTACCAAATGCACGGGGAGAAGATGTAACCCCCTATTGCGTTTTGTAAATACGGACATTATTCTTTCGGCTTGACCGATAACCGTTGGCCGGTCTGCTGACTGTCGGCCCTGATTTCCAGGACAACCGCGAAACCTTTTTTTTCGTTTTAACCCTGGAGGTCTACAATGGCTCTGTCCATTTCCAACGCCTTCACGACCATCTTCGACCAGGAAGTTAAGCAAGCCTATCAGGCAACGCGGAAACTTGCCGGTCTGGTTCGTGAACGCAACGCACAGGGTGCATCGACGGTTAAATTCCCAAAACTTGGTAAGGGAACCGCAACCGTTCGCACTCCCCAGTCCGATGTCGTCCCCTTGAACGTGAGTCACTCAAACGTGCAAGCTACAATGTCGGATTTTATCGCTGCAGAGTACACGGATATCTTTCAGCAGTCGCACGTCAACTTTAACGAGCGGCAGGAGCTGGTGCAGCTCGTCGGCAACGCAATCGGTCGCCGCATGGATCAGGTCGTCATCGACGCACTTGATGCTTGCACACCGGCAACGGTTGCTAATTCCATCGGTGGATCGAACACCGACATGAATGTCGCAAAAATCCGTGAAGCGGCCAAAAAGCTCAATGCGAACAATGTTCCCGCCGGGGATCGTTGCTTGCTGATGCACGCCAACTCGCTCAACGCCCTGCTCGGCGAAGACAAGGCCACAAGTTTCGATTTTGAAACTGGCCGCGCCTTAATGTCGGGCAGCATAACCTCGTACATGGGTTTCCAAATCGTCACCCTGGGCGATATGGACGAGGGCGGTCTGACCATCGACGGCTCCAGCGACCGCGTAGCGTATGCGTTCCACAAGAACGCGCTGGGTCTTGGTATGTCGATGAACCAGCAGTCCCGCGTTGACTACATCGCAGAGAAAACGTCGTTCTTGGTAGCGTCGATGTTCTCCGCTGGTGCGGTCGCCGTTGAGGATGGAACCGCTGGCGGCATTGTCAAAATCACTTGCCGGGAGTCCTAATCATGGCTTTTTCAAGAGACGGCTGGAACCCTATCGGAGGGCAGAGCAAAAAAGGCAATGCTCCTGCGATTTGGTCTTACACATCGACGGACGCGATTGCGACGGTCAACACCTCTGGATACTTCAATCTCGTATCCGATGAGGTGTCTGTTCGTGATGTCATCCTAGTGATGGACAGCAACACGCCGACCGCAAACTGGGTAATCGTGCTCAGCAATGCGTCGGGCGTTGTTGATGTTTCCGACGGAACCGCAATCGCGGAAACCGACGGCGACTAACGAAGATTGGGCGGGGTCTAACGCTGATCCCGCCCACCCTTTCTTTTCGGAGGGCTTATGGCGTCAGGCGACACGAAACTTTCGATCTGTTCCGACAGTTTAATCATGCTAGGGGCTTCGCCCCTTTCCTCATTTTCAGAAGGCACCGACGCCGCGCAGATCTGTGACCGGCTGTATGACGATATTGCTGAATTCGTTCTGACCCTGCACCCCTGGGCTTTCAGCTTCAAAAAGGTGCAGCTCGCCAGGACGGTCGATACCCCTGCGACCGAATTCAAATACGAATACGTTTTGCCCGCCGACATTATCGGCAGCGGTGTTCGCGCAGTGTTTAACAGCTCGAGCGCGGGAGCTCGGCCTGTCAACGAAGGCTGGACAATTGTTGGCGACAAGCTGCTGACAAGCCTCGAGACAGTGTTTGTCGATTATCAGTTCCACGTTTCCGAAGACGTTATGCCGAGCTACTTCGTGCAGCTCCTCAAGTATTGGCTCTCCTGGCATTTTGCTGAGACGGTGACGGACCAGATCACGAAAGCGCAGTATTACCAGGTGATTGCTGTGGGCGGCGCTGGTGACAACGGGCGCGGCGGCATGACCCGCCAGGCGATGCAGATTGACGGTTCGAATAAACCTAACCAGGCAATCGAGGACTTTGATCTTATTGCGGTGAGGGCAACGTGAGCCGTGTTGTTCGAATCCAGACTAACTTTGCATCAGGCGCTATCGACCCCCTACTCCGGTCGCGCGTCGATCTAAACCAATATTATAACGGGCTCCAGACTGCCGAGAATGTCACGATCATGCCGCAGGGTGGATTGCGGCGGCGGGACGGTCTTCGATACATCACTGAGCTGCCGAGCGCTGCAAACCCTCAGAACGGTGTGCGGCTGATCCCGTTCGAGTTCAGCGCGGACGACAGCTATATGTTCGCCCTGGTCAATCAGCGGATCTACATTTTCCGCAATAAGGTGCTCGTCACCGACATCAATGGCAGCGGCAACGATTACCTGGCGGTCAGCTCCATTACGTCGGCGATGCTGTCAAAAATTCGATACGCGCAGAACGCCGACACGATCATTTTCGTCCATGAGGATCTGGCGCCGCTGAAGATAGTGCGCGGCGCGACCAACGCCGATTGGACGGCAAGCGCGATTACATTCACGAACGCGCCGACCCATGCCTTCACGGTGGCAACGTCAAATCCATCCGCAACGCTCACGCCGTCTGGCACAACAGGCAACATCGAGCTAACTGCCGGAAGCGGCGTATTCACCTCCGCGCATGAAAAACAATATATCAACATCAATTCGCTGTTCGGTCGCGTCCGCATTGTCGAGTTCGTCAGCTCGACCAAGGTGAAAGGGTTCTGCGAAATAGACCTATTTGACACGACTGCCGTTGCGTCTGGCGATTGGGAACTTGAAACAGGCTATGAGGATAGTTGGAGCGGATCACGCGGCTATCCGGTCAGCGTAACATTCCATGAGGGCCGCTTATATTTCGGTGGATCGAAGTCTGAGCCGACGACGTTCTGGGGTTCAAACGTAAATCAATTTTTCGATTTCGAATTCGGCGAGGGGCTAGACGATCAGACCGTCAGCGCGTCGATTACAACCGCGTCGCTTAACCAAATTGTCGATATATTCAGCGGTCGAGATCTCCAAATATTCACGACCGGCGGCGAGTTCTTTGTGCCGCAGACTGTGGGCGAGCCGATCACGCCGTCGAACCTCACCGTCAAGGTCGCAACGCGGAACGGCGCGAAGCCTGGTATTCCGGTCGCTGGTCTTGATAGTGGCACACTGTTTATTCAGCGCCAGGGCAAGCAGCTCAACGAACTGCTGTTCAGCGACGCCGAGCTCGCTTACACCACCAGCGCCATATCGCTGCTATCCGGTCACTTGCTCAAGACGCCGACCGATATGGCGATCCGGCGCGCAACGAACACGGAAGAAGCCGACCGGCTGTTTATCGTTAATTCCGAAGCTGGAACGATGTCAGTGTTCTCGCTGCTGCGCGCGCAACAGGTCGTCGCTCCGAGCGAATTCATTACGGATGGCGCGTTTCAAGCAATCGGCATCGATGTCGATACGGCTTATGTCATCGTGAAGCGCACGATCAATAGCGCCGATAAATATTATGTCGAGTATTTCGACAGCACCCTGCACACCGACAGTGCCGTTTATTCGGCCTCCGCGAGCGCTACAGGCGCAGCAGCGCATCTCGAGGGGGAAACCCTAGATGTAATCGTAGATGGCAATGTGCAGTCCGATAAAACGGTTTCTAGCGGCAGTGTCACTTTCGACCGCGCATCTACCTCTAATTATGAAATCGGTCTGCCCTTCACCGTGTCGGTTGTCACGATGCCGGTCGAGCCCAGGCTGCAAAGCGGCAATCTGAAAGGGTTCAAAAAGCGCATCCTGGAGATCAACGCCGAGGTATTCGAAAGCCAGGCGATGACGGTAAACGGCCAGCTCGTCGCTTTTCGGCAGTTCGGTGAGAGTGCGCTCGATAGTTCTGTCCAGCCGTTTACCGGCGTGAAAAAGGTCGGGCCGCTGCTTGGTTACACCAACGAGGGAACCATCACGGTAAGCCAGACCGTGCCGCTCGATCTCACGTTGCTGGCCCTCGATTACAAAATATCGGTAGGTGCATAATGCAAACACTCGCCATCGTCGGCATGGGGATGCAAGCCTTCGGCACGATCCGCGCCGGTCAGGCCCAGGCTGCTAATTACCAGGCTCAAGCTCAGCAAACACTAATCCAAGCGAGATCCGACGTGATCCGCGCGCGGAAAGAGGAGCTCAATTACAAACAGAAGGGCGTCGAGATCCTGCGAGCGGTCAATCGCAATCTCGCCACAATCAACGCTCGAGGAGCTGCCGGTGCGCTCGATCCCTTCAGCGGTTCGACCGGCAACCTGATGACCGTGAACCTAAAAGAGGGATACCTGGACTTTAGCACCGAGCAAGACAACGCCGCGCTCGCCGCTGAGAACCAGAACATTATTCAAGCCTCCGCCGAGTACCAGGCGCGGATCTATCGCCAGGCTGCAAAGGAAGCCAGGTCGCAAGCATTTATGTCCGCACTCAGCAGCGCGGCAATGGGCGCTTATACGATGGGCAAGTTTTCGACGCCTGGTGCAGCGCCTAGTGCTCCCGCCGCACCGATGTACACGGGAGCCGGTGGAAACTTTGGCATGAATACAGCGGGCTCGTTTGGCGCGATGCCGCCAACCTATTACGGCTCTAGCGCAGGGCGTATGATCTGATGGCAAGATTTCCAACCTATCGCCGAGGCAGTCAGCTATCGGCCAGCATTACCCGCCCGCCGAATGTAGACCAGGCCGCGCTTCGCGAAACAGCTCGAGGCGCGCAATCCCTGGCAAACAACGCGCAGCGCGTCGTGCAGTTCGCGACCAAAGAGCTCGAGACAAAGGCAAAAGCTGAAGGCGTCCGAGCTGGTTTGGCTGATCCTACTGGCACCCTGCGCGGCAGCGGCGGTGAACGCCCCACATATTCGGTCTACGAACAAGCTGCCTTCGACGCGGCTGTTAGCGTTGCGAGCGTCGATATCGAGACGGCTGCTAAGACAGAAATGCAAAACGCCTGGCTGCGTTACCAAAAGGACAAAGGCGACCCTCAGGATCTCGCGCAGGAACTAGCGGACATCCGCAACGGTTACGCGCAATCGATGGCCGATCTGGACCCGCTGACCGCTGCAAAGCTGAACCGGAAGCTCGAGAGCTCAGCGCAATCCGTCTTTCTTGATTACTCAACTGACCATCTGAAGCGCGAGCAAAAGCGCCTCGATGGTCAAGGTGTAACCCTATTCAGCGACACGCAGCGCCAGGTTGAGCTGCTAGGCCGACAAACGGGCGACGAAACCGAGCTCGCCAATGTTATTGCTGATTTTACCGAAAGCATGGAGGCGCTGGGGCAAACCGGCACGGCTGCGTTTGCGGCAGACATCGAGAAACTAAAAACGCGCTTTCATCGTGCTCGCGTCCGTGGAGAGTTCGACCGCGCGAAGTCAGTGGGCAATGCGGATCAGTATATCGAGAAATTCCAGGCTGACCTTGACAAGGGCAAAGGTCTGGCGCGTGGGTTGCTCGAGGAAGGCAAGAAGGTCTTGGGCAACGAGATGGCGGACTACATGCGCTCGGAGCTCGCCGCGA
>Ga0209645_1001091_pt1 | contig 13777 bp, 11 predicted proteins | sample ETNvirenome_6_30_FD_184070 | JGI IMG/M metagenome (GOLD analysis project Ga0209645, IMG submission 184070) | Marine viral communities from the Pacific Ocean - ETNP_6_30 (SPAdes) (version 2) | ecosystem: Environmental > Aquatic > Marine > Oceanic | place: Pacific Ocean | collected 2013-06-19
CAAGAAGTTAAAAGAACCCATTACTCCAGAGGATGCAGTAGCTTGTATGATTGGAGTTAAGATAGCAAGACTAGCAGAAGACATTAATAAAGATGATAGCTGGATAGATGTTATTGGGTATGCAGCTTTGGGAGGCGAAATAATTAATGACAAATGAACAATATCACTTGTTGGAGCAAGATATTAGAGATATTTCGTGGGGTAATGCCGATTCTGATTGGACACCCCCTCAGACAATACCAGACTTATCACAGTATGACACAATAGCTATTGACTTAGAAACGAGAGATGAAAATCTTTTAAAACTTGGTCCAGGTTGGTGTAGAAATGATGGTAACATTATAGGAGTGGCAGTAGCTGCAGGAGATAGTTCTTGGTATTTTCCAATAGCGCATACTGTGGGTAATATGCCTAAACGATCTATTATGACTTGGTTAAAAGATTTATGTTCTGACACAAAAAAGACATTTGTCTTTCACAATGCTCTTTATGATTTAGGTTGGCTTCGAGCAGAGGGGGTAGAAGTTAAAGGACAAATTAGGGACACAATGATAGCAGCTCCTTTGTTAGATGAAAATAGAAGATATTACAATTTAAATTCTATCGCAGGTGATTATCTTAAAATATATAAAGATGAAAAAATGCTTAAGAGTGCGGCAGAAGAGTTTGGAGTGGATCCAAAGTCTGGAATGTGGAGATTACCACCTCGTTATGTAGGTGCTTATGCAGAACAAGATGCTAGTATAACTTTAAAATTATGGAATGTTCTTCAAGATAGAATTAAATCAGAGGAGTGTACTGGTATATTTGCATTGGAAACAGAGTTAACTCCAGTACTGTTGGACATGAAAACAAAAGGTGTCCGTGTTGATTTAGACAAAGCAGAAAGAACTAAAAAAGAACTCACAGTATTAGAAAAATCTTTACTTGATGAGATAGCCACGGAAACAAAAGTGCATCTTGAACCGTGGGTCGCCACATCTGTAGCAAAGGTCTTTGACGCTATGGGACTTTCTTATTCTCGCACAGAGAAGTCCGGGGCTCCCGCGTTTACAAAACAATTTCTTGCGAATCATCATCATCCAATTGCGAAGAAGATTATAAAAATTAGAGAGATAAACAAAGCGAACACTACATTTGTTGATACTATTCTTGAACACTCTCATAAGGGTCGTATTCATTGTGATTTTCATCCTTTACGTTCTGACGGTGGAGGCACTGTCACTGGTCGTTTTAGTTCTAGCAACCCCAATTTACAACAAATCCCCGCTAGAGACCCTGAAATAAAAAAACTGATTCGTGGATTGTTTCTTCCAGAGGAAAGCTGTAAATGGGGTTCTTTTGATTATGCCTCACAAGAACCTAGATGGCTAGTTCATTATTGTGCCACCTTGACAGGTATAGATAGACACCCACAGATAGATGAGGTGGTAAATATGTACCGAGATGGTCAAGCAGATTTTCATCAGATCGTTGCAGACATAGCTGGTATCTCTAGAAAACAAGCTAAAACAGTTAATCTTGGTTTAATGTACGGCATGGGAAGAAATAAGTTGGCTAACATTTTAGATTTGTCTATAGATGAAGCGACTACTTTGTTAACTCAATACAACGATAAAGTGCCTTTTTTAAAATCTATATCAGATAAAGCCACTCAAAGAGCATCAAGCAGTGGGGTGATTAGAACTTGGTTGGGTCGTAAATGTAGATTTAATATGTATGAACCCATATCTTATCAATATAATAAAGCTTTACCAATGAGAGAGGCAATAGATGAGTATGGTGGCAAAGGTAGAATTAGAAGAGCTTTTACATACAAAGCTTTAAATAGATTGATTCAAGGGTCTAGTGCTGATCAAACTAAAAGAGCTATGGTTGAGTGTTACAAGCAAGGACTATGTCCTATGTTAACTGTGCATGACGAACTCTGTTTTAGTATACAAAATGATGAACATATAGACACGATTAAGAACATAATGTCTAATTGTGTACCAGGTCTTAAAATACCTTTCGAAGTTGACGCCGAAATGGGTAAAAATTGGGGTGAAGTTGGATAGTGGCGATTATAAAGGCACACAAAAGAAAAGGGTTTTTTAGGTGTAATCATACTAGAGGGGTAGTGTTTCGCCTCTGTGTGGCGCTCTAAAAGCCTGGTTTTTTTCCTCGATACGTTTTTTTTCGCACTGGTTTGCAATATGCAGTAATTTTAGAGGGCATTCCTTCTGCTTTAGGAATCATTGGTTGATTTGATAATCTTTCTGCAAAATATAAACAACGATCTACACTTTTGAATCTTTGTGTTTGATTTATGATCTCAGTATCTATCATAAACACCAAAAGAAATTCTATCATTCGTCTTTTGTTTTCCAAAAATACTCATCAGTATCTCCAAGTCTAAACTTTTGTCCATTCTCAACTTGATATACTGTTGTGCTAACTTTGAAGTCTGGCTGTAATGGTTGATCTGGTGTGAGTGAATTATCATATACTCTCATTCTGTTATTAGGATACAAACAATACTGACCGTTTTCTAGTTCTAGTAAATTGTGTGATTTGTGTTCGGCAGGTTTATGACTTGTAGAATAATCAACATTGTTTATATCGTCATGATAATTATCTAAAGTAGCAATGTAACTACCTTTTAATATTCCATGATCTCTAGTGTATACTTCATAATCCATCGAACCTATAAATTGCTTGTGAATGCTGACCACGCCATAATCCATGCAATTCCAAAACTGGAGATTGTAAAGATCCATATCAGGCGTGGGGACAACTGGCTTAGAAACGAATGCAGAAATAGGTAACTTGTCATAAAGAGCACCGTAATCAGGAAGGTAAGTTTCAAAATAAAATGCTCTCCCAGGAACAGATTTAGCCGTAACCCAAATTCCTTTAACAAACTCTCCATGACCATCTTCGCCATCTTTTAGATACTCCTTTCTGACCCACACATCCTCTGATGGTAGATTACATATTAATGTGGACATCAGTGCATGGTTTCTTTTGGTAAAATTTTATCTAATCGAGCTAAAGGTTCTGAAGTTCTACTGTCTATATAATCTCCAAAGAAATCATAATCTCTTGTAATCACCTCTTTTACAAGAATATTTTTAACAATTTTTATTGTACTAAATTCTTGTTTAATTATAAAGTTACCATGATCTGCTTCCATTGCATCTTTTAATGGTCCATCTTTCATGTTATCAATCCTTTTCTATATCCGTTTGTTCTATCATAGGTAAGCACATCTTTTCTATTTTCAACATCTTTAAAAGACACATGAACCCATCCAGAACTTGGTTCTCCAGTATAGCATTCTAAAATTAATTGATCAAAATCTAAATTATCCATAATGAATATTGCGATATCTAAATTATCCACACCTGGTATTTCTATGTCTGCCGCCTCTCCTTTTGCATGTTGACTAGTAGCTTTTGAGCCAATCGCTTCACAGAGAGCAACACTGCGATATCCAGAGTTTATCATGATTGGTTTATCAAAATGATAACGGATAGGTTCTAATACTTCGTTACATAATAACTCCATACTTTCTATGTGATTATCACTAGGTGTGTTGTCGATACCTTTTCTTTCTGCTGTTTGTGATTTTGTAAATTCAGCTAAAGTAAAATTCTTTGATAGTCTCATTGTCTATTCCTTATCTGCATGTTTTTTAAAATACTTTCTGGATCACCTCCAAGCATACTTGAATCAATAGTGGCATCTTTATCAAATATACTAGGATTAATCATCATAGTTAGCCCTGCCGCAGGTGTGATTGGACCGCTAGGAGGAGCTACTGGTTGTCCTTTTGTTTGATCTTCTGCTACAATATTTGGTTGAGTAAATCTTTCTAACTCTTCGATGTTGATTGGCTCTTTCATTTCTTCTGTTGGTTTTCTTTTTGCAGATAGTTTCATACCTTGTCTCATTGCTTTATATTGATTAAAAGCATCTGTAGGAATTTCTATACCCTTTTTTCTTAATTCTCTTATTCTGTTTTTACTTGGAGTATAAGGCACATATTCATCTCTTATTAAAGCATTTCTTTCTGATGTTCCAAGACCTGATTTTTTTAAAATTTGTCTAATTTTATCGTTGGTAAAACCTAACTTTCTTAAATCAGATACGTTCAACTGCATTTCTCTAAAAGCAATCAGTCTTGCATCATCTGCTCGTCTGTATGCTTCAATGAGTTGATCTCGTGTAGGACTTTCTAATCTTGTTACTGCGTTAAATATACTAGCAGCCTTGGATCGTGAGTCTTTAAATTCTTGTGCTCTAAAATCTAATAATCTTTCTCTGTCTATAGTCGTAGTTCCAAGACCAGTTAACATTCTAAAAAGTTCACCAGGCATCGTGTACTCTCTACCAGTAGTTGGTTCCTTCTTTTCTCCAATACCCATGCCTCTGACAAAACGACCTGCTTCTAATCCTTTGATAACTTCTGGCTTACCTCTTTCAACGTAAGATGCAAAACCAACTTCTGCTCCAACTGGAACTCTTAGTGGAAGAACGCCTGGATTCATAGCATTCATCACATGTATTACAGATTTTTCAAATTTTCTTAATGGGGTATCCATCTCAGAATATACTTTGGCACCAGATCTGGTTACTCCATTTCTACCTATAAAAGGAACCTCTTCTGGAAGAACATCAGAGAAAGCAGTGAAGATCATAGATTCATCTAAGAAAGGTTCGAAGAACTCACCAAATGTTTCCCACATGGTTCGTTGTGCCGTTTTTAATGCGTCTTCATTTAGTCGACCACTTGAATCAATAGCAGTTGCAATCGTTCTAAGAGGTCTAGTTAACATGTCATAAGGATTTGTGTGACTAAAATCTATGACTTCTAAATTACCTTTTTTATCTTTACCCACTGGAACAAACTGAGAGTTTCTTTGATAAGGTGCAGCTAATCTTCTTGCAGCTAATAATTCTTCTTCACTGGTTCCAGTTAAATTTTTTCCTAGCTCTTGTATTTGATTACCTAATAAACTAAAAGTTGTAAGAGCTCCACCTATTCTTTTAACGCCTATCTCTCTAATTGCAGCTTCGTTACTGGACATTTCTTTTAAAGCAGTATTAATAATATTAAAACCAGTTCTCATTATTTCTGCGGGGAATGCAATAAAGTTTCCAAGAGGTAAAGCTCTCAATGACTTTATAGCCTCTGGGACAAGATCATAGTTAGGCACTAGATTTCTAACTGTATCAGCTGCTTTTGTATCCACTAGATCCTCTGTAAGTTTGGCTATTTGTTTTGCATCCATTGTAGATAGTTTGCCTAAACTTTGTTTTATTACATCATCATCTTTTCCTAGTTCTCTCAATAGTTTTATGTTTGCTTTTCTTCTACCCTCTATAATTATAGGAGATAAAGTTTCCATAGAACTTTCTTTATATGCTTGAGGATCTGATGCTTTTAGATTAGCAAAGTCTTTTTGTATTTCTCTGTTAATCATTTTTCTTTGCACTTGTCTTAATTTATTTTTTTCAAAAACATAGTTATATATTTTCCAAACATCGTCACCACCACGATATAAGCCTTCAGCTTTTTCTAAAAAACCACCCATGATTGGTATATCATATACTGATTTTTTTGACTTCTTTATTACCTCTCCACTTTCTTCAGCTCTTCTTATCAGAGTCAAGTCTTGTTGTTTATAACCTAGACCTTGTCTTATGTTTGAAATGATTTCACGAAGATTAGCAGAGCTTCCAATAACACCTTTCTTTTGTAGATCGGCTAAAAAAGAAACTGCATAACTATCGTTAGCATCTAGTTTTATATTACTTCCAATAACTCCATCTTTTTTAATCTGTCTGTCTTTTTTTACAAAAATGTCATTTAAAACTATGGCTACGGATTCAAATAAATCAGAACCTTTACCTACATTTCCATTTGCTAAAGCAAACATAGATGCAGAAGTTACGTTTCTTATTTGTGTGTAAGGAGATAAAATTGTTTTAGCGTACTGAGATAGACCTTTTAATTTTAAAAAAGGTGCGTATAAAGCTCTAGCAATATCTGGCACACCTCCCTGTTTTGGAACGGCAGAACTTATAGAATTAAATAATGGTTGTGTCATCGCAACACCCGCCATAGCTCCGAAAGGACTGCTTGTAACACTTCTTGAACCAACACCAGTTAATTCTTGACCATATTTTTCTGCTCCTAAAATAACTAAATTATTTTTGGTTGCAACATCTTTATAAGCTCTAAAAGCTGATTCTACTTCTTTTTCAGTTAAATCTTCTATTCCTTGAACATTATCATCTGGTCTATTTCTTTGAGCTGTCTTCACTCTAGATTCTAAAAAAGTATCAAACACTAAAAACTTACGTTTCGGAGCGTCTGGCATAGGAAAAGCTTTTTGTATTTCTTCTTCACTCATTCCTTGTGTACGAGCTTCTGATCTTCTACGATTTATTTGTTTGACTTTTTCCTTAACTTTACTAACAGCAGCTGCATCTTTTTTCATTTGTAAATCGACAGCATTTCTAAATGATTTGTAGTAAGAGTCTGTCGCAACAAACTTAGAGAGTTCTGATATGGTTGCTATATATGCCTCTTTTGGATCTTTAACTTGACCTAGTATTTGTCTTTCTAATTCATTGTCAATTTTTGTAGCGTTAACAACTCCTGGGTTTATTCTCTGTGCCACAAACCTTGTGACCATTGAACTTTTGTTAAAACCTGCTGCTTTTTTTGCATTCGCTAACTTTTGTGATATATAAAGATCTGCTTGTTTTTCTGTAATTTCATATGTTCCATTTTTATATGCCTCAACGTCTTGATCTGACATCTTAAATGTATTTGGAACATCTGGACCTCTCATTTGTTTTTGAAAATCTTCTATATTAACAATAGAAGATTTATCATCTCCATATTTAACTCTACCTTTTATCTTATCAATTAAAACTCTTCTTGCGGCTCCAGTTATATCATAGTTTTTATTATTAAAAACTTCATATCTTCTTTGTAGATAACCACCAGATGTTATGTTACTCATCACAATGTCTTTAAATTTTTGTTGTGTCATTACATTAGAGTTTTCTGGAGCAACCTCTGGTAGTCTCTTAAAAGTTTCTGTATCTAAAATTTTTAAAGATAACCCATCAATAGTTTTTTTCGCTTCTCTGAATGCTTTTAAAAGTTCATCAGAAATACCTATTCTCTCTGCTGATATTTGACTAGTGAAACCAGGTGCTCCCTCTAAAACACTCATAAATTTGTTTAATAATTCTGCTTTGGAGTGACTAGTAAGATCTCTGTGCTTTGGTTTTTTAAGTTCTTTATCTATTAATTTGTCTACTCTTTTTAAATTACCTTGTGCTATTTTTATGTCACCCTCTACAGCAGGGTCTATTAAAGATCTCATCTTACCAGTAACTGGATCTAGTAATCCTCTGTTTCTAAAAGAACTCACTGCTATTCCTAACAATCTATCTAATCCTCCAGACTCACCTTTCGTTAATCTGTCGGCAGAAGCCTCTAAAAAATTACTAGCTTTTTCTATACCTTTTTTAGGTAGATAAGATACTACTTCTGCTGCGCTTACATTAACACCAGGTATTTTTGCCGCGGCAGTCTTAGCAGTGGCGTTTATAAAATGTTTTATGGTAAAAGGTAATACAGTTGTAGCTATTGCAGACTCTGCTCCGATAGCTAATTTATTAGCAAGTCTTCTTTTTGTTTCTTCAAAACCAGTTAGACCTACTCTTCTATCTGTTTGAAAAGGACCGTCTTCAAAAAAATCAGAAACAGTTTGAGTTCCATCAGTTGCAACGATAGCATCTGTAATACCAGCCGCAACAACTTGTTCGGCTGCTATGTTAAATTTTGCTTTTTTACTTATGGTTCTGCCTTGCCTTTGAAGTTTCGCCGCTCTTTGAACATTTTTTCTCACAAAAGGTTGAAGAAGTTTTGAACCTCTTGAAATACCAGCCGCCACAGCAACTCCAGGTACGCCAAACTGAACAATACCTTCTGTTATTTTACCAGTCAATCCTGCTGGATCTACACCTAGTTTATTTCTTAAATTGTTTGCATTGTCTTTAACAAATTGAGTTTCAATATCTGTAATCCCTACAGCATCGGTGACTAGCTCACCTAACTCACCGATACCTTGACCGATACCGATTAGTCCAGAGATTACACCCTCTCCCATTTCTGTGAGAAAACCTTCATACTTTGGATCTTCGTATGTTCCCTCTTGATTATCTACATTTGCAACAGTTTCTGATTGTCCAGTAGAAACTAGATAATCTTTAATCTTTTTTTCGATCTCTTCATCAGAGAGAGTGGCATCAACTTTGTATTCTTTGCCACCATAATTATATATTTTAGTAGACATTATTCAGTCTTCGTTGTTAGATCTGTTGGTGCGGGTTTTTTGTTCACAAATAAATTAGGAAATTGAACTATGGGTACTTCAACTTGATCTGGTCTATCTTGTCCTATGAAACCTTGTCTAAAATATTGTTTTAAATTCATATCTGCTATGGCATCAATATCTATTTTAGCCTCATACTGTCTAGCGTGATTAATTAAAATTTGAGCTCTTCTTTGTGTAGTTGTGTCTTGACTATTAAATTCTTTCTGAACATTTTTCTCCCAAAATGCTTGAGAAGAACCATCGTTTGTTTTTGGATCATGCACTAACATACCACCAGCAGAAATTTCTTTACCTGCATTAGCAGTCATTCTATTTTCAGTTTCGGTTGGTTTGAACGGTCTAAGGTTCTTCATTGCATTTCTTACCATTTCAATACCCTCATTTGTAAATACATAAGTTTTTGGATCAAAGAAATCCATTTGCTCTTTTGTATATCCTTCTGCTGGTTTAACCATTCCTAATACAAAAGGTGCAACCAATGACTTGTTTGATAGTAAAGTATTTTTAAGTGTAGCTTCAATCTGCTCTCTGCTTAACTCAGCTTTTTGATCTATTTTTTTAGCTTCAATTAAAAAGTTTAAATTAAATTTCTTTAATTCAAATTCTTGTTCTACTTTTCTAAGTTCTTCTGCTCTTGCTTCACCAACTAGACTTTTTGTAATGTTAAATATTTTAAACTTTTTATCTAGATCTAAGGCTTCTTTTGCTAATTGTTCTGACTTTTTAGATTTAAGTAAATTAAACATAACGGTGGTTGCTCTATTACGATCTTCTCTTAAGTCATCTCTTAAATCACCAATATCTTTTCCAAATCCCTCTAATCCTTTTGCTAATCCGAGAGCCACATTGGATACGGCATCTTTACTGCCACCAGCGGCAGTGTATAATCCAGCCTTAATTAAATTCATAAAGAACGCTTGTCTTCTATCTGAATTAAAGTTTTTATCAAGTTCTCTTGGATCATATCCTAGTAATTTAATACCTTCGTCATAGACATCTTCTAATGTTATTTCTTTGCCCTCTGCTCTTAATGCAGTATTAAGTTCTTGAAGATTATCATTGAAACTACCACCTACAAATTCTGTGTCTTTAAAATCTGCTACGCCTTCTGCAACTTTATTTGAAGCGTTTATAACAGCTTGTTTAGCTGCCACTATTTCTTGATCGCTTTCAAGACCCAAAGCTTTTGGATCTTTCTTAAAAAGATTTTTAAGAAGAGTCGTTGGATTAGTAACCGCTTCTTTGGTCTTTTGTTTTATAGAATCACTGCTTCCGACTCCACTTTCTGAATCGTCAACAATCTTTGTTTCTTTTTTTAATATTTTTTCATTTGTTTCATTAATCTTTTCAGAACCAGTTTTGTCTTTTGAGAGATCATCAACAGTTTTCTCAGCTTTTTTGACTTTTTCTTGAAATTCTTTCTTTTCTTGATTTTCTCTAAGCATTTCTGATTGTGGATCTACATCTATGATATTTCTTACATTTTGTATTCCTCCAGTAAAAGAGGGCATATTTTTATATTTCTCTAATAAAGTCTGAGGAACATTTACTGCACCTTGTCCAGATCTGTCTAGTGATGATCCTGGTATAAAGTCAGCAATCATTGGATCTCTGCCACCAGTCAAAACAGGATTAGCATTTGCAGGTGAAACAATATTAATACCACCTACATCAAAACGCTTCATTAACTCTGGGCCAGAAGCCATAATACCAATGGCTCCACCACCTTTTTTAAACATGGGTCTATCGTATATACTCACTATGCTCTCCTTGGCACTGGCGAACCACTAAAGAAATTACCAAATCCTCCTGCTGATCCTATTGCTCCAAGACCCGCGATCCCTAATCCCATCAACTGTGATGTTCGACTTGGAGGAGGAGTAGTAGTTGTAGAATAAGTTTGTTGTAATGCTGGAACACCTCTAAAAATGTCAGACATAAATCCAATTTGTTGAAAAGGTAACGCTTGTGCTGCAAGTGAGTTTGCTCTTGCAATATCTAATTCTCTTTGACTTTGTTGTTGTTCTAATCCACCTACGCCCAACAATGTGTTAATATCTTGCACACCCATTTGTTGTCCTAACTGTCCAAGACCAGCTTGAGATACACCTAACTGTCCAGCTAATTGAGCTTGTCTTAATTGCTGTGCCGCGGCTTGTTGTGCTGCTGACTGAGCTTGTGCAAAACCTTGTGATCTTAGTTGTGCTCCTGTTCTTGCTTGTTGATCAAGAACATTACCTATAATTTCACTTTCTGCTAACGCTTGTCTAGAACCACCAAAAGCTCCAGCTCCAGCCGCTCTTTGACCAAAATCAGAAAGTTGTGCTCTACCTTGCTCTGCTATGTCTTCGTACTGTTTTTGAATTACATCTTCTTGAAAAGGATTCATAAACTGCTTGTATGATTCAGGACCAAAGTTTGCTCCTAAAGCTCCTGCGATACCTGCTTGAACAGCTCCACTTCCTTGTCGTAAAAAAGGTTGAAATGCTCCGACACCACCCATTGCACTTGCGATTGCAGATCTTTGACCTTGTGATAAACCAGCTAATTGTTGTGGTGAAAAAGGCATCATTGAGCCTTCACCTGTTAAAGCTTTTGCACTTGCAAATATATCTGCTAAAAATTCTTCTTGAAACGGTGCAAGTCTTACGGTTTGTTCTTGTTTAATATCTTGATCTGCCATTATGCGACCCTTTCTAATGAAGACATCATATCATACATTCTTGCCGCACCCAAGTCCCTATCTCCACCACCAGCACCTCTTACGGCTTTTGCAGTTAACACAAATTCACCGTCAGACAATCTTGCTGGAACAGAATCACTTGTACCAGTCCCTGGACCGTTGACCTCGCCACCATTGGCTGCTGTCATTATGCCTACATTATCTTCATCTATTCCTTGTTTCTTTCTTAGATCTCTAAAATATTGATCTCTTTCTTCTTTTTTATTTAAATCATAAGCTTTACCATCAATAAGTCCTACACCTAATCTTGTCTTACCAGTTGGATAAGGTCTTTGTTGGCTAGTTTTAAATCCTTTATCCTCTTCCTCATCTCCAAGAAGAGCTAATGTCCCAAGCCCACCGAGTGTTGCTATTCCAGTACCAGATTTAGCAAAATCTACAGCTTTGTCAAAAAAAGATGTAGGAGCTTGAGCTTTTTGTATTGAACTAATGGTTGCCTCATTCATGGGTTCTGATCCACCAAAAAACCTAGCATCAGCCGTTGCATCACTAGGCATTTTTTGAAACCCTTTACCATATCCACTAAGATATGCGGTTCCTCCAGCCAAAGCTGCATTGGTTAATGCCTCTTCTACATCTCTTCCAGCAGCTAGACTTCCAATTCCAGAACCAATAGCCGCTCCAACAGGGCCTCCAAAATACATGCCAATGGCACTACCTATGACTGGTGCTGCTCGTTTTAATGTTCTTGTGATATTTTTAAATATTCCCATGTTAAATACTATACCATTTATGACACAATTTTAACAGTACCATTGTCGTTAAACAAGGAACCAGATTCTAGTCCTTCAGAACTTGTTGGCAATTGTGTTAAAGTTATCTTAGTTCCTCTTAATTCACCAGGGTTTTGTAACTGTGTTACTAACTGACTCAAACTTCTAACCATCTCATTAAAATATTCTACATTATATTCGTTAGGTGGCAACGAAAAGGTTGGTGGTACTAACTGTCTACTCATCTATCTCCATCCGCTCTTAAATCTACTCTTGGTGTACCAAGTCTCCAATTTACTTTAGGTGTTGTACTTTCTACTCTAAGACCAAATGATCTACCACGCAATCTTAAATGATTAAGTTCCGTGGTCGGTGTCACAGTATTCGTTGATGTTTTGACAAATCCACCACCTGGACTTCTTTGAGCTTTGAGTGAAAACACGGCTTGTTTATCACTAGCATTTATATCAGAGTCACTGTTATCAAAACTTAAATCAGGTAACATTCTTCTTAAAAAGATAAATTGATCTCCATCTTGAATATCTATAGGACTAGATTCAATGAAAGATGTAAAAGCAGTGCCATCGTTATCATTGCCACTTTCGTGATTATAAACAAGATTAGAGTCTGTAGCCATCGGATATTGATACACACCACGATCTAACCAAGCACTTCTTTTTAAACTTCCAACATACCAAATCTGTTGATCATAGTTATAAACTACATACTTGTCATTTTCTCCATCACCACCATTTTCTAATTTGTTTGAGTCAGAGGGATAAAACCAAAAGACTTCACCAAATGCAGAGTTTACACCAGCGTATACTTTTTCTGATTGTGTTTCGTTAAAATCATTAAACACATGATCACGAACTGAACAAGGAATAACTTGTACTCGACCATCATAAAGGTAAAAACGATCATATCCCATCCACAATACAGAATCTCCAACTGCAACTGCACTATTAAAACCTCTAACAGTTATGTTACTTGCAAGTTGATTAATACCAAATGTAAAAGGTGCTCCAATAAATTGCATACTATGGACAGAGGTGTCTGTTAGAATAATAATCTCTCTTCTTGTTTTAACCGCAGTGACAATTTCTGATCCAGAACCAACTCTTAAATCACCAGCCGTGTTAGTTGCACTAGGAATCCATTGAAATGGATTTTCTTGAGAACTAAACCTTACTAACAATCGATCTTGTGTTGAACTAGTTAAAGGATTTGCACCAAAACAAATAACATGACGATCACGCTCTGACACTATGACTTTCCTAGATTTAATTGGTGCTTGATCAGAAAGTTCGGTTAAGCTTTGAGCTCTCGTGCTAGTACCAAGTGTTTTGTCCCAATAGAATACACCACCATCTCTTTGATTAAATATCAAATCTTCACCAAAATTATCTTGTGACCATAATCTAATTGTGCCACCACCAGCAGTTTCAGTAGAGGCTTGTCCCCAACCGTCTGCACCCCATGTGCCAGCACCCCAACCATCACCTGGAACAACAGTGTTAATACCTATGTTGAGTTGATACTCTGCGTCTGCACTACCAGCACTTGCTAAAGTTGCTGCGGCATTATCGCTTAATGTAATTGTGTAAGTGCCAGTGGTAGGCACAGTGATGATTTCATGTTCTGCATTAAGTTGTGTGTTTAAAGTTGAATCTCCAGTGTTTGCATTACTAAACGTAACGAAATCTCCTACTAATGCACCATGAGAACTATCATTTACAGTTACAGTTGTACTAGAAGTTGATGTTATAAATGTAATCGCCATTAACTTTCATTCCTAAAATCTGTAACAGTTACATTTCCATCGGTTGTAGAAACTTCAACATCTCCTGTTGATGCTACCAATGCAGGATTTTCTAAGTTAAATGTTACAGTACCAACAGAACCAGTTGCACTAA
>Ga0209645_1001092_pt1 | contig 13761 bp, 14 predicted proteins | sample ETNvirenome_6_30_FD_184070 | JGI IMG/M metagenome (GOLD analysis project Ga0209645, IMG submission 184070) | Marine viral communities from the Pacific Ocean - ETNP_6_30 (SPAdes) (version 2) | ecosystem: Environmental > Aquatic > Marine > Oceanic | place: Pacific Ocean | collected 2013-06-19
CATCATATGCTGGTATTAACAATTTATGTGGCCATTTTTCAAAAGCAAATGTATCAACTAAATCTTCAATTTCTTTCTTATAAGGTTGTGCTTCATCCCAATTAACTTTACCTACTGGATTACCAGCTTTACTTAATTTTTTCCATATTCTCCAATGACCTCTACTAAAAGTACCAAAGCCACTTACTGAATCTTTTGTTTGCCAATCGTCAATAGATACAATTGCGTCTGGTCTTTTAATTAAAGTATATGCAGCGCCATACCAAAAACGAGCTGATAAACTATTAGGACCAAATACGAATACAAATACTTTATCATAATGTGATACATCTTCTCCCGGGACAATCGCTTTTTGAGTTACATCATGTCCTAAATCTTTTAAAACTTTAGGTAAAATTCTTGCTGATGTAGATATATTTAATGTACTTCTAGCTGTACCAACAGCTAATGCATTAAAACCTGTTATCAGTATCTTCACGTTGTTTCTCTCTTTCTTCGTAAATAACTTGTTCTATATCTGGTGGTGTCCAACCTTTTGGCTTTACAACATCAAAAGATGTACCACGTTTTTTTGATTTACTTTTAGTCCTTATCTTTTTCATATTAGCTTTTTGCACTTCTTCCCATGCTTTTTCAAAAGGTAGATTAAAAAGCCACGCAGTTCCTAAAGCAATATAAACTATATCAACAAGAGCATCTAATGCTGCTGCAGTATCTTTTTTAGTTAATGCTTGTGTATATTCCGCAAGTTCTTCTAATAAAAAAGCAGTTCTAAAATTTACTAATTCATTATCATCTGGTATTGACACAGTATCATTTTTTTTAAAACCGAATTTTTTATGAAATAAATCTATATCTTTTATTAGTGTATCACAATCTAAACATGCAAATTGATCTTTTTGATCCATAGAATTTTCATAATGTGATAATGGTGATGATAAAGTATTATCTTCTATAAATTTTTTAATTTGTTTTTTATTCATAGTAAAGATTCCTGTTCAGGTGCTTTTCTATAATCTACTATTTTTAATTCTTCTTTAGTTTTATTTTTATCTTCTATACTATTTTTAATTATTCTTGCTACATATTCAGCTACAGGAGGCATTACACCTCTTGCTATTTGTGAACCGATACTTGATGATGGTCCTTCCCATTTGTAATCTACAGGATAACCTGACATATATGCTAATTCTTTGTGACCAAATAATCTATCTTCTGTTGGATGAATATAAAAACCACCTGCTATTACAGGTATATGTGCATCTTCTTTTAATCTCCATTTCATAAACTGAGGTCTACCTTTTACACCACCACGCATACCACCTCTTACCCAAGTTTCAGGTGGATTATATCTTTCCCATGTTACTCTTAAACTTTCTCCTTGTTTACAATATTTTAAATATGGTATTTCATTTTTACCAAGTTTCATTAAATGTCCAATATCTTTTCCATGTTCTTTTTTAAATGAATCTAAAACTTCTTTTGTAGTTCTTAATGGTTGAAAATTTAAACCACCTGCATTTAAATCGTATTTAGTTGCTATGAAAAAAAATCTTTTTCTACTATGATTTAAACCAGTAAAGCCACCATCAATTAATAAATGAGTAACTTGATATCCTAATTCATTTGCTTCTTTAGTAAATTCCATGATCATCGGTCTACCACCATTCTTACTATAAACTCTTGGCACTGATTCAATAGCAATAGCTTTAGGATTTATTTCTTTTAATAAGTTAAAACTATCTCGCCAACATGCAATTCTAGGATCTTCTCTCCACGCACCTGCGCCTTTCTGTGCGCCACCTAAATTTGACCAAGGTGCACATGGTGGATTACAATAAACAAAATCTATTTTATTTTTATATTTTTTTCTTGGCCAATTTTCAACACCTTCAAAGATAGGTATGTTAGGATAATTTGCTTGAAAAGTTTTTTTATAAGCAGCAGGTTTACCTTCGAAATGTGCTTCAACATTAAAATGTTTACTTACTCCGATTGTAAAACCACCTGCAAAAATATATGTTCCCAATGCTTTCATAATAATTCGTAACTATACTTTGTTTCGGGCTGCAAGATGAACAAATTTTTTTTAGCTCTCGTTATAGCAACATAAAAAACTCTATGTTCATCATCTGGTTCTACCGATAGTTTTTTCCATGTTTTATAGGAAATATCAGATATTACCACAACATTTTCACTTTCTCCACCTTTCATTCCATGTATTGTTGATAACCTAATTCTAGCTTTATTTTTAAATATATCACCAGATTTGACTAATGATTCGAACATTAATAAATCCGAAGGATCAAGACCGTGTAAAATATTTTGCCAATCTCCCTCTGCAATTAGTCCACAATTTTCTTTTAAATACTGAAAATTAAAGTCTAATTCAGTATCTATACCTTTTAAATTTTTGTAACCTCTTTTAACTCCAACACCAGTTCTTAAACAGGAATATAGTTTTTTTAATTCATCATAATTAATTGTAAGACCTTCTTGTAAAGATAACCATGCTCTTATTGCAATTACATATTTATTAGCTCTAAACTCGTGGTGACCTTTTTCATAAAACCAACCCATTCTTCTACAATATGATTCAGCTCTACTTAACTGATACCCGGATCTTGCTAAAACTAACCAATCTCCTTTAGACATATCAACATCTTCTATTGATGTAATTTCTGTTATACTTCCTTCTTCATCTTTACAACCCCATTCTTTTATTTGTCTTAAAGATATTCTATGAGAAATTGTACATGCTAGTTTATGTATTTTTTTAGGAAGCCTATAACTTATTGGTAATATTTTTATATTTCCATTTATAGATAAAAATTTTTTAACATCAGCACCTGCCCACCTGTAAATCGCTTGATCATCGTCACCAGCAATATATCTAACTTTACAATGTTTACTTATCTTTTCAATTACTTTCCATTGTTTAGTTGTTAAATCTTGTGCTTCATCTACAAAAATAATATCTAATTTAGGTATATGTTCTTCTGTTATAAATGCGTCAAGCATATCTGTAAAATCAAGAAGTTTCTTTTTCTTTTTAAAATTTTTTAATGCCATAGAAAAAAATTCTTGCTCGTGCCAACTATGTTCGCATTCTAATTCTTTCCACACTTCTTTTAAATTTCTTTCACTTGATCTACTGACCTCATCACAAAATAAAAGTAAATCACCTCTTTTACCACCAACAGATAAACCAGAATTATCTTCTTCAGATACACCCGACATTTCTATTCTTACTAACTCACTAAATTCTCTTACACGTTCTCCTTTAAAAACTTGACCACTATTTATATTTAATGTTCTATAACAAAGACTATGTATAGTTCTAAAAAATTCTAAATCATCATTAGATAAATTAAATTTTTTTATAACTCTATTTCTTGCTTCTTTTAAAGCACGTCTTGTAAATGAAAAAAAACCTATTTTATTTGCTTCGTATCCTTCAGAAATTTTTTCTTCTAATATATTTAAAAGAGTTGTAGTTTTACCTGTTCCAGGACTACCAAATATTTTAACAGTATTATCCATGTTTCTTATAAATATTTCTAATTACTTCGTGTTGTTTACTAGATAATAAAATATGTTCGTCATATTTATCTAGCTTATCTATCATAGATTTACAAAAATCACTTTCCCAAGCATTTAATTTAGTATAATCTATTGCGTGTAAAAATTTAACTAAATTTTTATATTGTTGACCGTCTATTCTTTTTAAAAGTTCTTTTGGTATTTCTTGATGTTTTAATAATTCTATATCTTTTCTTTTCATATGAAAATAAAGCTCTCTACATAATTGAACATCTAATAAAGCATCGTGATAAGGTTGTTCTCCTCCATGAAAGAAAAATTTAAAACATTCTTCTAACTTAGGAAACTTATAATCTTTAAATTCACTTTTAAGTTTCATAACATTTTTTGCTGACATCATAGTACAATGTGTATTATCAGGTATTTTATACATAAAACCTAGCTGATTAAATTCTCTTACCATAATTTGTAAATCAAAAGCTAAATTATGTGCAACAATAGTATGACATTTAGACATAAAATAAGTCATAGTTGCTAAAGGTAGTTCTAACTTAATACCAGTTCTTTGTGCTTCTTCTGTAGTAATACCATTAACTTTAGTTGCTTCTTTTGGTATTTTAAATTTCTTATTTGGTTCTATTCTACAAGATTGTTGAGCTATTACTTTTTCATTATCATCGCAAACTTGATATGCAACACTAACTAATTTAGGTTGATCTTCATGTTCAGGATTTAAATCACGCCTCCATAAACCATTAGTTTCTGTATCAAAAAAAATATACATTATTATCCTTTCAATAAATTAAATTCAAGACCTTCAATTTCTACTTTTGCATCTTTTTTATTTTTCTTTTGATCTTGCTCTAAAAAAATTATTGCTGCAGTTAAACCATCTTTGTCTACTGCATACCAATCTTTATTATAATTTTTAGCAAAATCAAGAAGAATATTAATTGCTCTTTCTTTATTCATAAGCCTCCTTTTTAATTTCTGGTTGTGTAAATTGCTCAGTTTGCATTTCAAAGTTAGGAACAGACCAGGTATTTAAAAATTTACCTTTAACTTTTTTAGAATCATGTTCTGCACCTAAATTTTTTAGATAGGCAGTAATTTCATTTAATTTAAATTCTTTAAATCTATGTCTATCTAAAAATTCCATAAAATCATTAATTCTAAACTCTGTAACTTTCTCGTGTATTATTGCTTTACCACGCAATATATCTTCTATATCACTAGATGACGTTGAACCAGTACAAAATTTTTCTAATAAATCAAATAATCTACCTTCATTACTACTATCTTTTGGTGCTTCAACAGGGATAACTCTAGACATTAAATCATTTACTGTTTCAGTCCATAATTTATCATTTATTTTAGGTAATAACATATCTAAGTTTTCAAAAACTACTTGTTTAAAATCTAAAAAATTATAAATTTGTTTGCTAGACAAAGGACCTATTTTTTTTTCTGAAAGTGTTAAAAAATATTGCGGTGGATTAGTTAAAATTTTAGTAACACTATTTAAAACAGGCATAGTGCCATCATCGTTAATACCAAATTCACAAGTAATACATTTAGTTTTATTGCAAACTGAATTTATTGGACTATCTTTGCATTTATAATTATATGTTTTTTTATCTAAACTTTGTAATACAGCAGTAAATTCTCTTGGTTTAAGTGGAGGATCTATGTAATCATCGTTATATTGCTCTAATTTATCTTGCCATTCTTCTGGAAATCTTTTTCTTAAATAGACACCTATGTTAAATAATCCATTATTTCTACTACCTTCTCCTAAAGCACCTTGAGAAAGTAAATCTTGTAAACAAGGAGGACCACCTGGTAAAATTTCGTTAGATTTATTTAATTTTTTTATAAATTTTAAATCAATATCTTCTAATGAATCAACTGCAAACTTATCTACCCATTTAATAAAGTGATCAAGACTTAATGCTGAACCATCATATAAAGCATATCTGTCGGTACTATCTCCTTGAAAGTATGGCATATTTAACCAGCTACCAACATCTGTATCATCTAATAATTTAGTTTGTTGTGGTCTTAAATCGTATTTAATAAAACCGAATGCTTTTGCAACATCTTTAAGTTTTTCGATCATAGATTTTGCACTTACAAATTTTTTAGTAAATATAAATATATGTGCACCACCTGATTTTGATCTACAAACTATTAAATTTTTTTTTACAAATTGTTTCGAAATTTTTTCTATGTTAACTGAATAGTCATCTACATCTAGACAACCCCATTTACATTTATTATCTTCGTTTATAGGAACAACACCTAAACCGTTTTTGCCGGATAGATGATGTTCCCATAATTCTTTTTTATATTCTTCTCTAATAGTTTTTCCATAGCCATCAAGCTTAGGTCCTTTTCTTTCTGTAATATAGAAAAGACCATAAGCCCGATTTAATCCTGGAAATATCCTATAAAGATTTTCTACAGACATACTTAAAATGGTGTTTTTGTATCATCTGTACCTGTATCAGCATCAATAGGTTCTGATGCCTTTACTTTTCCTTGAGTAACTGAATCTGCAAGAGTTTCAGCTTCTGCAAAAGTATCTTTACTTTCAATCATGCCTACTTCCTCTAATTTATATTTATGCCAGTTACCTAGATCATTTTCTGCCTCTACAGTTGATAACGCAAATTTAAAAAGAAAAGAAGGCGCCTCTACAGTTTGCCCTTTTACGTTAATTCTTTTCATTTTTAAAAGTGTATTCCATTTTCTAGAAACAGATAAATTACTAGATGTCATAGTTAAAACAGCAGGACTATATTGATCTTTGCCAGTTTTTACTAAAACAAAATGTTCAGCTGTATCAACAATTTGATTTTCGCCTAACATTGATTTTCTAGTTTTAGGATCTGTAGTAGTACCTTCTGGTTTAGAATCATGTACTTCTACTAAACCTCCACCTTTATCTCTCGGTACCCACTCTACATATGTTTTTCTATAACCACAAGGTATTACTTCTATCTTTTCGTAAACCTCATTAGTTACAGTGTTAAATATCATACCCTCTTCTGCACCTTCAATGTATTTCTCATCTTTCTTCTTACGTTGAGGTGAGCCAGATTGTATGATCGCTAGTCTAGGTATAGTAATGTCATCATTACTAACATTTTGTAAACCTTTACCAGCATTTTTTACTATCAAATCAGCATTGATATTACCAATAGATAATTCGCTGTTTGATTTTTTTACCATCTTATCACTCATTATTTCTCCTTTCCGAGTGTTACTTTTGCAATAGAAGCTTCATAAACATTAAAATATTCTTCTGGTAAAGTTTCTCCTAATGAATATCTTTCTTTTGCAAATGTTTTTAAAGTTTGAGGATGAACACTACTTTTTTCGTCATAAGGTATATTCTTAAAATTTTTAGATAATACCTTTATTAACTTATCAGCTTGATCATACTCTCCCTTAGCAAAACTAACTTTAACATCGTGTTTAATTAGTCCTGCATGTCCTTCTTTTTCTAACCAAGATAAAGCTTTTGATAATTTATCTTTTGGAATAGAACAGAAGATTTCATCTTTGACTTTAATTTGACTTCCGTCTTTTAAATCAAATCTAGTCATACCGTTACAGGCTTGCATAGCATCTGGTAGTTCTCTTTCTTCAATCTCTCTTATTTCAGCTTTGAGTTGTTTTAATCTTTCCTCTTCAGCTTCGAGATTTCTTTTTTTCTCTACCAACTTGTTTCCAATAGCTGTAACAGTTTCTAAACCTACTGGTTCAAGTTTCTTTTTTTTGTGCTTTTCTACAGCATCAAATATCCAAGTTTTTTTCTTAGACATCATTTTCTCCTTTCTGATAATAGTCAATAAATACATTATAATAGGCTTTATTTTCTCTATCCCATTTAAGTATATTTACTTTACCATTATTATTATCTGAGGCTGCAATTGCTGCTATACCAATTGCAACTGGATCACCCATAGCAAGTATAAAATCTTTATCACTATAATCTTTTAGTTTAGATTTTAACAATCTTACTACAGGAGCAGATGACAATGTAATTTGTTTACCTGGTTTTAATAGAGGTATAAGCTCTCCATAATGACCAGCCGCAAGAATATTTACATTTGGATTTTCTTGCACTACAAAAACTCTCGCCATATTTTCTCCTTTCTCATTTTTAGATTTACTTATAAATTAAATTCTATATAAAGTAAATTATTATTTAGAAAACAGAAAGAGTAAATGCAAGTAAAATTTATAGACGAAAAAAAATTTTTAAAGTATAATTTTAAAACAAAGCCTTACCAACATCAATATGATGCATTTATTAAAAGCAAAGATAAAAATAGTTATGCTTTATTTATGGAACAAGGTACAGGTAAGTCTAAAGTTATTATTGATAACATTGCCTATCTTTATCGTAAAGGTAGCATTGATACTGCTATTATTGCTGCCCCTAAAGGTGTGTATCGTAATTGGCATGCTTCAGAGTTTAAAACTCATATGCCAGAAGATGTTGTTAGTTTTACAGATTTATGTATATGGAATCCTGTCGAAACTAAAACGAATGTTGATAAACTTATTGAGTTTTTAAAACCATCTGTTAAATTAAAATTTTTTATAATTAATATAGAAGCTCTATCTACAGATAAAGGTAAAAATTATTTACACAGATTATTAAATTCAGGTAAATGTTTCTTTTGTATAGATGAAAGCACTAATATTAAAAATAGAACAGCAAGAAGAACTAAAGCATGTCTTAAATTAGGTAGGTTAGCAAAGTATAAAAGAATATTAACTGGAACACCAGTGACACAAGGTCCATTAGACTTATGGTCTCAAATAAATTTTTTAGATGAATACATATTACAAAACAGTTTCTATGCTTATAGAAATACTTTTTGTGTTATACAAAGACGAAGATTATCTTCACATAGTTTTGATGAAGTAGTAGGTTATCAGAGATTAGACGAGCTACAAAAAATATTAGATAAACACTCTTTTAGAGTAACTAAAGAAGAATGTTTAGATTTACCAGCTAAACTACGTCAAATAAGACATATCGACATGACGCCGGCTCAAAGGCGCATGTACGCACTACTTAAAAAACGTGCTATACTAGAACTAGAACGTGAAAAATTAGTGACTGCGCCTCTTATTATCACACGAATACTTAGATTACAGCAGATATTATGTGGTTTTGTTAAAACTGATGATGGAATCATAGAAAATATACAAGGTGAAAATCCAAGAATAAATGAGCTTATGGATGTAATAGAAGAAACTCAAGGTAACATTATTATATGGGCTACATATCGAAACTCTATTAAATTGATCCGTGATACTCTAGCCAAAAAATATGGTGCTAATAAAGTTGCAACATACTTCGGTGATACACCGTCAGAAGAAAGACAAAACATCGTAGAGAAATTTCAAAAAGGACAGATTAGATTTTTTATAGGACAGCCTAGAACTGGAGGTTATGGTTTAACTTTAACTAATGCTAAAACTGTTATCTATTTTAATAATACTTATGATATGGAAGTAAGATTACAATCAGAAGATAGAGCACATAGAATTGGTCAAAAAGATAAAGTGTTATATATAGACTTTGTATGTCCTAAAACACTAGATGAAAAAATAATTAAAACATTAAATACTAAGAAAAAATTAGCAGATCAAATAACTGGCGATAATTGGAAAGAACTGTTTAAAGAAATTTAATCTTTACACTTACATCTTTTTCCAAAGATTTTTTCTATAAGTTTATGTAAAAATTTTTTTATCATTTCTTTTTAATTATATCTGCACCTTTTAAGCCATAAATAGCAGATACAACACCAATAAATAATGCTTGATACCAAAATGGCATATTATTAAATTTATCAAAGAACATATCTACTTTTTCCATAATATTAGGATCATCACTAAAGATAGACCAGATTAACAACATAACAGGCGCCGACACCAAAATTAATACAAACTCATCTTTCCATCCCTGTTGATTATTTTGTATTACTGCTTTTTTATATTCTAATTCTCCAGATGCCATACGTTCTGCATGTTTCATTTCTGCAACTGATTCTAGCTCTCTAGTCTTTCTTCTATTCGCAGCAATAGACATACCTGTTTTAATCATACCTGGAACTAACTTTGCTGCAATATTAAGCCACATTTATGTCCTCTTTATGTAACCATTCTTTTAAATTAAAACCAGGACAATTTGGTTTATTATCTTGTACATCGCAATGTCCTACTATCTCTACTACATTAGGATTAGTTCTTTTTAATTTTAAGATTAATTCTTTTAAAGATATAAATTGTTCTAATGTAAAATTATTTTCTGGTCCACCATCTTTAGCCATACCACCTACTAAACAAATACCAATACTTCTTGAATTTACTGCTGGTGCGTGTGCACCTTGAAAACCTTCTGGTCTACCAACTTCAGTTTTTCCATCACGTTTTATAATGTAATGATAACCAACATCATCCCAACCATTATCTTCTACGTGCCATTTACGAATTTCTTTATAACCAATATCCATTGTAGCTTTTGTTGCAGCACAATGTATTACAATCATATCTGTTTTTTTTCTTAATTCCATATCGCTTTTCTTTTTGGCACTATTCTACATTTTTTATTTAGTAAGTCTACAGATAAAATATGTATACGTTTGTCTTTAATTCTAGGAGAACGAGCTATAATACTTCCGTCTTTTCTTTTACCTAACATTTTTACATCAAAAAATTTATGCTCTAAAGTTTTAGGATCCACGGCAATTAAATCAATTGCACAATGTGTTTGACTACCTTTAAATACATAATAACCTTGGTCTTGTAACCATACTACTGCTAAATTCTCACAAAGACAACCTTTGTTTTTTTTAATCATTTATAATAAGTTGTATTAATGTTGATCCTAAACCTGTCATTATTAAAGCTGCTGCACCTATAAGTATTTTTTCTAATCTAGCTATTTGTTTTGCCAAACTTTCAATTTTATCATGAGTTTCTTTTTGCATTATTCTACATAACTTTTCGTGATTATCAATACGAATATGTGCTGTTGTAGCTGTAGTTATTTTTTTTCTATTCGCCATATTTTTCTTTAAATTCTTCTTCATCGAAATCTCTTTTTTCTTCTTCTTTAGCTCCCGATACTGCCTCTTTAATAAATTTACCACCTTTACCAATTTGACCAAATACAGATTGTAGAGCTTCTATTGCAAATCTACCAGATACATCTATTGGATAAAATACATCAGCATTATTTTCCATTTTATCTATTCCTCTAACTTCTTCATATTTATCTTTTGCATATTCTTTATAAACCAAAGGGTTTCTCAAAGGATTACCAGTAAACATTTTTCTTGCACCCATTCCTCTGTTTAATCCTAAATTAGCATAATCTATTAAATTATCTGCTGTTGCATATTTTGATAAAGCTTTACCAAAGCCTTCACTGTTATCAATTTTAATTTTTTTTAAAACTTTATCTATTAAAGTGCCTCTTTGTTTAATTCCCATATTATCCATAAATCTAGGATAATTACCACCTAAGAAATTTCTCTTTGCTGCTTCTATAAATTTTCCGTAATCTGTAAATAAAAATAAGTTGTCAGAATTAATTTTAAATAAATCCATAATACGTGCAACTCTATTTAAAACTAATCTTTTATGGTTTAACGGTCCAGCGAATATATCAACAAATAATCCAGCTTGATTTGCAATATCAGTTATTCCTTTACCAGCAGCTATTGATCCACTGCCTACAGGCTCTTGTAACATTCTTAAAGTTTGTCCCATTTCAAAAAAAGTATCATAAAAATTATCATTATATAATTGTTTAATAGATCCTCTGTTTTGTTTTAAGAAAGATATTAATTTTTCTCCGTTTAATGATTCTGTAGATTTATATATAAATCCACCTGCTTTACCTGCACCAGTTGATCGTTCCATCATTTCATTTAAAAATAATGTTCTAATATTTGCTTTAGTAGTATCAGGTAATGCTTTTAATAAACCTGTAATATTTTTTTTATTAGAACTCTCTATTATATGTTTTACAATTTGACCAGGTGCTGAATTATTAACTATATCTACACTTAAACCAGGTAGTGCTTTTGCAATAGCAGTATTTTGATCTAATATGAAATTTTGTGCATTTTCATAACCTTTTACTACTTTACCTGCTTTTTTAAAAAAAGTACCATATTCTTTTTTACCTAAAATTGATTCATAGTTTTTACCAAATTTACTAATAAATTCATCGTGTGTTAATTTTTTTACACCATCTTTTGGAAATACATTATTAAAATAATTTCTATATAAAGTATTTTTAATTGTTAAATTAAGACTTTCAGGAATTACTCCACTATTTATTAATGTTCCGAGTTCTTCAGCATTTACTCTAGCTGATACAGAATCATCTACAAATTTTTTAAATAAACTTTCTGATTCCGCAGCAAGTTTTCTACCTGATACCATTGTTTGAAAAGCTGTTTTAACTGATCCTCCACCAAAATCATTTGCCCAATTTTTAAATATGTTATTTTGTTTAAGTGAAATTAATTTTTGTTGTTTGTTAAAAGCTTGAACTACATCATCTGGTGCTTCCATTAAATTGTTATAAATAATATTATTTAATTTACCTTTAATTTGTCTATAAACACCTTTAGCTCTACCTACAGATTGTTCTTCAAAAACATCTATTGCATTTTTAAATCCATATATTTCTTTTAATGTTAACTTACCTTGTTTTTGTAAAGTAGTAAAACCTTCTGCTAAAGTTTTAAAATCTTTTGCAGTTTCTTTATAACCTGTTCTTTCAAATAATTTTCTTAATGCTATTAATGTATTTCTATCTTTAACTTTTTTAAATGTTTTTGAACCTGGTTTAACTTTTCTTATTTCTCCTTTTGGAAAAATATTAAACTCAAAAAACTTTTTATCTTTTTGTATTAATTTAATAACTGGTGTAAAACCTTTTAAATCTATCTGTCCTTTAAAGTTTGTTACATATTTATTTATAACACTATCTACCTCTGTTAATCCTGCTTGTAAAGCTCTATAACTATCATCAATAGTTATTCCAAATCTATCTAAAATATCTGTTGTAACATCGCCTATTGTATCTTTTTCTAAATTCAAAAGATCATCAGTTTTACTTACTGCTTCTAATTCAGCTTTATTTATTGCAGCACGAGATATAGATTTAACTTCTGATTCTGCTGCATCTATTAATAAATCTGCAGTAGTATTATTTACAGTTCTTAATCCTGTTGTTCCCTTAATTATTTTATCTTCTATTGTTTTAAATGATGCTTTCGTTTTAATACTCTCTACCTCATCAGCAATTAAACCTTTTGCAATTCTAGATTTTTTTTGTAATGCAGGTGATTCTATTAATGCTTTACCTAAACTTACTGCAAAATAATCATTAGCTTCTTGCTCTGTTAAATTAAAATTTTTTTGAAATTTGTTTTTTACTTTAGATACTTTTTCTAAAACTTCATTATTTGTTTTTCCTTTAGCTTCTACAAACTCTTTTAATGTACCAGAGCTTAAAGAACTTTTACCAAGTATAGTTGGTAACACTAATTTAGCAGCACTTAAAAATGCAGAAGTTGCTACAGCATCTAATGCACCATATTTTATTGCTGCATTTAAAGCAACTTTATTAAATTCTTCTGGATCAGGGTACATATCTTTTTGTAAACCTAACTTATGATAACCATACATTAACCTTGCATACTCAGTTAAAGCACCTGCAGATGCAGAACCAGCGACTGTTCCAACAGGGCCTCCAACACTTCCAAAAGTACCACCAACAATTGATGCAACTATTGGTGCAGTGTCCGCACCCATATCAGCAAAATCTCTCATACCTACTAATGGAGAATCAACAGCAGCAAACATTCCTGTTCCTCCTAACTCTTTTGGAATTCTATAAACTAAACCTATATCTTCTTTACCGCCAAATTTTAATTTTCGATATGTAACTTCAATGCCTTCTGAATATTTATTAATTGTGTCTATGTCATAATTTTGTTTTAAATTATCGATTATTAATTTTTTAAAATTTCTTTCTGTTGCTTGAGGATTATTTAAACCAAAACTTGCTAAATATCTTATGTTTCCATCTAATTCTGTATCTTTGCCTGCAGCGATACCATTAGATTCAAATAAATCTTTACCAGAAATATATCCTGATTCTTGTTC
>Ga0209645_1001093_pt1 | contig 13756 bp, 22 predicted proteins | sample ETNvirenome_6_30_FD_184070 | JGI IMG/M metagenome (GOLD analysis project Ga0209645, IMG submission 184070) | Marine viral communities from the Pacific Ocean - ETNP_6_30 (SPAdes) (version 2) | ecosystem: Environmental > Aquatic > Marine > Oceanic | place: Pacific Ocean | collected 2013-06-19
GTGTACGTTCATAAAATAATGTACTCATATCATTTAAAATTTGTGACGTCCTAAGATCGTCTGATTAATATAAAAATAAAATTGCTCTAGGGTCAATTTCCTTTATTATAAATAGTGTTAATTTTCTTTTTTTAATGACCTTCTTTCCAGTTATCTGCTATTTCAGGTGGTGCTTTTAAAGTCACTCCAGGTAGTACTAGATTAGTCTCCATAATGTGTTGAACTATAGGTGCAAATTCTTTAGCTTGATCTTCTCTGATATTGATTATAAGTTGATCATGAACTTGTGCTTGTACTACAGCGTCAATATTCATCTCTTTGGCTTTACGGTTAATTTTTAAAGCTGCTCTATTAACTACAGATGCTGCTAAAGACTGTAACTGAAAGTTAAGACAGTTATTAAGTCCGTTTCTATAATCTCTATATACCTGTAAAACTTGATCTTTACCGTATTGATCCGATAGTTGATTTCTAAATCTCCAATCCATTATTCTCTCACCAAACTTCTCATAGATCTTCTTCACTTTAGGTAAGTGACGAATCCTACCAACATAGTTTTTGATATATCCATGATCTTTAACTTGAAGCCTAGATTCCTCTCTCCATCTTTTTAGGTCAGGAAAACCATCTAAATAACCTGCAACAAGTTTCTCTGCTTCCTTTGTAGGTATTCCTAAAGTCATTCCTAAAGCATACGCTTCCATTCCATAAGCAATACCTAATGAATAAGCTTTTGCTTGATTACGCTTAACTGGATCTAATTTTTTAAGGTAGTTATCTGCTTTTTTATCTGGGGATACTCCTTTTAGTTCTTCTGTTTGTATTGCAACGGTAGAGTAGAAATCCCAACCGTTATTAAAAATATCTTGAAGCTTTTTATCTCCAGTTACAGACGCAAAACAATGAGGTTCAAGTGATTCGTAATCCGAGTCTATTACTTTTCTACCGCTACCTGCAATTAGGAATGCTCTAACTATATTAGTATAATTAACAATAATAGGAGCATCTTCTCCTTCTTCTTTAGGTTTAGGAAGCTGTTGTGCGTCAGAGCCGTATCGACCGGACACAGTTCCGTGTTGCTTAAAGTAAAAGTAGTATCTACCGTCTTCGCTATTGTCTATGAATCTATCTATATAAGTAGATTTTATCTTTAGTAGCTTATTGTAAATACGTAAATTCTCTGCCCAAGCATAAGTCTTAGCAAGAGACTCTAACATATCCATATCAAATTGAGCTTGACCTTTTCTCGTCTTACTCTTAGCTTTTATACCCATATAGTTAAAAACTATTTCTCCTAAGTGCTTTTTAGATTGAATATTTATATATTCTCCATCGTTTTTATCTTTCCATAAAGCCATAGATATCCTAGCTATTTCTAACTCCTCTAAAACAGAATTATCACCAGTCAATAGAAACTGTTTAGCTGGACTATCTTCTAGTTCCTCTATATTTTTTTGAGTAAGAGAGTACTTACCGGTTTTTTCTGATTTAGGTAACGCTAAGGAGTATCTTTGAGCAAGCATTTGAGCCCAACTTCCTTTATGGTTAGGAGGGAAGTTATCAAAAGCTGTATTCATAACCCATTTTTTAGCCTCTGAAGTAGCTAATAGGCTTTTCATTACAATCTCTTTATTCTCTTCTAAATCTTTTACAATATTATCATGAGTTTTATGAAGAAGGTCCATATCTAAATCTACTCCGTACTCCTCCATAGGGATAGTAACCTCTTTATAAATCGGCATTACTTCCTCTTCAAAGAAGAACTTTTCTAAGTTTTCTTCTTTTAGCTTAGTTAAGAAATAGTTACATAAACGTAAAGTTAAATCTGTATCTGCTGATGCGTATTTAGAAAGTATATCTAGATCTGCTTTATATATCTCGAAGTTAGTTTTAGTTACTTCTCCTCCATTAGCTTTAATAGAGTCTTTTAATTCTATTTGCTCTTCATTAGCTGCTTTTTCTACGTCTAGGCCAATATGCTCCTGAACTGAGATTGCTAGAGGTTTTAATCCAAACACTCCCATACCGGCACCTTCTTCTTGTACTGTATGAACGAGGAGCAACGTCTCTACCCAAAGATCTTCTAATAAATCTACACCAAAGTAGTTCTTAATAAACCTACAGTCAAACGAAGCATTATGCATTACTAACTTCTTACCTTTAAGCATTTTAAGCAAGTTCTTAGAAATAACTTCTGCGGATGTACCGTCAATAATTTGCGGCTGTAGAAGATTCTTTTCAAAATTCCATACTAATGTAGGAAGGTAGAACCCTACTCCCTCTGCACCAGATATAGACCATCCTACAATCTTACCTTTTCTCATATTTAAAGAAGTAGTTTCCGTATCTATTGCAATAACATCTGACTCTTCTATATGTTGAAACATTAGTTTTAGAGTTTCAGAATCTCTAACTGTGTAATATTTTTTTTCTATTTGCATATATAACCTATTATTAATTTCGTTGCATATTAAGTGCTGGTACATCTCCAACTTTATTATAATAATCATGAAGCATTGCTTCTTCTAAACCTTTCTGATAATTAATATAGAAAGAATAATTCAGTAAAGAAAATTTTTCTTTAGGTGTTTTTAAAGCATATATAAGTACCTTATCGTACTTATCTTTTATTTCAGCTCTAATTCTATTATTACCTAAGTTACTTACACATTTATATTGAGTGTTAATTCTGTGGTATAGATTTGCTGATTGACCTATTTTAAGTACCTCTCCTTCTAGAGAGCATATTAAATAAACGCCAGGATGTTTATTCCAATCTTGTTTTTTAATTGTGAATTCTACATCCACACCTTGTTTTAACCTATCACTAGTATACATACAAGCAATCTTTTCAAAACCTTTTTCTTGCCAATATTTAGCTGTTTTCATATAACCTATTTTATACTTTAATATAAGAAAAAAGTTGCAATTACGCAACTTAAATCTTTAATATTCTCCATATAAATCCCATACTTCTGGTTCAGGTTCTGGTAGGTTTACTTCTTCTTCTACTATAGCAAATAGTTTCCCATTCAGTGGTTCTAATCTATAATGACCTTTAAATTTAGTCTTTCTCATATACTGTGTAAGGGTTTGAACTAGACCTTCTATCACTACGTCTTTATCTATTACTAGTTCCCAATTATCACCAGGAGGAACTCTTGTAGCTATAAGCTTATTTTCTTCAACTAACTCTTTCATTTTCTATTTGTTTAGCAATTAAAGTTTTAAATTTTGTTGTTGACCAACCGTGATCTCTATCTACCCAATGTATAGGAATATTTAAATTATCTCCAGTAAAAGATTTATTTTTATAGTCATCTCCTAAAAATCTTACTTCTGGTTTTATCCTTTTAAGATGCCATAGTAATTTATCTTCTGTATCATAAGTAGTAATAATATCTATTTGTTTTAAAGAAGATAAAATTAATGACCTATCCCATACATCTAAAATTGGTTTAATTTTTTCTGGTCTTTCTTTAGACGGATCTATATGTAAGAAAAGGTGGAGTTTATCGCAGTGTTTTTTACATTCATTAAAAAGCTTAATATACCCCGGATGTATAACATCAAAAGCACCTGCAATAACTCCTGTAACCATACTACTGTCTAAGAGTTTTAGCGATTCTATAATCAATATTAGTAAAGAATTCTGGTATCAAGCTTTGATGAGTTGCTCTTACGGGATTAATATCTAATCCTCCTCTTCTAGTATACAGGCATGCTACCAATAATTGCTCAGGCTTATAAGCATCCATTAAATGCTTAAATACCATCTCACATATCTCTTCATGAAAATGACTTACAGTTCTATGAGATACAATATACTTTGCTAATGCATCTGCTGCAGGTACATCTTTACCGTTCATTCTAATAAAAACATCTCCCCAATCTGGTTGGTTTGTTACTCTACAGTTTGATCTAAGCAGATTAGATTTAAGCTTAACTTCAACAGTCTTTTCTAAACTATCCTCAATTGCTAATTGAGAAGAATCTGATTTAAAAGCTGTAAAGTCTATTTGATCTAAGTCTACAATATCTCCAAGATCAGAATACCCTTCAAAAGATAGAGCTTCTCCTTCTTCTTCAGAAGCATAAAATGAAACTATAGTATCTGTTTCTAATATCTCATCTAAATCTCTTTTAACTCTAGATTCAATTCCAGAAATACAATCTGCAGCATTATCACCTATTCTAGTCATATTAAATGAATTTAAATATAATTTAATAGATTTAGATTCTACGTGATATTCGCTATCTGCAGGACATACGATTTTTAACATACCCGCCACTGGCTGACCTTTAGTAGTAATAGCAGATACTTCATAACAGTTCCAGGTATCCACCCCTACAAAGCTGTCTGAGGTTAATCCGTAACCTTCTCTATTTAAGTATCGAGGCACTTTAACTAATAATTCTGGAGCATACGTATCTTTGTAACCGTCTCCTCCTACTTTTCCTAAGTGTTTAGAAGCAATTTCTACTACTTCTTGATAATTTTTAACGTCTGACATATTCTTATCCTTTAAATGTTTGTTTTTTACCACCTTCGTAAACATAAGCGTGGCCGTTTTCAATTAGTAGTTTATTTAAAGAGGTTTCTTCTCCGTCGATATAAATATCAGCAAGTACTCGACCATACTTACCTTTACCGTAAGATTGAATGATAAACTTACCATCATTCTTCTCTAAGTATTTTTTAGTAAAAGCTGTTGCTGCTAATCCTTTAGCTTTCTCAGCTTTATCTCTAGTTCTTTTTTCCCAGGTATCTACACCTTTAAATCTCAATCTTGCTTTTACCCAAGTATCGAATCCCAAGTCGATCATTACATCGGCTGTATCTCCATCGACTACTCTTAATAATTTTGCTCCGTATCTATACATCTATAATTAAATTTTGTTTTTCTATTATATCACTAGGGCTAACTCCGTTTTCACATCTACCGCAAATATCGAAACTAGAAAGGGGTGCTGGCATTATATCGTCGTATTCTTGTTCTAATATATTTCCTAGTATTTTTTCTAAGCTATAATCCATACAGCAAATTGATACTTCTCCATTTGGTAAAACAACATTATGATATAGATGCTCTACACAACCGCAAGTACTGGGTTGGCCTTTATGATCCATATGCTTAAACCTATCTCTTATTTTTGCCAGATCGGGCTTTATTTGAGCTTCTCCTAGTAAGTTTCCTGCTCGAGACCAAAAATTAGGTATTACAGGGTCTGGCCATAAGTGTTTAACTGAGTCGTGTACTTCTCCCATGCTCATGACATAGAATCCCTGTATATTATCCTGTACTTCGTAAAACCTCTCATATACCTTAGTTAATTTTTTTGAAAGCGGATGTTTAGCTATCCTTTCTTTATCAGGTAAATGTAAACAGAAGCCGCCGTTGGGACCAGTAGTCCAAGGTATTTCTTCAATAATATCTACATCTTCAACTTTCATCCCAACTCCCGTAGAAAAAGCAGAAACCGGATGTCCCTCATAATGAGCATACTCTACCATAGACGAACATTCTTTATTTAACCAGGGTTCTGTAAACCCGGAGAATGTAATTCTAACTTCTTTAGGTAGCTTATCTATAATCTTTATAAAATTTTCTTTGGATAATACCTTAGGTTGTCCCTTATGAGCATGGTAAATTTTTTCCAGAGTTCTTTGAGGACAGAATGCACAATCAACTATACAGCCTTTAGGCGATATTGTAGTTGTAAATTCTAATGTAGGCCATTTAGTAGTCCTCCAATAATTCCTCTTTTTTATCATGCTTCAAGTATAAACTTTAAAATTTGTTCTACTCTTTGCATAGGAGAACCAGTTACCGTCAAATAAGGCTGACGTACACCTTCTAATACATCTCTAAACTCTTCATCTACTTCTTTTCTCCATTCTTCACTAATACTTCTTACTCCGTCGTCTACTGAATCGAATTCAATAGGAAAGTAAATATAATGAGTATATTCGTTTTTTACTCTATTCCAAGTATCTTCTATATAGTTGAACGTATGTGAAGTTACTCCTTTCATAAACTTAGTATAAACTACCACATCCATATAACATCTATCTAATACTAAGTTATAAGGTTGAAGTAAAGCCTCTAAATGAAAACTACTAATAGCTAACTGAGTAGCACAAGTACCTTCTTCATTGATAGGAAATCCGTAACTACCTACAGTTCTAGTAGATTCGTTTACGAATTCGTATTTAGGTAATTTATTTTTAAGTAGCTCATAAACAGTAGTCTTACCTGTACTACTTGCTCCTACTAATGCAATTCTTTTAATCATAAAACCTCTTTTAAAAATTTACACCACATATATAAACTTCTATCTCTTAATATACGAAATAAATCATCAAGTTCCACCCCAAAGGTGTTAAATCTCTCTTCTAAAAGCACCCTACCTTCGTCTACTCCTGCTACTACTTTATGTAAAACTGCACCTGCATACTTATACTTCCCTTGTTTAATTCCTTCAAAAGCTCTAATCTGTGGATCTTTACCTTTTAGTTCTGGAAAATCGGTTATTAAACCTGGATGTCCGTTATATATTTTATATTCATTACATATACTAGGAGGCATTATTCTTAACCATCCATGAAGAGTAATTACAGGACTATCGTAGAGCTTAAGTATATCGTATATTTCTTCTTCCGTAGGTTTATTACTAACAGTAACCAGGCAATCTTTTTCTAATATTTCTGTATTAATAGTTCGTAATCGAGCAGGTCTTTCATTAGTAATTATAACATCAGGCCATCTATTAAGTGACTTAGAAATCTCTACTATCTCAGAACCTGTCTGACTAAAAAATGTTATCCATGGCTTACTCATACTGCTTTTTCAATAATATTCTCTAATCCTACCGGGTATGTATGTTTACCGTCGTTAATATCAAACCTGATTTTATCTTTACAGATATCTACTTGAACTCCCTCTCTTATGTTTTCTATTACTCCTTCTTCAAGTCTACCTAAAAACTTAAATCTTACTTTATCTCCTATTTTATATTTCTCTACTTCCATTTGCTAACCATCTAAATTTATGTATATTTCCTAAAATTAAATTAGTATCTTCAACCTCGTAGTTAATAAGTTCAAATAACTTTTGTCTTTCTTTAGACCATAGTCCATCTGAGTTATATTTAATTCCTTTTATTCCGTGTACAACTGGGTTGCTCGTATCTAAAGAATATATCCAAGGGTATTGAGAGTAGAACGAAAATTCTTGAGGTAATCCACAACCTAGTAGGTGGTGAGGCTTCTTTTCATTAATAATACCGTCTCTAACTAAATCTCCAAGTAGCTTAATACGTCCTAGCATCCAGCTAACGTACTTGTTAGGATGAGGTACCGACTCTGTATAATATGAATAATCGAAAGATATAGCTATCATATCTACGTCTGCAATCTTATCCATATATTCATAACATGCAACTATTTGTTTATAAGTCTTACCTTGAACTACTCCTATTTTTTTACCGTAAACTACATCAGCATAGTGCATATTCCAACTAGCCATCTGACTCATTGTCTTTTTTGCATTTTCTAATACATCTGGAACTATATACCAGGTAGGTCTTAATTCATTAATCCAATGAGCAAACTTATCAGCATCAAAAGCCTCTTCTAATTCAAAAATAGAATTATCTAAAATAACTTCTCTTCCTTTTTTTATAGCTTCTTTAAACTGATTATAATAATCTTTATCTTCTTCAAATAAATGTACTAAAGCATAATCATAATCTGTATATTTCTGAACATCGTTGAAGATGCTTTTAGGACTTTCATGAGCTATTTTAATCATCTAAGTTGATACTATTTAAAGAGTTACGTAATTCATTCATTGCATTTTCTAACTCCTCAGTATATTTTTCAGTTTCGGGAGTTAATGCTTCTTGTACGGCTTGTACTGCTATAGAAAGTGGAACCATCTCCATTTTGTGACTTTCTATGTATATCTTATGTTCATCTAAATTAATCATATTAAAAGAATTTTTTTAGATTAGGTCTAAAGTAGTTAATAGATTTCATTACTTTTCTATCTCTTGACCTGTAGACGATAAACCTCCCATTAACTTCTTCATAATGGCACGGCTCACCCTGTTCTTTAGCTCGTATGGAGACAGTCTGTATGGCTTCTTCCTCAGTAGAACAAGATTTTGACATATTACTTGCTTGTACTTCTTGATATGCTGGCCATATCTTATCCTTAAGGCCGTGTAACATAACACCGTTCCCAAGGGAAACATAAGTAATATCACACAAAGCATCCAGAACTTCCACGATGTCTCCGTTTTCGCAAGCTTGTCTATATTCCTCCAGTTCTTCGAGTATAAAGTCGTATACGAATTGCCATTCTTTTTTCTCTGGTATTGTTGGTTCATAATTGTTAGGTTTACCGAAAGTAGCATTAAATGTCTCTACTTCATCTACAAAAGGTACTCCGTTTACCCAAACAGGTAACTCTTCCTTTTCAAATAGTGATAATTGTTTACTCATCTTCTCTTTATTTTTAATCTTATTTTGAAACTTCATAAACGATCTTTCTTTATCGTTTAATAACCCTCCTATAGAATAAACCTTATCATCTTCTTCCGGCCAAGGTCCTGGTTTATCGGCCCATTCTAAAAACTCTAATACCTCAGGATCATTTTCAAAATCGTTATTATTTTCTTCTAATGACTGCATTTTTCTGCTAATTCTATATTTTTATAAAACTCAGCTTTAGCTGATGGTTCGTCTAGAAAAGCTCCGGTGAGTTTAGCTGTCTGCATAGAAGCACCTCCATGCTTAACTCCTCTACAAGAAACACATGCATGAGTTGCATTTACTTGTACTGCTACTCCTAAATTACCTTCACATATCTTATCTACTGCATTATGAATAGCTACTGTTAACTGCTCTTGAATAGCTCCTCTTCTACCGAACTGCTCTACTATTCTATTTAGTTTAGATAATCCTACTACCTTACCGTCTTCTGATGCTATGTAAGCAATACTTACTGTACCTCTAATAGCTTGATGATGATGAGAACACATAGACGTTACAGGTATGTTACTCTCCTGTACAATACCGTCATACCCATCAGAAGGAAATGCTGTAATCTTATCTAAAGGACTATATCTACCAGCCCATAAGTCATTTACGTATGCTTTAGCTACTCTAAATGGAGTATCTGCAGAATTAGGATCTTGTGCATAATCACAACCTAAAGCGGTTAAAAAGTCAGCATACGCTGCTGCTGCTCTTTCTATAATAACTTGCTTTTCATGATCAGTAAGTCTTGCTTCTGGTCCTGCTAATTTTTGTTTTTCCGCTAATTGAGTTGAAATACCGTTAGCGAATCCGGCTTGAACTAATTCTGTTCCTTCTATAAACTTTTTAGGCATATTATCTTTTATGTTTTTATTGAGGTTCTACGACTCGTTACTTAATGTAATATAAGTAATTTATTTTAATTATCCAAATAATCTTGAATTGATTTTGCTGATAAGTTTTCCCATGGAAATACAAGCCAATGGTCATCTTTTATATCTGTTCCTACAAACAGTGGACTAAATGAAGAAGAATATCTTCTAGCTAATGTAGCTGTTATAAAATTATGTCTCTGGATTTGAGCTAAGGTATTACCGGAATCTGCTATATCATCTACTACAAGTACTTTCTTTTTTAAATCTCCTGGTAGAGTTTTCGCTGCTTCTAATCCTATAAATGGAATTTCAAACTTATGAGACATTAGTACTGCTGGAATCAGCCCACCTCTAGGTACCCCGGTAATAAATTGAGGTTTTTCTATAGATTCTAATTTTTCTCCTATCGAATCGATTTGTTGATCCACCCAATCCCAATCATATACTACTTTTTTTGCCATTTTAAGATACATTTGTAGTCCAGTAGTTATTATCTAATGAATAACTTTCAGAACCTTTATTAATATTTTTTACTTTTTCTTTCAAATACTGCCATTGCTTAGGTGAAGCTGAATAAGGATGAACTCCGTCTACATAACCTTTAACCCAATCTATAAATTCTTTTTCTGTCATAACTTTAATTAATAATGAGATAGTATTAACTTATTATTATCCCATTTGTAGGATTTAAGTAATTCTCTATCTGCTTCCGTTTTAAACTCTACTGCGTCAAATGGTATAAAATTATCAACAACGTATTTTCTTATCTCTTTTAAAGTCACGTATTCATCTTCTACACCTTCCCAAGGATCCTCTGATATTAAGAAAATAGTGTTGTGACCTCCTAGTTTATAATCCCATACAGGGTATCCTTCGATAGATACTATACTTTTCATTTTATCAGGGCCTGCTGCTTCTATTAATTCTTTAAATTTAATCATTTTTAATAAATTCTTTTAGTTTATCTATTAGTACTAACACGTCATCAGGTTCCATAGTTATAGCACAACATGTATTAACATTTTCTTCTATTTCACTTAATATTTCTAATGCTTCTTCTCTAGACACAGCGTTCAGTATCAAATGCCATAATGTGTGCTCTTCCGGTAAACCTCCAACCTTTATCTCTAACAAAATCCATAACTACAGGATATGATTCTTTTAAACTTTCTCTAGTATCACCAGCAGGCATTGCCCATATCTTACCTTGAATCCATTTTTTAATATCTGATACATCCATTGGTTCAACATCTGTACCATAGCCAGCATCTCCAAATCCTTTTTGATGTAAAAGTTGACATAGTTTATCTACAAATTCTTCTACTTCACCTATCATAGATAACTCTTTATCTAATACTGGCTTTAAATGAAAATCTTTATGGTATATAATAGAATCCGATATAGCATCAATATTAAGCCTAAATTTATTATGACGTTTAATCATTCTTTCGTCTGTTATAGCTCCCTGAGGTGTTTCAACACCAACAACGGGGATACTATTACTATACTTAGGGCTAATACTAAGCAAGTTAATAGGATAATCGGTCCTAAGAAAATGAGATCCCTCAGTCTCAATAGTAATAAAGATGTTTTTTTCATTTGCAAAATGTGTTAATTCGTTAACTAAAGCTGGATGCATAGTTGGAGAACCACCTGTAAGCATCATTTCTTTTATATGCGGATTTGCTTCATACATATCAATAATATCCTGGAAGCAGAAAGTTCCTTTTTCTGGATGTATACTTGTGTACCAGCTATCACACCATCCTCCTTCTCCAAAATAACATCTATGAGTACATCCTGATGTTCTTACTACAATAGTAGGATATCCTTGTCTTGATCCTTCTGATTGTACTGCTGTATATACTTCTACTATTGGAAGTACTTTATTATAATCTTCTATTCTTTTTAGTCCCATATTATTTTTCTGATTCTTGATTCTCTCCCCACTTGCCTGATTTGCCAATAGCGGGTACATTTTCAATTAAGCTCTCTACCTTGTCGTCATAAGAAGTATAGATAGCAGTATTTTTTTCATGCTCCCTAAACTCTACTTGTACAACCCTAACTCTACCTTCGGTTTCTTCTTTAATAAAGTAATTAAGCTTTTGAAAGATAAATTCGGCAAATCTTTCTGCTCCAGTAGCAGGAATAATTCTAACTTGAGCAACTCCTGCCTCATGCATCTTTAAAAAAGAATCTTTAAAAGGATCATCTTCTGCTACTAAGAAAGTATGGTCTAATAACCAATCAAACCATTCTTTAGGATTAAATCCATCAATAGTTCCTTTAGCTCTTTTCATACCTCCAAAGTCCCATACCCAGTTTCTCTCATCTAGGTCTCCTTCAAACCATACTTTAACTGATGTTCCGTACCCGTGTAAGAAACGGCAGTGGGTACCTTCTGCCTTCCATTGACGAAAAACTGTAGAGAATCCGTCAAATACTTTTGTTGATCTAAATTTTCCCATAACTATAATTTAAACTAATTCTTCCCCTATTCCAACTATTTCAGCTAAAAATAGTCCAATAAATCCTATTTCAAACATACCGAAAAGTCCAAAGGCGCAAGCCCCTAGTCGAATTGCTGATTTAATAAATGAAATTCTTTGATGTAATTTTGGATCTGGGACTTTTTGTCCGTTTATTGAGATCCCTTCTTGGATTTGATGAACTTCTCTTTCATCTCTATCCCATAACTCTTTGTGTATTTCTTCTTGCATACTTGTGTTTTTAAAGTGGTGCTACGACACTGTTAATATTAAAATAAATATAGTAATTTTATTTTTAAGAGGCAACTATTTTATAAATTAAATTATGAACATATATCTTGTATAATCTGTATAATAGTAGTTGGAGATAGGTTCGAATCTTGAGTAAAGCTCCCGCCTGAATCATTTGCTAAAATTCTATATCCACGATTCGGGAGATTATTACGTTGAGAAAGTACTAGAGCACGAACATTAGCAACTCCTGCTGCTGTTCCTACTGTATGTAAAAAATTGTCATCGGTAGCATCGTAGAAATCATCATCACCACCTGGTTGTGCATCTGTAATTAGTATAACTAATTTTGAAACATTACTCCTAAACTCACCTGTTATTCCGTTTAAAATTTGTTGAAACCCTATCCCTCCTGGTTCTGGCCCGCCTGCTCCTGCACCTAATTCTATAGTGTTATTTAGCTTATTTAACTGAGTAGTAAAAGAGGGATTATTAGAAATGGACATTACTTCTAAAGCTGTTATCCATTGACTTTTATTTGCAACTGCATTATAATTCACATACCTCTGTGCTGCGGGTAATGAAGTATATTCTACATTTGTTCCATACTTGGTATTACCTTGCCCGTTATATTCGTCAAAAATTACTAAACCCAATCTATAATCCCCTCCAGATTCTGTAATTATAGTTTGAACTATTGAAGAAATATTTAGTTTTAACGCATCAATTTCGTCTCCCATACTAGCTGTATAGTCTATTAGAAAAACTACATCCATCCCTTCTACGCATGAAGGTACATATTTTGATGTAACAAGTATTCCTTTATTTTGAAAATTTATATTACTATTGCGTAAATTACTTAAATATGTAAGGTATTTATCGTATGCAATAACCTGTTCATTAAGAGAAAGATCTTTATACTGCGGCTGTTGAATAAATTGTTTCCATGTAAGCTCTGCACCTGTTGATAAAATCATATTCTTTTTTTAATATAAATAGTTTAATCTAATAACTTCTTCTAGAAGGGTCTTTTTTCAATACTACTTTGTCAGCTAACTTACTTAATTCGTTAAAAGCTGTTAAATACTCTTTTTCTGTTTTAATAACATGATCACTATGTTGAGTCGATAAATTAAAGACATATTTTTTAACTTCTTTTAACTCCTGTATTAATTCTCTACGTACTTCTTCAGGCCTATTTTCTAATTTTCTAGTACTATTAGCTAAATAAAAGTGCATTTCATCATACATTTTTTTAAAAGATTCAAAAGTTTTCTTTAGTTCTAGCTCTTTATTATTAAATTTCGTTTCTACATTATCGTGCTTTAACTCAAATTGACCTAAAAGATTTTTTAAAGCTGCTGAGTTATTATTCCAATCTGTTTTGTATGCTTTATAATCTTTTGTGATGATATTTAATTTATCAGAATAACCTTTATAAGTATCTTCAAATTTTTTGAGATTTGCTTCTGATTCTTCTACTACTTTTATGATTTTTGCTATATTGTTTGTTTTCTCTTTAATTAATGATTTAATATAGCTGTTTTGTTTTCTTAATATATTATTGAAGTATATTATTGAAATAATGAAAGAAATATAAAAAAGGGTAAGTA
>Ga0209645_1001095_pt1 | contig 13746 bp, 24 predicted proteins | sample ETNvirenome_6_30_FD_184070 | JGI IMG/M metagenome (GOLD analysis project Ga0209645, IMG submission 184070) | Marine viral communities from the Pacific Ocean - ETNP_6_30 (SPAdes) (version 2) | ecosystem: Environmental > Aquatic > Marine > Oceanic | place: Pacific Ocean | collected 2013-06-19
ATTACCACTATCGGATGCAATGACCATTTCGCCATACTTATCACGAAACTTTTTGTTGTGACCACGAAGTGAGTTTAGTATCATGTGTCTAACTAAATCTTCACTTAGTTCTGGTGCATTTCTGCCATTAATCTGCATCATCAGATTAGAAATCATAATCTGATTCAAGTCAACTATTATCATTATTTATCTCCATATTATAAGAAGCAAACCCGTTGATTGTGAGTCTGCCATCATTTATATCTTTGCCGTAATTATTAAAAGCCATGTGCTTAATATTACAATCAAAAATAACAAACCTGTTTTGAACAAATCTCACAAAACTAGTTTCTTCCTCATCATCTGTGTAAAATTTTGTACCTGATTCTAAATTCGTTTTAGATAAGTAAAACAACCAAGCAAAATCCATACCACTATCTACATGTATATAATCTTCTTCGTTATCATTTTCAACCCGTAAGTGAGAATGTTGTACATACATAAAGCGGGTGTTTGTGAAGGGCAGACCATATCCTTCTATATGCTTTATGAGAAAATTATCAAGTATCTTATTAGTATCTCTCAAAGGGGCACTTCTAGTACCAGGATAATCTATTCCTCGCCCTTTTAATTTTTCATAGTTCGCACTTTCATGTATAGGATAAAGGTTAACACCCTTTACTTCATCATATACTGATTCAAACAGGTCTTTGGGTAAGAAGTTGTCAATGACTGTAATCATCCCATAATCATATCAAATGCTTCTTCACGACTCATCTCCCTTTCTCGTAAACCATCAGCAACTCGTTTATCAAGTTCACGCTTTTTGAGGAACTTGTAGACTAGACCAGTTGTGTTTAGTTTAGGACTTTCGTCAAGTGAAGTGCCGAACGCAAGTTCGTCTTTGTTTTCGTAAGCGTAGAGAACGCCGTTGATATCTTTTGCCATTATTTACCACCTTTTTTCATCATAATATAACTATATTATACATGAATACTGGACACATGTCAAGCATTATTCCATGTTTTTGGTTGGAATAATGACTCAATATTATCTAAACTGTTTGCCTTTTGTATAGACTCTTGGCTTAAATATCGCTCCACATCAATTTGTTCATAAGCAACGGTACTGTTTACATTGTGTAAAGGAACTGTAAGCACCGAATCGTCATATTTCACACCATTTATAGATAGTTGCTCAAGATTTTTAGTTTTAATAGAGATATATTTTTCACCTAGAAACTCACATATTTTTTTAATTGTTTGTATTGGTTCTCTTGCTAGCATCTCATATGTTATAAACAATGTATCTTCGCCTTCATACAATACATTTTGCATAGAAAATAAAGACCTACCTAACATGCCAGTATCAGGTAAATAGCGGCTAACTACATGTTCTTCTGATACATTGTATGGTTCGCTGGCCTTAACAAAAGAAGCTAAACATTCTCTAAGTGGCCTATACAAAACAATAAATTTGGGTTTCTTAGTAATGTTCATTCTGATTTGGTCTAAGTTTGCAGGAGTTCCCCACATACCCCTATCTATGATAGTAGAAGCAGCAAAATCATTGTAGTAATTTTTAAACACATTCTTTGTAATATTACTATATGATTTAGTATCAGGAAAGTTTTTAAAAATCCTGTTTTCTTTTAGCATGTGCAGTTCCCATAGAACATCGCTCAATATTGAGTTTGCTGTCAAGCATATGTTATGGTTTTGATTTAATAAAGAACCCAACAATGTGTTACCTGCTCTCGGCAGACTTATCAAAAAACAAAATTGTTTACTCATAATATAATGTGTTGTTATCGCCTTTTCTTAGCTAATTCTGCCTGAATCCACGCCTTTGCCTGTGGTGATGTTGGTTTTCTTCTGACTAACTTTTGAATCTCTTTGTAGACTTTGATATTGACATCTTCTCTTTCTTCACTATTGTCTACTTCAACAAAGTTCTGAGAACCAAAGATAGCACGAAGTTTAGGAATGTTCTTTTGTATCTGTGCATGGCTGCTGATAACGATTGGTTCTGGCACACTTCTTGGTCGTTGCTCATTTCGTTTAAGTGCAACTTCTAGTGTCGTATTTACAAACACCATGTAAGTATCATAACCAAGGTATCTCATTGATTGTGCTTCTGATTCAATTCTAGGAACATCTCGTGCAGTAGAGTCCATAATCAAACCCAAACGACCATCAATGGCGTGTTGGTGCATATACATTGTGCCTCTCTTAGACCGTGTTCTAAGTTTATCTTTAAGTTTTGTTTGGGAAGCAGTAAACTCGCCCATTTGTTTTAGGTCTAGGCCTGCTTGTTTAGCATATCTCTCAAAACCATCATCACTATTGATAACTTTCATTCCTTGACCCATCAGAGTTCTTGCAGAAACCCATGACTTGCCAGAACCAGGTCCGCCTGCCAAAAAGAATGCTTTAAATATATTCTTGTCGTAGACGCCTTCGTTGATTGCTTCTTGATTTTCGAGGTATTCGTTAAAGTTTAACATAGTTGTAGTTTTAAAAGATATATTAACTATTTATATCATTTACCAACTGGTGCTACTGTAACCCAACCCATTAATTTATCTTCAAACTCACCATAGTACATACTCGACCAGTCGCCAGTTTGAATATAGTTTTTGATAGAACGAATGTAAGACTGAGCACCAATTCTAGTTCTCATTGCCTTATCTTTGTCCTTTTGTGATATGTCGTTGCTTCTTGAGCGTTCTGTCAATCGAGCAGTTTTCACAATACCTTCTTGTGTTTTTATCCACTTCTTTACATTGACATATGAGAGTTCGTTGTCGTCTGGTAATGCCTTCACCGTGTGGTGTACATTTAACAACTTAGGTGGTTTTCGTTTTGCACGAAGTTTTTCCATCTTCAATCTCATTGCTTCTTTCTTCAACATTTCTTCTGTAGTCATCATATAGTTAGTCCTCAAAGTTCAAAATCATTTATATCTAAAAGTTCACCTCTGAAATTAATTTTACCCTTGTCGATAAAATATTCACGAAGTTCATTGAAACCACCAATATGCGTTTCATCAATCACAATTTGTGGTATCGTTCTTACTGGTTTGCCCAATTCTTCAAAGAGTTCTTCTAAAGAAATATCTTTAGTAACAACCTTCTCTGTATATTCATGGCCAAGTTGCGTTAATAACGCTTTTGCTTTATCACAAAACTGACATGCAGGTTTGCTATAAACTGTAACAGTCATTTTCTTTCCTTTACTTTTTGAAGTTCAATGAGTAATGTTTGCCGTCAACATAAAACACTACAGTCGAATGACTATAAACTTCACTCACTTCTTCTTCGTACCTTGTTTCTACATCACAGACAGTAACGATACGAGAACCTTGACCGTTTTTGACTTCTTCATCATGTGCTAATGAGGCACCCATGAGAGCACCAAATAGAGTCATTGCATCTTTACCATCACCTTCACCGAATTGATTACCAATCGCACCACCAAAGAGTGCGCCAACCAATTCATTAGTTGCACTTCCATCACCTGCAGGTTGTACTCTGTCTTGGCATACTTCTACTCTATAAGGTATCTGTTTGATAACAGTTTTATATGTATCAGTTACAACGCCTTTATCAATAGGGGTTGAAGCCATTGTCGCAGTAGATACTGCTATTGTGAATAGTGCAATTAATTTTTTCATTCTATCTCCTGTATAGGGTCAAATTGTATACGATTCTCTATTGGTGTAACCAACATATACATGCATAGTACTAATAATGAGATAGCTACAATCTTTGACATTGTTTTTTAAGTAGTTTTTACTATATTATACACTTGTTAAGGACTAATGTCAAGCATTATTCCATGTTTTTTGCGTAAAAGATAAACTCTGGCGTGAATTATAACGGCATTCTAAACCACATATCATCATCATCATCGCTTCCTTGAGATGAGTCGGCTTTGATTCGTAAGAATGTGAGGAGTTTACTATAGAATAATTTTATTTTTGTCATTTTTCACGCCTGAGTTAAATGAAGCTTGAGATATCAAATCAAATTTCGGATTAGATACGCACTTTTGGTGTTGTATCTGCTATTATTTAGACAAGTTTGGCGCCTCACTTGAAGATTCGCCATATTTACATATAAAGTACGCATCTGCCACATCTGAAACTGGTGATTTTGATGTTGTATCGAATACTTGTGCAAGATTTGTGCCTGTATCTTTTTCAAATGCGTCAAGCATTAACTCTTTATTTGCGTTTCCTTTTCCTGTCGCAAACTTCTTAATAACTGATGGTGGGATTAAATTATAATCCCAACTGCACTCCATTTTCAACTTATACTTTAATAACCCTAGGTTTTCTGCGATATGAAATACTCTTCCCGTAGAACCGAATGAGTAATCTTCTATATTAATGATTGGGTTTCCTGGCCAATAAAAATATTTGTGTTTGATTTGATATTCTTTTGTATGTTTTTTAATGATGTCTACGACCCAGTCAGCAATCTGACTATATCTTTCAGGTTCGTTTGTGTATGGTTGATGTGGTGTGCCTATGTATTCAACAGCAGTTGAACCAAACGCCATCTTTTCTTTGAATGTGGCATCAAACTTCTTTGTGTTTGTTAAGAAGTAAAATGTACAATCTTCGTAATCAAATTCACCTTCACTTGTGTTGACACATACGCCTGGAGAACTTAGACTATAATCAATCCCAATCTTCATTTAGTAATACATCTTCTTCAATTTGCTCATGTTCTTCGCCACAGAAAGGACAATACTGCTCTATGTAATCATCCTCATCTAGGTCGTGTGCTACAACATATGTAGCAGAGCAGTTTGCACATATCGTTTTAATTGCCACTAAAGGTCTCCATCAAAATAGGACCAAACTCTACCATAATCCACGATAAGGCCCCAATCGCAACTAAACCTAATAACATCCATTTCATTTTGAAATCATCTACCAGCATTTTAAAACCTATTATTTCATTCCCTAATATTCTTAGAGATAGTTCTAATTTGCCTTCATCATCTTTTTTACTCATAATTGAAATCCTTTAAAACTGTTTGTTTCGACATCTTGTTTGATACCGCCCACAACATAACTTTCAATCTCTGTTTCTTGTGGTGCGTTCTGTAGACCTCGACTATTTAACCAATGTTCTGTCCAAGGCAGAGGGTTGTTTCTTAATCCTTGTTCATATGGTGGTGTAAGTCCAATACTTTTCATTCGTCTGTTTGCCATAAACTCAACATACTGATTGAGTAGTGTGGCGTTTAGACCAATCATTGAACCTTCTTGAAAGAGATAATCTGCCCAATCTTTTTCTTGTTGAACAGCCTCATCATACATCTTGTAAACTAGTGGTTCACACTCTTGCATGATTTCTAACATCTCTGTATCGTTTTCTTTTGTACGGTAGTTATTTATAATGTTTTGCGTAACAGCAAGATGTAGATTCTCATCTCTAGCAATAAGAGATATAATCTTTGCACTTCCTTCCATTAGTTTTAACTCACCAAATGCAAACGAACAGGCGAATGAAACATAGAAACGAATCCCTTCAAGTATGTTTACATTAATAAGATTGAGATATAATTGTTTCTTCATCTCTCTCATGTTGCCTTTACCTGTCATGTGATATTTTTGAGCATACTCAATAAACTTATCATACGATTCGGTTACTGATTCTGCTCTTGCCATGATTTCAGGTGTCTGCACAATGGTGTCTAGTACAGCTGTTGGGTTTGAATAGACATTTTTCATAATGTAAGTGTATGACCTACTATGAATTGTTTCCATAAAATCCCATGCGACAATCATTGATTCTAATTCAGGCAACGAACAGTACGGTAAAAACGCCAGACATGGACCTCTGCCCTGCACACTATCTAATAGTGTCTGATATTTTAGATTGGCGGTAAAAATGTGTTTCTGTTCTGCCGTAAGTAAATTAAAATCATTTCTGTCCTTCTGCAAAGACACTTCTTCTGGACGCCAAAAGAAGCCCAATTGTTGTTGATTCAACTTCTCAAATATAGGGTACTTCTGTTGGTCAAACCTCTGTGTGTTTGGTTCTGCACCAAAGAACATAGGTTGTTTAGTCCATTGTACTTCTTCTATGTTGAATACTTTAGTCATTCTCTCCTTCTTTGTAATGTAGTCCGTCATTGCCATTCTGACCTATGATGTCCATTCTGTCTACTGACCTCTCTACAGGTATGGTTTGTTCTGCATCTATGTTTTGAAAGATGCCTACCTTATCAGCCCTTTCCCACATTTCGATAATATCATCTCTGATGTATTCGATAGGAGTGCCAGTAGGGTACTCATGTGACCAGTTGTATGCCATCTTTGTGGCATTTTCTCGTATAGTTTTGATTCTGCGATTCTCATAGTATTGTGTCTTACGCCATGCAACTCTATCTAAAAACGCCTGTGTGTATTTTTGTCCGAATAGTGATTTAAGCATTTCTCACCCTCTTACTGTTTGGGTGGCGTTTTGCTGTAAAAGTACTATGACTCATATTCTTTTTCAACTTAGGTTGTCCTTTTTTAACTATTATCCCTGGTATTGCTCGTTTACCCATCTATATCCTCCTCTTCGTTTGGGTCAAAATAATTGTTGCCGTCAAAGAAAGGCCATGTTGGTTCACTCTGATTAGTATCACACATGTGCATCCTTTCCATTTTATCTATATAATCATCATTACTAATGTCGGGGTCGATTTGACCATCATCTATTAGTGCGTTCATCCAATCAAAATACGGCATTTGTTCAGATGTTGGTAAATCGTGAAATTGTAGTGGTCCTTTTCTTGCCATTATATCATACACGCTTCACAATAATCATCATATTCTTCCTGAGAATCAAATTCTTCTCTAGCTTTCATTGGTTGATTGTCATGCCAACCAACTGGGTGTGCAGGTTCATCTATATCTGATTTTGCATCATATGTATTCTGATAGTATGATGTTTTCCAACCCAGTTTATATGTCGTTAACAAATCATTTGCCATGACAGATATTGGCACTTCACCATCTTCGTAGTTCTCTGGATTATAACTCCAGTTACCACTAATTGCCTGGTCGAAATACTTCTGCATAGTTGCAACGACATTGATATATCCCTCGTTACTAGGCATATCCCACAATAGTGTGTAGAAGTTTTTCAATCTGTAGTAATCAGGAACAATCTGTTTAAGTGTGCCTTTTTTACTTTTCTTTACAGAAAGATAATCTCGTGGGGGTTCTATCCCATTTGTCGCATTAGACACAACAGAACTACTTTCTGACGGCATTTGTGCTGAAAGTGTACTATGTCGTAGTCCATGTTCTTGTATATCTTTTCGTAATTGTTTCCAATCATAACTTAACTTTCTTTTGACTATCTTGTCTATGTCTTTCTTGTATGTGTCGATTGGAAGTATTCCGTCTGAGTATTTAGTCTTTTCAAAATATTCACATTGACCTTTTTCTTGTGCAAGTGTGTTTGATGCTTTCAACAGATAGTATTGAAATGCCTCTGTTGTTTCATCTACTAATTGAAGTGCATCTGCATCGCCATAAGTTACATGATTCTTTGCAAGGTAATGTGCAAGACCAATATAACCAATACCTAATGAACGCCTTGATTGTGCTGACTGTTGAGCAGCTATAATCGGATACTCTTGGTAGTCAATAATCTCGTCCAATGCTCTGACTGACAAATCGCATAGTTCTTCTAGGTCATCTTTATCTCTAATCAATCCTAGATTGACAGCAGATAGAATACACAACGCAATCTCACCATTAGCATCATCAATGTGTTCTATAGGGGTTGTTGGTAGTGTAATCTCTTGGCATAAATTTGACATAGAAACTTTGTCTTTGAAAGATGAATGAGAATTGCAATGGTCGATATTCATAATATAGATACGACCAGTTTCTGCTCTTTCTTTTAACAAGTCCATGAATAGTTCTTGAGCCCTTATCTTCTTTTTACTGATAGATGTTTTTCTTTCGTACATTTCATACATCTCATCAAACTCAGGCATACCAAATGCCTCATACAAACCAGGCACTTCATGTGGTGAGAATAAAGTTATATCTTCATCTTTGATGAATCTCTCGTAGAATAGTTTTGATATTTGTATTGAGTAGTCTAACTTTCTTACTCGATTATCTTCTGTGCCTTTGTTGTTCTTTAACACCATTATATCTTCTATCTCTTGGTGCCAGATTGGGAAGTGAACTGTTGCAGAACCACCACGAACACCATTCTGTGTGCAACATCTTACTGTGGCTTCGAACTTCTTGAGAAAAGGAATAACACCAGTGTGTTGAATTTCCCCACCACGAATCCTCGAATTGATTCCACGAATTCTGCCAGCATTAATGCCAATACCTGCCCGTTGGGCCACATAACGACCGATAGCCATGTCGCTAGAAAAGATACTAGGTAAACTGTCATCGCTATCGACCAGTACACAACTAGCGAACTGACGAAGAGGAGTACGGACGCCAGCCATAACAGGCGTTGGAATATTAATTTTAAACTTGCTAATGGCATCATAGTATTTTTTGACATAGGTTATCCTTTTTTCTTTTGGGTATTTTGCAAATAGTGTGGCGGCAATCATCATGTACATAAACTGTGGTGTTTCAAATATTGCCCCACTCGTTCGGTCTTGTACGAGATACTTATCCATGACTTGTCGTAAACCAGCATAAGTGAAATTGTAATCTCTTTCGTGGTCAATAAAACCATTCAGTCTGTCAATCTCTGCCGTTGTATAGTTATCAAGTATGCCCTTATCGTAAACACCCAACTTAACGCATTTGTTAATTTGTTCTAGTAGTGTTGGATGTTCCCATAACTTGTGAAAGAGTTTCTTTCTGAGTGAGAACAATAGCAATCTAGCAGCAACATACTGATAGTTAGGATGTTCTAAACTGATTAAGTCGTTTGCAGACTTGATTAAAATTTGTTGTATATCTTCTGTTGATATTCCATCGAAGAATTGTATTCCACTATTCATTTCGACATGAGAGGCACTCACCCCTGTTATATTTTCAGTCGCATATCCCACCATTGAGTGAATTTTTTCAATGTCTAGGGCTTCTTTGCCACGACCATTTCTTTTCCGTACCGATAGATTATCTGAGGTCATTTATATCCTTTTCCAATTATTAATGTTTTGAAGAGCGGTGAGGCCGCTGTGTGTATTATTATGTATAAGACTTTGAACTTGACTAGCGGACTTTCCTGAAAGAATTAAATCATTAATATCTTTGCCTTCTCTGACTGATTCTGGCCAGACACAGACATTAAAATTCTTATCAACAGCACTTATCATTCTGTTTACAATGTGTTCATTTCTAGGTTCATTATCATATATCATTGTACATTGCTGGTGTTGTATCGTTATGCCACCATCTGCATCTGCCCCAGCAAGAGCAATTGCATTATCTAAAAACAGACTATCGATAGGACCTTCTGTTATCATTACGGGTTTGTTTAAGTCGACTCTATCAAGACCAAAAATCTTTTGTTTTGATTCGTCAAACTTGATTGTTATATACTTAGGTTGTTCTTTACCAAACGCACGACCTTGAAATGCAAAAAACTTACCAGCCCTGTCGTAGAATGGTATCACAACTCTAGGGTGGTCTTGTCTTAAATCTGGAAATTTGCCTGGTTGAATCTCATTACAGAACTCATAGAATCTTGGTGCAAGAAAAAACTTATCCCAATGTTCTTTAGGTATCTGTCTATCAAATACAAACTGTTTTGCAGGGTGTGTTTGCACTAACTCATCAAATCTTCTGAGTTGTCTTAACGCCCTGTCATAACGAGTGAACTCTGCAAATGGTTTCTTTTCAAGTAACTTGGTTGGTTTGAAATCAAACTCTGGTGTATCTTTCTTTGCAACAACTTTACCTTCTTTGAATCTTTCAAAGATATATTCTTTGTGCATTGATGGGTCAAGATGTTTGATAAGATTGCCAAGAGTTTGCCCCATACCACAGTTGTGGCATTTGAAAAACATATCGTTCTTCTTTCTATAGACAAAACCCCTTGCCTTAGTTTGCGACTTCTGAGAATCGCCACAATGAGGGCATCTGAAATTATACAGATACTCTGATTTTCTTTTAAACTTAGGGAGTCTAGTTGAGAGAAGGTTGAGGTATTTGATATCTATGTATGATGACATATCATAGATTATACACTAATTTAAATTTTTGTCAAGCCCTTAACCAATTATTTTGAATAACATGCTGTCTGGATTTGATATCATTAGACCGACAATGATTGAACCACCAACGATAATCCATCGCCACTTTTCTAGTATGGCAACTCTATTGTCTAGTTGTTGTCTAAGATTGCGAAGTTCATTCAACATCTTGTTTTCTGACATGATTTGATGTTCTCTTAGTTCTCTGGCGTTTGTTGTGATTCTTGAGTGTAATTCTTTTAGGTCGTTATCCCACTTTACTTGACGAGATTCAAGTGTAACAAAAATATCGTTATCAGTTTCTTCTGCCTTGGCAAGTTTAGTTTCTTGTTGAACCAACATGCCTTTTAGAGATATGGTTATCTCAGTCAACTTCTCAATCGCTACTTCTAACTTATTGTGAATTTGTTCAGCTGACTTTGCATCTTGTTCCAGTAAGGCAATCTGCGTTTTGATTTCGCTTATGTCTGACACGACTTACTCCGTTACTTCTGCTTCTTCTGTAGGTTCGTAATACTCTTTATACGCCAATAAGAGTTGTCTTTGTTCTGCAAGTTTGTTTCTTATGTCAGTATAGTTGATTTGTATTTTTTCATATCCAGTATCTTCTACAGCAAATAGAGCATACTCACCGCCTGCAGCTTTGAGTTTTTCAAATATCTCCATTGCGTTATCTTTAGTGATAATAATCCACTCAACATCTTGTAGTTTTAGTGGGTCTGGATTTGGTAGATTAAGTGGTGTCTTTGAAACTTCAACTGTTGTTACTTGTATTTCTTGTACACTCTCTGAGCAGCTTGATAAAAATACTGCAAGTAGTCCTAGAAGTAGGATGTTTTTCATTTTATTCTCCATAATATTATTTAGGTACATAGTTCGGATTTGCCAATCGAGGGCAATCTAAGTTTGCTTTTGATTTCTTTGTAACGGCAAGTTCTTCTTCAGTAAGTGGTGAACCAGAAGCAATCTCCATACATCTTTTTGCGTTACCTCTTTCTTTGTTTACTATCTTCACAACTAATGTTGGTCTTGCCTCTGCAAGTTGACCAAAGTCGTGGTCTGATAATTTTTTGATTAGAACATCTTTATCTGATTGCAAGGCATCTCTATTATCTCTAACATCAGCCAATGTATCTCTGACTCTTTCAAAATCTTCTGCCTGTTGTTTGATAGTCGCCTCGTTTTGTTCAACGGCGCCTTGTAGTTTTGTAGTATTAATCTTTAGAGTAGCATTATCTGCTCGAAGTTTCTGCACATATACATACCCACCGCCAGCGACACTAACGATTAGAAAAAAGATTATTAACTTAACTTGAAACATTAGTTACTAATGACATCAAAGATATCTTGTACTGTTTCAATCTCGTCAGCTTCTTCGTCAGTAATTTCACGATTAAATAATTCGCCAACTTCAACAATTATTTCTAAGTTAGTCCAATCATCTGAATCTAAATCGTCCATCAAATGAGATGTCGGTGATATTTTACTCGCATCAATATCTAATTTTTCACTCAAATATTTTATTAATTTTTCCATTATACTTTCTCCTCTAAATTTTGTAATCTTGCTTCGAGTTCATCAATCTTTTTTGTAACATGAGGATACTTCTTTCGCCATGCATCATCTGGTTGTTCTAACCAAGTCCAACCAAATCGTTCAACAAGATAATCTACACTTCTATCGAACTTAGAATACAACCAAAGACCTAGTCTTGTGCCTTTAAAATATGTTGAGAACGCCAGTCCGAATAAAGAACCAACGAGTGCAGTATAAATCCACAACCGATTGGTTGCCATCTGTTCAATCATTTCCCACATTACTTTTTACTCTCTCTTTCGCAAAGTGCGTGATAGTTGCCCATACCATGGTCTGCAAATCCATCAACTTTGAATTGAAATATTCCTAACCATGTGCCTCTGAACCATTCTTTAATCATGTACCAACGATTCCAACCTTCTTTGATTTCGCCATAACAATCAAAGTATGTTGTCTTATCACTCTTGTGTGTGAATCCAAGAAACTCAGGTGGCACTTTTGTAACTACATCATTATTGTTTCTAAAACGATATGCCTTGAAGTTCATTTGTTTTACTACTTTTGGTGTAGCAGTTCTTGGTGAGCCGAAAGTGTAACAGGCAGAGTTCTCGTCATTGATACGAGCAGAAAAGAGTGTTGCCAGAGCAGCACCTAAACTATGACCAGTAACAAGTAATTGTTTGCCCTTTGAGTTCTTGTCGTAATGTTTTTTTAAATCTTCCCAAACATCATCAAGAGCGGCATCAAAACCTCTGTGTATTCCTTGCTTCTTACGAAACTGAATATCTGCCTTAATATCTTCCCATGATGTAGGTTCTGTGCCTCTAAAAACTACGATATAATTTTCTGGACATGTAAGTGTGTAACACTCTGTACCACCATTCTTAAACATTTTAATAGTCCAGTCTTTCTTAAATACTTTTTTGAAAGCTGCTGGTTTATCGTATGCATGTTTGGCTAACTTCGCCATGAATGTGGCAGTTTTCCATGAAAATTGATTATCTAGTCGAGGCATGATTAACCCTCTGAAATAAGTTGATAGGCACCATAAGCGATAGCAGCATAAGCCGCAATGTTTACGAAACCACCTAAAAATATAACTACTAGTCCCATTGCAATTAGAGCGACTCCACCTTGTGAAGATTTCTCTTTAATTCTGCTTGTTATCCAGTTCATTCTTCTTCTCCTTTTTTATTTTTTTCTTTGCTTGTAAATTCATTGACATGGTAGGTTTCAAGTAACTCGTTGCAGGCACTTGAAGTCCTAATGCATATTCTTTTGTGAAAGACTTGAACGACTTCACTCTCTGCCTCTAACTTTTGCAGCCAAATCTTTATCTGCCTTACCCCATGTGCCAGAACTTTTAGTGATAAAAGAATTCACTCTTGCAAATGCCCATTGTTGTGGAGTAGTGCCAGGTCTATGTCCGCCCTTCCATGCAGCCATACCTCTGTTGTAAACTTGTTTAAGAATTGAGTAAGGCATACCTGATTTCTCTGCCTTCTTCTTTAGACCTTTGATGACTTCGTTAAGTTCTACATCGCCCTCGCCAAACATTTGTTTATACTTTTTTGTATGTACAGATGGTTTAGTCTTTGCCTTTTTGTCAGCAGGTGATTGTTTGTATGCAGACTTATCACTATCAGACTTCTTACCTTGTTTCTCTAAGTGTCTATCGTGTGCCTTCTTATCTTTGTCTGACAACCCTGCAACATACTTTTTAGGTTGGTCTGTTTCTTTGTCGTATGGCAACTTCTTTTTTTCTGATTGAGATGCCATCTCTTTTAATTGATTTTTGCGTTTTGTGATTTCATCTTCAGGATATTCTAAATCAGGAACAGCCCTATCGATTGCTTCTTTAATGCCCATTCTTTTCATCAACTTGTCTTGCAAAGGTTTCTTCTTCTTTACAACGACTGTAGATGAATCATCGCCTGTGCCGACAACTGCTGAACCTGTTGCGTTTGCTGGTGCATCTTCACTTAACTTTTTCCAGTCATCATATGAAAGATATATATCTCTGTCGGGGTCT
>Ga0209645_1001096_pt1 | contig 13745 bp, 26 predicted proteins | sample ETNvirenome_6_30_FD_184070 | JGI IMG/M metagenome (GOLD analysis project Ga0209645, IMG submission 184070) | Marine viral communities from the Pacific Ocean - ETNP_6_30 (SPAdes) (version 2) | ecosystem: Environmental > Aquatic > Marine > Oceanic | place: Pacific Ocean | collected 2013-06-19
TATCACATTTATCACACTCATATCCATCTGGAAAAATATCTTTTTGTAGAACTTGTCAAAAGATGTTTTTAGTAGAACATACAAAAAATTACAGATGTTTTTGTTGTAATGGTAAGACAAGAAGAACAGCTAGAACTAAGAGTATGGTAAAAGAGGAGAAACACAGATATGAATAGATGTAAAAACATGTGTTATAGAAATAAGGTTCCTTACAAACATTCCAACTATGAACATTGTAAAAGATGCACAAAATGTGGAGTATGGTTTTTAAGAGAAACAGTTGGTATTAGATGCCCTTGTTGTAGTGTAATATTAAGAATAGGAAAAAGATCAAATATGGGTGATAATACATTGAAGAGGATAGAAGCATGACCAAACGTAATACAGATCTCCTTAGTAATAATGACATGTATGTCAAATATGCTAATGTGGTTGAGGTTGTTAGAAATGCAAAGATACAGATACAACACTATGGATCAACTAATTGTGTCATGTATGAAGGTTTGAAAGACAGTAAACATTCATTTAGAATATTATCTGCAAAACCTAATGTAAAAGGTATTGAAAAATTGGTAGGCATTGTACACGAATTAGCTCATATATTATTCCAATCGCCATTCAATGCAAGTAAGAAACTGTTTAAAGATAATTGGGGTTATACAGGAGATGATTACAGATTTATCTTTAATGTGTTTAACGTATTAGAAGACCAGCGTATAGAATCACAAATGGGTAAGATGTATCTTAAACATGCCGATAGATTCAATAAAACAACTAAGAAACTTGGTAAGTTAATGGGTAATGATCTAAAATACAAAAACCCAATAGACATATTACTAACTATAAGATTTCAACGTGGTGAAGAAATTGAGAATCTTGCAGATAACTACAAAGTGTATGAAAAGGCATTGAATGATGTAGTATTTACTGACAAGTTCGGTGCATTGAGAGTAATGGTTACACTTAAACCATACTTGGATAAATATCTTAATGATAGAAGAGATATATTGAAAACAGATATTGATACTTTGTTAAATGAATCAGATAATTCTGAAACTGATAAAAGAAGAGAACAAAGAATTAATGCTAGAGAAGAAATTAAAAATGAACATAACGAATTTCTTAAAAACAATAGGGAATCAAGTGGAGAAACTGATGATAATATTCCTGATGAATTATTAAATCCTAATGAGAATGATACACAAACAAATGAAGAAATCATAAATATAGGTAAACAGGAAGGTAATGAGGTTGTAAATGATATATTTGACTCATTAAGAGGAGAAATATCTAATAATCCTTTACCTAAACGTGTAACATTAGTTAAAAGACATGAAGGTATTGTAACTCCTAACATTAAAATTTCAAAGGGTTTGTCTAAAATATTTAAGAAACTCAAGATGCAAAAGAAAGACTTTATTGATACTGAAGGAGAAGAAGTTGATGTTGAAACATATGTTGAGTCTTTGATTCGTGGTAATAATATGAATAATTGTAGAATAAATAAGAAGACTGCAAATGGTATTGCATTAGTTATATCAATAGATGGTTCTAGTTCAATGCGTGGAGAGAGAATGAATACAGCTAGAAACCTTGTTGCAACAATATATGATTCACTTAAAGATATAGATAATGTTGAAGTTCGTGCTAATGTATGGGGTTCTAATGGAAGTGGAATAATAGGTATGACTGAGATTAACAATAAGAATGATATAAAACAGATATCATGTGAAAGTACAACAGGTTCATATACAGTTACACCTACTCATATGGGATTGGAATATTCTGCTCAGATGTTAAAGAAGATGAAAGGTAATAAGAAGATGATGATTATGATAACAGATGGACATCCTAATTATTATCTAAATGGATATCATATGATACCAGCAAACTACATTAAAACCTGTCAGAAATCAATGGTTAAAGCAAGACGAGTAACTGATAACATAAACTGTATAGTAATATCAAATGAAATGTCATATAGGTATAATCCTGCTAGATTATTATTCAAATCTAAGAATATAATGAGAGTTGATACTATGAATGATGCATCAGAAAAGGTTATAAAGCAGTTCAAGAAAATGGTAATGAGTTCCTTTGTATGATAAAGTAAAAGTTTTCAAGCGTATAAAGAAACTTGAGTCCATATTATTTATGAATATTAATCTAGAAACAGATGAAGAACTTGAGAATAGGCATAACAAGGGAGAATTAATGCATTACCTCAGAGCATTAGAGAAATTAATGGTGGAACAGAAATGATAGAAGAAGAATTAACAGGAAGGGAAAGGTTTATCTTACACTCTACTGCAATATTAACTGTGGATTTATTGGTAAAAAGACTTAAAAATAACCCAAAAGAATTAAATGAAATGGAAGGACTTACAGAAGACGAATTATTTATGATGATGGAAGACGTAAGAAAAAACAGATGTAGAAAATTAGACACTCAATCTATGGCAATCTTATATGATCAAATGAGAGAAGAAATGATGCTTGGAGGAGCTTTATACAAAGAATGATTTGTAATATATGTGCAAACGACACAAAAACCCACGAATACGAGGACTTGGAGGTTTGCGATGATTGTCAGAAAAAAATCGACGAAGAATTAAAAAAACCTAAAAAATTAAAAGACAACATATAAATATCATAATAATATATAATATGCGTGTGTAATGGTATATGCCATATATTTGAACATAAAATAAACGAAAAAAATCATTACTGTCAAAAATGTTCTAGATTTATTCCTTTATCTAAATTATATAAAGAAAATAGAAATTTTGGTAGATTAAGATGTAAATGTTGTCATGGATTAGTTAGAAATAAGTCTAGAGTTTATAGAACCAATTTTATGCCAAGTATTCGTCAGCCCAACTCATAATATAAATAATCTTTTCTTCCTGTTCTTCATCAATTATCTCTCCAGCTTCATTTATACAATAATGTAAATACTCATGAGTTATTGTGCTTAGTATATCTTCCAAGTTTTCATGTGGACTTAAGAATATAACTATCCTATCAGTCTCAGGGTGATAATTACCACGATCTACCTGTCCAAATACACGGAAATCTGACGTTACCATACCACTGAATTATCTCTCATATTATTAAAATATACTTATTGAAATCAGGCATAAAGGTAAGTTTATATTATAGCTTTATATAGCTATATTGGTTGTCAGGGATTACCCGTTTTGGTCTAACCACTCACGGTAGCCCTCTTAAACCATTAAACTTTATATAATTCTTATACATATTATAATTAGACTAGTTTAGTCCGTTCTACCAAGTCGGTAGTGAATGAGTGCGTAAATCTCATTCTTCCCCTCTTGGGATTAGGTTTCTGGATAATATTTTGTAATACAATCGTCACATTCCTGCCAAGGATTATCAAACACATTCTTACATCTTGGACATTCTACACTGTTATGACAAACACATCTACATTGTAACAAACCACCGTACTGTATTGGACATTGTTTGTGTTTTCCATTCCTGCATGCAGGATATACTCCATCTTGTAATATTCCAGTCAATCAAACACTCCATCACTACAATCAACTACTGTACCACAGTTAGGACATATCTGATGACATACTGTCATCTTGTCCATTTCATAATCACATTTTGGACATTGCATGTCTTCTCTTTCTCTGATATTCTCTAGATTCATCTCTATGCTGCAAGATAATACATTGATCACAATACCTTCTAGTCATTTTACCTCTACCTACACCTAGTTGTCCTTCATATGTAAAAGAACATTTGCATCTAACACAACCTCTAGCTATTATTTGCAAAACATCTCCTGCATAGTATTTTTTTGTTCACTACTACATTTGAAGAGTAACAGTTATGACATAATCCTTTCATGTTGTAACTCAAGAATCTCTTCTTCATAAGTCTTTCCCTTTTCAGTACATTCACACCAATCTCCATTACCTTCCATACAGTAACCTTTGCCATCCACACAACCATGTAAAATAATACCATGTCCACAATTATCACAAACTGTCATAAATCTAAACCAAATGTTTCTGCCATACTTGAAAATTTCTTATATTCATCTAAATAAATTCTGCCTTTCTCAGTTACAATAAAAACCTTTTTGCCATCAACTTCTATTTTGTTAATTAACCCTGAATTTGTAAGTTTATTAACAAATGATGTAAATCTTGAATGAGATAAATTTGACTGTCTAATTAGAGAAGTGATTTGTACCCCAGATTGTCCTGTTTTTAGAACGTTATCTAATATATCCTCTGTTATCTGATATGAATTTCGATACACTAAGATTCATTATATTTCTTATATATAAATTAATCTATACTAGATTCTTTTAGAGCCATTTCTAACTCCATTCTTGATCTTTCATTGACCTTATCTTTCCAAAGTTCCTTACATTCATAATACCAAACATCGATAACTTTCCACCCATTCCATTCCAATATTTGTTTTTGTATTTGATCTATTGTAGCCATTCTTTGACTAGCATGATGTTTGTCTTGTATTCTTATTGCTAACGGTTGAAACCCTGTAAATATGACTATATCTATTGTCTCTTTTAACTGTCTATCACTTAATGTCTCACGATATTCTTCTGTAATCATATCAGATAACTTGTATTGAGTATAATATTCAGGAAAATCTCTTCCAAACATATCCTTGAGTATTTCCAATGCAGCTACCTCTCCCTGACCTATTATTTCCATTACTTACTCTCCTTTACCACTTTAAATAATCTTTCTAATCTCTCTGGTTTGAATCTTTTAAGTTTCTCTACCAATGTGTGATGTCCTTTACATAACAAAGTAAACCTGTTAGGATCTTTGTCTATTATTGGTAAAACATAGAGATTGTAATCATATGTTGTTTTGAAGTCACTGTATATCTTGTCACTTTGTAAGTATCTTTTATGATGAAATGTAAAATGCTTCCCGAATTTCTTATGACAAACAAAACATTTTAGATCAAATTGTGGTTTTGCTGCTATCTTTCTCTTTAATTTGTCAGATTCTTCTTTCTTATTCAACGTTATCCATGCCTTTAGCAGTTAGAATATATTCTGCATCTGCCATAGCATGTTCAGGAGAGTCTATCATTCTTGCTAATCTTTTCTTTCCTGACTTTTTAAAGTACAACCTGTATGTACTTGCATGAGCAACTACATTACCACCTATAGGTTTTATTGGATCACCAAACATCATGCTTGGATCACTCTGTACTTGATTGGTAAATACTACAGCACATCTAAAGTAAAATGATATATTTTTGATATGACTCATTAGTCTTGCTATCTGCATTTGTCTTTCTGCTAATGTTCCTCTACCAAGATATTCTTCCCTGAACTGTCCTATTGCTCCGTCTAATATTACAAGTTTAGGTTTCTTTTCATCTAATATCTTACTAAGTCCATTGATAGTTCCCATTAGTTGTTCTGTATTTGGGCAATAAAGGTAGGTAATTTGACCAAGATATTTTGAACATTCTTCATCATCTTCTGCATACTCTCTTGCTTTCAATATTTCTGCTATTCTATTTGGCTTGAATGTATCTTCACAGTCTATCCATATCACATTGTTACCGTCATGTATTGTTTCTACTGTAAGTGAGTTACAGAACTGTGTCTTACCAGCTCCAAATTCTCCATATACTTCATAAGTTGCTTCTGGTCTTACACCACCATCAATCAAATTATCTACCTCTGTACATTTTGTTGATATTACTGGATATGCTTTCTGATATTCCCAGAGTTCAATGGTATTCATATCTGCTTTTCTAATCATATTATTTTCTTCTAATAATTTCTGTGCTTGAAATACCCAACTATCACAAGTTGGTTTTGCTACACCTGTAATCTCTTTGATTTCTTGAGAACCTCTAATACATAAATCTACAAGTGATGTTACACCAAATGTCTCTAATTTCTTCTGAGTTACAGCTCCAACTCCTTTAAGTTGATCTACACCTAACTCTAATACTGCGACATCATCTTCTTCTGATTCCTCTACAGAATCCTCTTCAATAATATCATCATCTATAACCATCACATAGTATCATGAAAACTGCTTCAATATTAGTGTTTCTAAATTCTGGTATATGTTCCATCACTGTTTAACTTGATGGCATTGTTGTTCTCCCACCTAGATATCAGTGCTTCTGCTTTTTCTTTGCTCATACCATTCTCTAACAATGCTTTCTCAAAGTCTCTGAGTTTAACCTTACCTTCAATATTCTTACAACTGTTCCATACTGATAGAACTTCATGTTCTTTAACTGATTTACTGTCTTGGAATATTTGTGATTGTACTCCACCACTACTAATACTGCTTCCAAATGATTCGTAAGTTTTCTCTATTAGATATTTGATTTTGTTAATATCGTCACTATTGACTTCTTCTCTAAAATGCAGTTTTGCATAAGCCATTGCCAATCTGACTGTTGCTTCTAACTGTCTAGTACCTACTGGCATTTCACTTTTAGAAGATGCTTTTCTCATGGCTTCATAAATATCCAATAATGTTTTCTTTGCTTCATTAGTTAGTTTTGGTTTCAAATCCTTTGCAAGATTAATGTATTTAATCATCAAATCTTGTGTCATATAACAATCTTCTGTCATATCGTTATCAAATGAATCTAGAATATGATTTGCCTTTAATCTGTCAGAAGTCATATGTATTTTGTCTTGAATAAGCCATATCAAATCAAATCTTGACAACAATGGTGTTGGTATGTTGATATTATCTTTCAATGAGTTGTCATTGTCATACATTCCATATTTTGGATTGGCTGCTGCAAGTACACTTGTACGACTTGGTAAAGTCATTGATATACCTGCTTTTGCTATTGATACTGTTTGTTGTTCCATAGCTTCGTGCATTGCACTTCTGTCATCTATATTCATCTTGTCAAATTCGTCTATACATGCTAGTCCACCATCACACATAGGCAATACTCCTGCTTGTGCAATATTTCTTCCATCTGACATTTTTACAATTCCTATTGTAAGTCCTGCTGCTGAAGAACCTCTACCACTTGTATAAACTGATTTCTGTACTAGTCCACTAGCAAATTTTAACAATTCAGATTTAGCCATACTTGGATCACCTATTAAGAACATGTTAATATCACCTCTTTTCTGTGTCTTGACACCACCTACTAACTGCAATAATATTGATAATTTTATGTCATTATATCCATAAATCATTGGTGCAAATGAGTTTACTACCTTGTCAATAAAACCGTCTTTTTTTGAATCATTGATCAGTTTCTTTTCTTCATCATCAGTTGGCAACAATGGTTTAACATCATTCAAATCTCTTACTGATAACACGTCAATAAATACGTCATGTTCATTCTTTTTAAGATCAACATCACTTCTAAACAAACCTGTAATTTCTTTCTTTTGACCTACATATGAGGTTCTGCATAGATTACCTACAAGTTTGCCTACAAATATTGTAGGAGAACTATGTTTGGATTTTTCCATAGGTTCTTGCATAAGTATTGTTTGTACGTCATCAGTGACCATTTTATCAGTTCTTATGACTGTTTTGGCATGTTTACACTGTGTATTAGTGCATAATGGTGCTGTTATTTTCCTATCTAAGTCACACTTTGCATCATATTCTCTGTTACAAATAGCACATTCAAACTGTGCTTCCTTTATGTATGACTTTGGAGAATCTGTTGCTAGTATTTGACACTCAAAAGTAACAGTACAATTTTCATTTTTACTGTTAATATCATGCATATTTACTAACAATTCACCTACCAAGTCTATCTTAATATTAGAAAATGAAGCTCTGATTAACTCCAAGTTGGTATCTTTTTGTGCTTTCACTCTACATATTGCTTCAAATAATAATGACATAAAGTCATTTGAACTGTTAATAAAAATATCAAGAAATCCTGCTTGTGAAGGATTGATTGAAATTGTTGAGTCAGGTCTCATTGAATCTATGACATCAGTGTACCTGTTATCTATCAATGCTTGTTTTAAAATATCAATCTTTGCTGATTCTGTATATTCGGTCATAATCTTTTGTTTATCTCCTTTCTGATTTTATTATTTAGTTGTGATACACGTTCATTGAATTTTATTAAACTATCATTTGATAAATCTTCAATACACTCATTCCAAACATCCATTCTATCCATAATTCTAGGATATTTTGCGTTAGTTACTTTCTTACCATGATTGTCAACGTATTCTTCAACTGCCATAGCTAGAAACAAACTAAAAGATATATGTTTTGGTCTAGCTTCTTCTAATGCTTCAAAGATAGCCTTTGTTTTATTACTGATTGATATTGTTGTTGTTTTCTTGAAAATCATTACATGTTAATTAACATTAGGATATATATGTCTATCTAAAAATTCTTGAAAAAAGTCTATACTGGAAAAAAAAAGTTAATAAGTTAATTAACTATTTAGGCGTAAATATAACGCTGTTGTAGAAAAAATTAGGCACAAAAAAGTTAATTAAGTTATTAACAAATAATTCGAGGTAAAAAATAAAAAAAGAGTGTGTATGGTTTATGCTGTTTGTTCTAGCTCGAACCAAGTTTTAACTCCTTGGTTCTCCATTTCTTGGATTAGTTTACTAGCTTTATTCAAAGGTTGTAATGCTTTTTTAACTTCACCGTCTTGTTTCCAACAAATATTGATAAACATAGAGATTGATGATATTAATTAAATATAAACTTGTCTAATTATACAAGAGTTATATGTTCAATTTATATAGTTCTGTAGCGTTACAGTGAGGACAAGATTCTTTAATAATCTCTTTTTCCTTTATCATAAAACTTAATGTTTGATGAATATTGCCACCACTCTTTATATTTGCTTTATATGATAATTCCATCATAGGCAGTCCTCTATCATAATCTTTCAATGTATTGATAATTTTTTCCCTAGTTGTTAGTTTTCTTTGTTTAGTAGATGTAGGTATATGATTATCAAGTGTTTTCTTATTACGTCTAATTATTTTAGATGTGACCATTTATAGTACCTTCCTCAGCATTAAATGACAATGTAAGTGTTCCTATCTGTGAACCTATAACCTCATTCTTTCTGTCCATATAACCATCTGTATTTTCTATCAAAGTCTTACAAAACGTGCCTGTATTGCCTAAATGTATGTCTCTTTCCCATGTTTTTCCAGTACTCCAGTCAAAGTCATATACTAATTCAGGTTGATATCTTTTTTGATGTAAGTGACCACATAGGAATACGTCATAGTAAGCATTATGTTTCATTTGTTCCATCATTCTTTCTGGTTTACCCCCACCTGAACCGTGAATAAATAGGATAGACCACTGTGCTAATATTTTTTTATTATATTTTATTTCAAGTCCTAATACACCACGACTTCCCATAAATGTTAAGTTATTTGGTTTACACATTGTGTTTTCTAAATACGCCCTACTTATCTGAGGTATTTTATAATCATGATTTCCATGAAAGAATCCCCAAATTTTTTCATTCTTTTGTTTGTTATTAATATCGAATAATTTCTGTGTCATGTCCTGCCATCTTTGCCTTTGATTATCTATGTCATGTTCCAAACTCATGTCAGGATTGAATCTTTTATCATAAGTTGTAATTGCATCTAATGCATCTCCACCAAAGAATGTATATCTGTTCTTATCTCTGCATATTGCTGCTATTCTTTTTTTGTACAAGTCTTCATCAAAACCAGCATGACCAATATGAATATCACTGATTGGTTCTAAATGTATAATATCATCTTTTTTTTCTAAACTTATTTCTATTTTTTTAGAAAACAAACTATATTATAATTATGTTTCGGATATTTAAACTTATAGATATTTTTCATAATGAGGATCATGTTTCCAATACCTCTTAATAGTATATGCTGACATATTTTCATGAATATAATCTAATTCTGATAATATTTCTCCGTTAGGGTGAAATTTTGCCTTATGTTTTTTTAAACCTTCTTCACCAATACACATTCCAAAACTTGTTTCTGAACAAAGTTCACAAAGTATAACATCTCTTTTGGCTTCTTTTTGTTTAGTATAATTATTTCTTACACACCATTCACCATCTTTCTTTTTATGATCCATTAACTGCCATTTACCTGTCTTATCATGATGATCTCTGTTCCATTCAAGTCCGTTTTTACCACAACGGTTGCATTTCTTACTCACCGTAGTCACGACTCCAATCTGTTTGACCTGTAAGTGGATGATGATAATGTACGCCCAAGTCTTCAGGATTAATATCGTTTACTTCACATAACATGCATCTTACATTGTCATGAAATGATATAGGATATATTCTATGTTTATGATCCCTGCATATTGCACTCATCTTTGCACTCTTATACAGAATATATTCACAACATCTACCCCATTCATTAGGTACTTCAGGGCATGACCAACACTTAATTAATTCAGTAGAAATATAACGTGTCTTATTCCCAAGTGGTTTACCACTATTTTTAACTATACGATCAGATATAATTTCTTTTTTACTTTCTTTTGTAGCTGTAGAGGGCTTTATTCTATAACTACGATTAGAATTGTCGGAATAAGACACATAATCTGTTATATGAGTTCATTATTTAATTGTTGCTAATAATCTGTCACATGCTTTTATTCGTACTTCATGTATTCTGTTACCTGTAGACTTTAACATATCTTCATTGTATTTTTTTACATTAGCCCAATCTTCAGCATGTTGTTCATCTGGATTCATAATAAATAAAAAGTTAGGATTAATTTATTAGTTTTTTGGTGGAAACATTGATAGACATAACATCATTCTGCCAGTCTTCTCAGCTTCCCTTTCAACTACATAGGCATCCAAGCCATCTGCTGCATCCTTATCAACACATTTTGCTACAACATCTTTCCAGTAATCACTCTTGGCTTGACCAATGATGGTTTTACCGAATGAATGTCGTAAACCTTCTGTGGTTGAAATCTCTGCAACTTCAGCACCTACTTCATCAACGTTCTTAATCTTGAATCCTTGAATGGTAATTTTATCACCGACTTCAAGTTTTCTAGAATGTTCTACAGAACCGTCAATATCTAGAACTTCACTTACGTTCATGGTATAGTAATAAAAAAAGGATTATATAAATCTATTTATTTAACATGTTTGTTAATCCCATAAATTGATCCATCATTTTTGATCTGATTTGACCGAATCTATCTCCATTAACATCTTCTTGTGGATAAATAGCTTTTGTTTTGTGATGTGCTACTAGAAAGAATTGATCCCAATACTCTGTTATTTTTTTAACATCATCACTTACTTCTACATCAGGTAATTTTGTTATGATTGGAGTCTTTCCCCAACTTGTATTGTTTGTCAATGTTCCCTGTCCAGAATATGGTGTGAATTTTCCACCCTGTTCCTCAAAACATTCCTTGTCAACACATATGGCTTTTGGATCTTTTTGGTAAAATATCTGCTCACCAACTTTCCAGTCACTACCACAGATTTTACAGTTACCTGCGTATTTACCTGTTATCTTAGTTCCCATGACGATATATATAATTAACAATATTTATATGTTGTTAATGTTTTAACCAAACATGATTAAATTTTTCACTAAGAACATAGACGAGAAAAAATACAGAGACATCATACAGCGTATTATTATGATTAACGGACATGACGGAACTAATCTATCTGGATATAATGCATGGAAGAACTTTGAGGAAACTTGGGAACTTAATATTATTCCTGTAACAGAACAAGAGGATTTTAAAAAATATTATGAACACCTAAACGTTGAAACTAGTGACGGAATAGCATGGGGTGTTACTGGAGTAAAAGTAATCTACATGTTTGTCAATGATGTCAAGAATCCGTTTATTATTAGACAGAATGTAATGCCATTAGGTCATGAGTTGTTACATGCAATCTATCAAGATGCAGTTGGAACTTTTCATATTACCAGAAGATATGATGCTCCAGAAGGAAGAGCATTTAGCAAAGGTTCTGCTGCAACAGTTATAGTTCATGATAATTGGTATGGTAGCAAGGAAACAATCAGAGTTTGGATAAGATGGGGAGTCATTTGGATTCCAATTACTATACCATTTATTCCTATCAATAAGGCTAAAGAAATTTATAAAATCTAAAGGTTTATATAATATTGTATAAATGATTTAATAATGGCAAGACGTAAAATAGGTAACTCTCATACAACAATATCAGTTACTTGGGAAGACAAAGAATTGTTTAGAAAATTTGCAAAGTTTGTGAAGACAACCAGAACTGGAAAATTATATGAAAGTGATTCTGTTTTGTTTAACAGAATGTTAATGTTTTTTAAAGAGAGTAATCCTATGGGAGAAGTGTCTAACACTACTTACCCAACAAAGAATCAAGAACCCAACCAGCTTCGTTAAAGTCTCTACTGATCCATTTTATTTTTATCTTATCTGTTACCAGTTTCATGCATTTATTCCATAGAGGTACTAGTTTTGGTGTTGTAACTCTCCACTTACCTGTAATCTGATTTACTATCAACATTGAATCACTGTATATTGTTACGTTTCTTCTTTTGTAATTGTTTGTAATATATTCTAATGAATAAAGAAGTGCAAGATATTCTAACTCATTATTTGTTGGATTTACCCCCCTTATTTTGACAATAGTTTTATCCTTAAACTTGTCAACTAGACATATCCTAGTACCAACAGTGCCACCATCAACATATAATTTTATCATTAATCAGTATGTGTTTTTTCATGGTTAAAAATATTCTGAAACATATCAGTTTTTATATAATCAGATTCAACTGTGAATTCACATTTAGGGCATTTATACTTCATTATCTTTCTTCCTCTTTGTATATTCATTTCTACAGGCAGTACTACAATAAATACGTTGCCTGCCCTTATATCTCCAAGGAAGTATGGCGTTACACTCTATGCAATAATGGTCGCTGTCTCGTCTTACCATAAGAAAAGATTAATATAGGTATTATTTAAGGGTTATTAACCGTATCTATTTGCTACTGATCCACTAGGTTTTCCAGTAGCACCAGTTTCTAAGAGTTTTTTATCTTTTGCTTGTTTTTCAGGAGTTTCTTTTGGTGCTTCATCTCTCATAATTTCTAATTTATCTTGAACTCCACCTGCATTTGGTAATTTTGTTGCTGGTTTTCTACCTGCACTAGCCATACTACCTCTAACAAATTTTTGTCCTTTCATACCTTTTGGTGAAGTGTCTAATTTATTCATCATGTCTAATTTCATAATATTCATTTCTGTAATAATGTCATTAGATTTACCTAAAACTCTCCCTGATCTATATTCTTCTACTATATTTGTCATTCTTTCATCATCACTTAATTTCTTTTTCTTCTTTTTTGCTTCTGCTTCTTTTCTTTTTCTTTCATTTTCTTCTGATCGTTTTCTAAATGATGCTTCTGATTCTGTTTCAATATTTGATTCAGTATCTCCTTGAGGATTATAATCTTCAGTATCTTGATTTTTATCTCCCTTACCTGTTTTTTGTGGAATTTTTTTCTTCTGTTGTTTTTCTCGTTCTAATTTTTGTAAAGCTTGATTTAATTTTGTTTCTTTTTCTCTTTTTTCTTTTGCTTCAGTCTCTTTTTGTAACTTTTCTTTTCTTTGTTTTTGAGTGATTGGTTTTCCATCTGGATGATATCGTTTTTCATATTTTTCACCTACACCTTCTTTTTTATCAAATACTTCTTTTCCTTTTTCACCTACACCTACTGC
>Ga0209645_1001097_pt1 | contig 13729 bp, 12 predicted proteins | sample ETNvirenome_6_30_FD_184070 | JGI IMG/M metagenome (GOLD analysis project Ga0209645, IMG submission 184070) | Marine viral communities from the Pacific Ocean - ETNP_6_30 (SPAdes) (version 2) | ecosystem: Environmental > Aquatic > Marine > Oceanic | place: Pacific Ocean | collected 2013-06-19
GCATCAGGGTCACCCCACACTTCTGCATACCAGTCACGCACTGCAGGGGCATCGTTGAATTCATCGCCCATGCTGCGCCCTGAGGCCACATTCTGAGCAATCCGGCTGACTTCTGCATCGATGAAGCCTTGGAAGTCCTCGAGCGGGTTGGGCACCTCGACGACTGCAACGGTTTTGCGCCCCTCAGGATCAAACGTGGTGAGCTTTCGTGTCTGGGAGGTGGTTGCCACACCTGGTGCCGGAACCGCAAGCTGTGGCACAGACTTGAGCAGGCGCTCAAGGGACTGCCCCTGCTCCTCACTCACTGCGCTCACAAGGCTGCGCACAGGCTTGCTGATGGCCTGCAGGGGATAGACCACCTCAGGAATACCCAGGGTGCGCCGAGCCTGCGCCACAGCCAACCCAAGGTCATCGGGATCGACTGGCACACCCTTGCTGTCTACCTCGTAGCCGAGCCCTCGAAAGTAGCCCTCTGCAGCAAGGGCAGACACCCACCCGAGAGTGGAGCGCAAGGCTGCCCCCAGCTCCGTCTCTACGACTCCGGCTGTCTCGTCTGCCTGGGTGAGGATGCCCGAGAGCACCGGACCGGCAAATTCAAAGGCGCTCACCTCTTCGCCTGCTGCTTCCCTGCGATCGATCTCAGCTTGCTCTGCTGCAATCTGCTGCCCTACACGCCGAGCAGACTCAGCCCCCAGCACTGGCTGCAGGGCCATCGCCTCAATGACCTCCTGCTCTGCTGTGGGTGGCCCCACTTCGCCTGCAATCCGGCGTTCAGTCAAGAACTCACCTGAGGGCAGCACAGCCGGTATCTCCTCCTCGATGATGCGTGTGGGCCGGAACTGGGGCAGCCCCTCAGTATCTACGCGCCTGGGTTCCTCCCTGCCCGGCTGGATGACACGTTGGGCCTCTCGGGCCTGCTCGGCTCTTTGTCTCTCGAGCAGGCGTGCACGTTCCCCAGCTACTTCCCCTGGTGGGATGAAGGCCTGCCGAGCCTCCAGCTCCTGCACGGTAGCAGCCTGCGCCGCTTCCTCTCGGGCCTGCGCAAGCTCAGCAGCAGGAGGGATGGCAGCCACGGGTTCAGGCGAGGGCGCAGCAGGCCGGGCAGGGATGCCAGGAAGGATGCCCTGCTGCTGCAGGATGGTGATGACCTCCTGCTCAGACATGTCATCTGGGAACTCATAGACTGTATCGCCTACCTCGTAGTCCATGCCTCACCACCTATTCAAAGCGCTGGGTGTCTGGGTTCCACTTGCGCCGCTGGGGGGCAGGCTCGGCCTCCCCTGCTGGGGCTGCTGTGATGGTAGTTTCGGGCAGCGTGGTGACAACCCGCTCAGGCGCAGGCTCGGCTTGAGGGGCAGGAGGTGGCGCAGGGGGTAGGGGCTGCCCACCTGCCAAGACCTGCTCAATGGACTGGAAAGCTGTGGTGCCTGGTGCTGCCAGCCTGACAGGCTTGCCCCGCTCGTAGACTGCATACCCTCGGTCTGTCTTCCGATACAGAAAGCTCGGGTCTGTGGGGTCTCGCACAATCTCAGACACTGCAGGGGTAGGAGCAGCAGGCTCAGGCTCATCAAGATCGATACGCCGGAACCGTGAAGGCTCCTCGAGCAGGGCCAGACCAGGAGTGACAGGGCCAGCTTCTGGCCTGCTCAGGCGCTTGGTAAAGAATGCCTGCTGGTCAAACTCCTCTTCAAGGGCTGCAGTGATTTCAGCATCTGCTTGGGCTGCTTGCTCCTCTGCTTTGGCCTCTCGCTCTTTGGCTGCTCGCTGAAGCTCTCGCTGTGAGGGGCTGGCAAGGTTGCTGGTGGTGTACTCCTTCTGAGCCAGGGCAAAGGCAAGAGCCTCCTGCAGCTCGTCACCCTTGAGCGCCTTACCGAGCTGCCGCTCCAGCTTGGTGATGTCGTAGGGCCTGCCTGCTGCATCCAGCTGCTGCACCAGGTCACGGGCAAGCCGCTGGGGCTTGGACACAGCCTCAAGCTCGATGTCTGCCGCAAGCACATCGTTAAGGATGTCATCCGCCTGAATCATCGCATTGTAATACGGGCTCTGCTGGTACTGCAGGTACCTGCCCTGGTTGCGCTCCGGGTCATACCCCCGTGCTACGAGCTCGCGGCGTGCACGCTCCCTGCCCGGGTCTGTGTACTGGGCACCAGGTGCCTCTGCTCGGGCCTGCTCGAGCTGAGCGATACGCGCCCGAGACTGCAGCACCTCGGTCTCAAAGTTTGCGCGCTGATCGTTTCGGTATGCTTTCTTTGCCTTGGCTTCATCGTAAAGCGCCTTGGCAAACTCAAAGTCCTCAGCGCTGGCAAAGTCTTCAGCAGCCAGGGTGCCGTCTTGCATGGCTGTCAGTGCAGCCTCAAAGGCATCCTGCTCGGTGCTGAAGCTCAGCCCCTTGGGCGCTGCTGTCTGCTCTCGACGTTCCACAATGGCTTGCCCGTCGTAGCCACCTCGGATGCCTGCAGGGCCTGCGAAGAATGCAGCCTCCAGCTGCTGCTGCAGTGCACGCTCAGCGGCCTGCTCCTCAGGGCTGACTGCTCGAGGTGCGCCGCTGGGAGCCCTGCCCCTCGCCACTTGCTGCAGCTGCCGTCTGACGAGATCGATCTCACCCTCTTCGATGCCTCCACGCTCGAGCATGCGGACAATCTCAGCGCCCTGCTCAGGTGTGGTGTCTGAGGTGATGATTTCCAGGGCTGTCTGCACCGCTGTGACTGGCTGCGCCCCTGCACCCACAGTGACTGCCCTGAGCGCTTCGCGCTGTGCTCGAGGTAGCTGCAGGCCTGCTGCCCTACCTGCTGCCCCTGCTGCCACCCTGCGCCGTTCTGCATCCTCACTGGCATACTGCTGCTGTAGCAGGGCCTGAGCGCTGCCCAAGTCCTGAGGGCGCACCCGAAAGACCTCCTGCAGGTTGGTGAGGTTCTGCCGTTCGGACTGCACCAGGCTGTCAAGGTAGTTGAGCCTGTCCTGCTCGGCCTGGATGTCTCGGGTGATGTCCTGGTAGCGCTGAAACGCTGCCACAGTCCGAGCATACTGCTCAAGGTATTGGGGTCGTCGGCCACGGAAGCTGGTGGTAGGCATGGCAGTCTCTCAGGAGGGGACAAGACCGCCAAAGGAGCGGTCTGTAGCTGTGGGGCCGTACAGGCGCAGCAGGTCAATGTCAGACAGCTTGGGCACCTGCGCCTCTTGCATCTTGGTTTGTTGGGCCATCTGCAGCGCCTGCGCGCCTACGTCTGCAGCCCCACCCAGGGCACCGGCTACCGTTGCTGCGCGAGCTGCGCGCAGGGCTGCATCTGCAGACTGTTGCTGCACCTCGAGCGCTGCAATCCGTGCACGCTGCTCCTGCTCGGCTGCTTGCTCGGCCTGCAGGATGGCTGTCTGCTCCTGCTGCTGCATGGTTCTGAGCGCCTGCTGCTCAGCCTGCTCCTGCAGGAAGAATTCACGGCCACTGATGGCCCTGCCTGCTGCCTGCTGTGCTGCCTGCTGGGTGAGCGCCATCGCCTCGAGGTCTCGGGTAGCGCCCATCTGCGCAGTTTCAAACTGCCTACGCAGTGCGCCCTCTTCGCGCTCTGTGAGCCCAAGCTCACCCCTGCGCCTTCTGGCGCGCAGCTCGCGCAGCTCAGCCTCCTGCTCAGGGGTCAGCTCTGCTGCACGAGCTGCACGGATCTGCCCAACACCTTGGGCTATCCCTGCGCCTGCTCGAGCTACACCCAGTCCGAGCAATCCGAGTGTGATGGGGTCTGCCATGATTCACCTCAGAGGTAGAAGGTCTCGATCGATACGCCCCAGTTGACCACACCTGCACGGCCTACCTGGGAGTGGGCAGCAAGCCCAAAGCGAGTGGTGCCAGGCCCAGACAGTGTGTGCATGAGGGTGCCGTCCCGTGACTGATACGCTGACTGTGTAGTGTACAGCCTCTGCGCGCCCCTCGGTGCTGTGACTCGCCAGGGCTGCAGGGCACCGTTGGTGTTGTTGACCACTTCCTGCGCATGATCGATGTACGTGCTGCGCGCAGCCTCCACACTGCCAACATAGGGGCACACCCAGACAAGGCGCTCCAGGGTGTTGCTCTCAGTGCCTGCCCCACCTGAGTTGTCTGGGCCTGCCTCAATCTCCCACCAGTAGTGGAAGAGGATGCTGCAGGCCTTGCGGACCTGGATGTCAATCGCTGTCTGTGGGATGGCGTGGAAGGTGTTGCTGCTCGTGCGACCCTGCCCGCTCCGGTATTTGGTGCAGAACGTCAGGCGCACCATGCCGCTGTCACTGCCCCCCTGGTGGCCTGTGACCCCATGCTGCACCTGACTGAAGGGCTCATACCTTGGGGGCTGCACATGCCGGGTATCAATCCACTTGGCTGCCTCCATATCGCCAGCGACCACACCAGAGTGCAGATAGACGCGCAGCGCCTCAAAGTTGCCCTCAAGGGCAGCGCTGGTGAGGGTGGTGCCATCCACAAAGGTAGTGGGAGGGGTGTAGCTCATTTGACCCTCTGCTTGAGCACACTGAGGTTGCCGCTGGTGTATTCCAGGGAGGCACCTGTGCTGTAGGTGGGGTCATGCACCAGGTAGTTGGTGGTACCCACAGACCAGGGGTGCATGATGCCCTTCACCACTACGCGCAGGCCGTAGACCGTCTGGGCGCTCACAGTCCGAGGCAGGTACCAACTGCCCGAGATACCGCGCCACTTGACGTTCCCCTGGTTGCTTGCACCATCCAGCTCACCATTCAGGGGGTCCGCATATCGCAGGTCTGCAGGCACTACGCTGGTGGCCTGGCAGTCATTGAGCTGGTTGCCGTACTCCGGACCGATGGTACCCGTGAAGTCTCCCTGGCCTGTCACAGTCTGGAAGTTGGTGAGCGCAGAAGAGGTGAGGTCGTATTCCAGGTAAAACGCCCACACAGCACCCCAAGTGCTTGCAGCTCGAGTGCTACCACCAGTGGCAGGGAAGGTGTAGAAGCCGTGGCTGCCTGCTGTGTTCCAGTTGCTGCCCGGGTTGGGCTTGACTGAGAGGTTCCAGTACACCCGCAAGATTTCATCTACAGCAACCGTCAGGCCTGCGCCAAAGGACATAGTGCCTGTGATGGCTGTGGCAGCGGCAGGCATGGCAGTCATGCCGTTGACTGTGGTGGTGCTGCTGTGCTTGAAAGAGGTGGCACCCAGAAGCTGTGACTGTGTGTGGGTCACTACCCACCCAGGAGTGAACTGGGGCAGGTCATGGGATGCATCACGGGCATTGAACTGGTTGAGGTCCGTTTGGGTGTAGCTGCTGAAGCGGTCATTGAGGCTGGCAGCATTGAGGGCATCCCCATCCCTGACTGGTCCGTCTGTGATCCTGCTCATCTCCACCTCCCCACAGCCAAGTAGCGCATGCCCCAGAGGTGAGCTTGCGGCACTACGTTGCCCGCTGATGTGAGCAGGCAGTCATCTTGTGAGGCACCGTTGATGCGCCACTGCAGACGGATCTGGATGTCACCTTGGGGCAGCAGCTGGCTGCCCAACACCCGGAATGCCTCATGGTAGGCAGGCCCTCTACGCTCTGCGATTGTGACCCCATTGGCTGTGATGCGCAGGTTCAGATAGCGCGGATTGTAGGGGTAGAATCCTCCGTTGCCCTCTGCCATGCCTCCCATAATGTAAGCATTCCCCACCCACTCGAAGTGCAGCATGCCCCCCTTCCAGCCTGTCAGGGTGATGCCGTTGCCTGAGCCTGCATTGACCCAGCCACCCGGGTACACCCGGAACGCGGCAGCGTTCCAAGACTGGGGGGCTACTGCACCCGTAAACACTGCTGTAGTCTGCTCACCACCTGAGGGGTACGCTGCTGCATGGTAGACCCGCTGCAGGGCGTAGTCCTTGACCCTGCTGGCATCTGCATACTCTCGTGGCAGCTGTTCCCGATCGAGTGTTGTGATGCTGCTCTGCTGCGCGCGCAGCTCGTCATTGACTGCACCGGGAGAGGCAGTGGCACCGGTTGTGGCGTCTCGCTGTGTCCACTTCTTGCTCATGCCCGCCTGCCCATGACCACCTTGGTGCCCTTGGTGGTGAACTCGTATTCATGCCCCACGATGGTGATGTCATCTGTGGTTTCCAGCTCGAAGCAGAACCATGCAGCAGACATGTGCGCGACACTGTAGCGCAGGGGCACCAGGCGCTCCTTCTGGTATGTCGTAGCGCTGCCCAAGATGGCTGAGTCGAGTGCGGGCAGCACCACAGCATCAGGAGGCTGTGCCAAGTAGGTACGCTCGATGACAGGGGTGAGGCTGAAGTCTTTGTAGTGGCGCAGCGTGATGTTGACATCGCCCGTTGTCATCACCCAGATGGTCACGTATGTGAGCTGCTTCTGCAGCTGGGGGTCATCAGCCGAGAACCAGGCCGATCGATAGGTGCTGGTCGGTGGGTCATCATCGGTCATGGTGTCGTCAACAATGGTAGACCCCAGGGCGCGCTTGCCCGAGAGGACAAACAGCCCCCTTTCTGTGTTGCTGTTGCCTGTCTCGCTGCCTGTGTTGTGACCGAAGATGACTGTGCCATCTGCTCGAGCTGCGAGCGCTCCCACAGGGAAGCCCTGCCGGGTAGACCAGGGGCTCAGGCGCTGGGAGTCCACCAAGGCCAGCCGGTCAAGGTGCAGCACCAGGCCCACATTGGGCCGGTCGTTGCCATTGGCAGCAAAGTACACATGGTACTCACGCATGGCTGCAGAGAAGATGCCCACAGCCTTGGGCAGGCAGTCAGGGGTCATTTTCTCAATGAATTCATCCTGCCCCACAGTCAGGTTGACTGCATCTTGGATGGCACCACCCTCGAGCCCACCAGTGAGGGCATAGACCCCATCTGTAGCCAAGAAGACCACACCCAGGCCGGGCACTGCCTGGATGGTGTGAGGGCTCACACATGTGATGCTGTTGCTGATGGTGGTGACCTGGAAGTTTGGGTAGCTGCCCGTCACCACATCAATGCCACGTTCACGGAACACCAGGAGCGTGGTGTAGTGGGCAAAGAGGCCGGTGATGGCCCCACCCTCACTGCTCAGCTGGATGAAATCAGCAGCCCCAAACTGCTCGATGAGCCCTGGAGCCGAGTAGTACAAACTCAGGCCATCATCGATGCCCCCATCCAACCACAGGCTGCCCCCAAACAGGGCGCTGAAGCGCGCTCGAGGAGCAGGCAGGGGACCGGTGGCAAGGTCTGGCTTGGGGAGGTTCAGGTTGCTGGTGCGCAGTGCATCAAAGAATAGGTCTTCACTGTTGTTGTTGATGATGTCCACATAGTACAGGGTGGTGTCCCCCTGATACACATAGTCGTCGCTGTAGTTCTTGGTGCGGTACAGCTTGCGGGCAACGGTGCCCTCTGGGCCAATGGGGATCTGCAGCCCCACAGCATGCCGGAACCCTGCTGTGTCGGCATCTGGCTCCCATGCCACTGTACCGAGCTCGGATGCAGGCCCCTCACTGCCTGTGTTGGTGATGAAGCTCACCACATAGCTGAAAAGTGCCTGCCTGCTCTCGTCGGCATCCCTGCCCGGGAAGCCAAGACCCCACCTGGCACCATCTGGCAGGGCTCTCGGGTCGCTGGGGTTCCACAAGGTGAGTGCATCCCCCTGGGTTCGAGGCTGGTAGCCGTTCGCATTGGCAGCCGGCATGGGCTCCACACGCAGGGGCTCAGGCGCTGTGGGCAAACCATCAAAGCCAAAGGGCCTGATGCACTGCCCAATAGCTGCAGCGCTGTCTGTTAAGTTGCCCAGTGGCCACGGATCGATCAAGACAGGCCGGTCTACCCCGTTGGTGACAATCACCCCATAGGGGGTGTCCGTGTACCAGGACCCTGCCTCTGTGGGTGTGGGTATGTGCCTGCCCGTTGCGAGGGTGCGCAGCACCAACGTGTTGAACCCGAGCGGCTCGTACAGGTAGTAGAGGGTGCCCTCAGACTCAAAGAGGGTAGCCTGCCGTGCACCGCCTGCGAGCTGCTGTGCAACATGCAGCGATGTGATGGGGCCAACAGACTGGAAGGGCTCCCAGTTGTTGTAGCCCACCCGGTACTGCTCGTAGCCTACACGCGAAGACCACCCACCTGACACCCGGTCAAGGGTCCAGTTTTGCAGCTCACCTGCATCCTGCGGGTTTTGAGGCAGCCGAGTGGCCACCCCTCCTGCAAGCCTTGTCTGATATTGCGACTGGTTCATGGTGTGAACGTCAATTTGCCATAGGGGTTGCGCACAAAGCGATACCCTGCAGTGGGTGTGCCCTTGATGATGCGTCTGGGCACCTCTTTGAGGTAGCGCTGCTCCATCGCCTTGAAGAGGATGGCTTTCTTTCGCCCGTAGACCTGAGACAGGGCAGGGTTGGCCACCTTGAGTGTGAGGTTCTCAAGCGCCGCATACGCCACAATCTGCGCATAGGCAGCAGGCACCAGGGGAACGTCTTGGTCCTCCTGCATGCGAGTGGGCGACACCACCAGGCGCACATTGAGGTCTTGGTCACTGCTCGGGTGAGGGTACAGCTGCACCGCCTGGTAGAGGGCAGACTGGTTGAACCGGTACCGGATGGCGCGCGACTGAAAGCCCTGGGTGCTCAGGTGGCTCAGACGCAGGTCTGGCTTCAGGCTCACCCCTGCTGTGGGTGCTACTGTGTCCACATCCACAGGCAAGGGGTCCTCAGTGTCTGCATGCCGGATGCGAACAGGGGCAAGGATGTTGGCCTCTGGGCAGGTGAAGTAGTAGCGCCGGTACAGGCCGGTCACGTTGTCGATGATTTCAGGGGTCAAGATCAAAGTCTGGTTGTCTGCCAGGCTGAATGATGCCACCTTGCTCAGGGCAGATTCAAAGCCGCTGCTGACATCATCCCGGTAGCTGGGAGCGTTCTGCCCGTTGGGTGCGAAGACGTTGACCATGTAGAGGTGGATGGTGCGGACACCCTGAGAGACTCCTACCACCTGGCTCACCCCTCGAGGCACCTGAGGGGCTGGCACTCGTCTGCCCTCACTGGGCAGGTAGGCCTCAATGGTGCCGAGCAGGCTGGGGTCAAGGTTGGCGTCCTCCTGTTCCCACTTCGAGAGGAACAGGGCTTTTGCAGGGATGGTGCCCACATGGGGGTCACCCACGTTCTGCACAGTCATGCAGTCACTGGGCAGGTAGACCTCTCGCCGCTTGACTGTGACGGAATAGGTGCCTGTGGCACCCGTATAGTCGCGGTCCAGATACAGCCGGGTAGTGAGCTCCACCCACTGCACCCGGTAGAAGTGGCTCACCCCTGCGCTGTCTGTGAACTCGAGGGAAGCCCCTGCCAGGGCGCTACCTGGCTTGATGGCGGTACCAACGTCAAAGCCCACACCTGTGACCTGCGCCTGCCCGTTGGTGAACGTCAGGTTGAGTGTGGTGTCGGTCCACACCTGCAGTGTGCGCTCACTGCTGGCGAAAGCCCAAGGCCTGTCCGTCAGGCACCTGGTCTGGGCATCGTTCAGCAGGCTGACGAGCTGCTCCCGATACGTTTCGTTGCTGGGGTCGTAGTCCAGCAGGTTGCCACAGAAGTCAAGCAGCTCACCCAGGTTCATGGCAACACCTCAAGAAAAGAGCCCCAGCCCCCTCGAGCAGTGAGGACTGGGGCAGGGCAAGCGGCCCGAGAGGACGTTGGGCCGGCCTGCCCTGGGGGGGACTCAGAAGGACTTGTAGATCCAGGCAGCCACCAGGCCTGCACCAACCCGAGCCTCCAGCGTGATGCCAAACGCCGGGCTGATGTCGCCTGCAACACGTCCATCCACAGTGCCAGCGCTGGTGCCACCTGCAGTGAGCAGGTTGCCGAGCCCCACACTACCGTGAGTGCTCACCTGCGCGTAACCACCGATGACTGCGCGCACCTGCTCTCCTGCCGTGGCTGCTGCGAGAGCAACACCACAGGACAAGCCGTTGCCGTTGGCCACCTGAGCAGCCTCGGTGACGTAGAGCACACGGTCTGCACCGGTCTTGCTGGTGTCGAACGCAACCACATCACCTGCAGCAATGGTGCCACCTGCAATGAAGGTCTCCACCTGACGACGGTTGGAAGTGTCGCCTGCAATCGAGGTGGGGCTGGTGATGCCATCACCCAGGAACTGAACGAGAGTTGAAGTAGCCATGATTCTCAGGCCTCCGCGTCGAGAAGGACACCATGCGAAGCAAGGTGACCGGTGACAAGCTGCATGCGGCAGAAGACCATAGCGGCTTCAGTCGCAGTGCCAGGAACGGGCATCATGTCCGAGACCTCGAAGAAGCCATCGGTATCGGCGTAGAGCTGAAAGTTGCTGCTGCTCAGCACATAGGCCGAAACAGGCTTCGCCGGGTTCTGCGCCGTGAAGCCAAGGTTGGGCTCGACGTAGATCTTGGCTCCGCGCCACATGGCAACCATGTCACGGTCAAGGCTCTCGCGGTCGCCTGCGCTGACGTAGTTGACAAAGGACTGCTGCTGCTTCTGGAAGGCAGCGAAGCAGTTGGGGCTCATGAAGATGATGTCAGGGAACTCACCGGATGGGTTGCGAATTTGACAGTCAATCATGAGCTGATCGAGGTGCGACAGGTCAAAGTTGGCACCGGAGTCAAAGCTCTGGTTGAACCAGTTTTGCGCCTGGTAGGTGGCCTTGGAGAGACCGCCCACACTGTTCTGCTGCGCAGCTGCTGCCACACCCTCGAGCCAACCAGTGCCCGGAGCAGTAGTCATGCCGTTGAGGGTCTGCAGGGTGGTGAGGCTGGACGAGTTGCCCCGGATGACCTGCTTGCTGACTTCCTTCTTGAGCCCAAGCATGACGTTCTTCATCTTGGATTCAAGGATGTTGACCACAGCGAGGTCACCCTTGTTGGCAGCCTTCTCAACAGCGCTGAGAATGATGGGCTGGGTGAAGTTGCTGTACTCAAACTTGGCAGTCTGGAAAGGGTCGGTGACTGCCATGCTGACAGGCTCGAAGCCGTTGCTCAGCTCGGTGATGCTGCTGTGCTCACCGAAGATGACAGGCTGCTCCACTCGGAGACCACCGGACACCTTGACCAGGTTGCCCGCAGACTCGATGGCGCGGAAGAGGGGGTGGCTGAGAAAGCTGTTGTCAATGAGCTTGTCACGCAACAGCTGCAGCGTAGTGCTGATGACTGACTGGGGTGCCAAGGTGGCCTCCACTGTGGGTTGATGGCTTGCGGTATTTGAGGCGTGCAGTGATCGTCACTGTGCCGATAGCGCAAGCCTCCACAGTGGGGTGGGCTCACATGGGGGCACTATAGCATGGTGCTACTTACGGTGCATAGCTTGAGCTATGGCGAGGATGTCTGCAGCGCTTGCACGCTTGAGGTCACCCCTCGCAGGCCTGCCCTGCACTCCTGCCCGTCTGGGTGTGCCTGTGGCTTTGAGGGCTGCCTCTTTGGCTGCCCGTCGCTTTGCCCGCCTGCTCTCCTGCTGCTCAGCCTGCTGCTGCTTGGCTCGCTTGCCCCTCGCTGCCCAATAGGCTGTCTCGAGGTCAAGGCTCTCGTTCTGCTCCAGGAGGTGCTGCACCTCGGAGCGCAGGCCGTTGTCATTCTCAAAGTCTGGGTGCTGCTGCAGGAAGGTGCGGTAGTTGTCCTGCGCTTGCTGCTGCTCGTATTCGGCCTGCATGGGCTCCAGCACCTGCTGCAGTCGCTTGGTGACCTCTGCCTCAATGCGGGCCTGGATACTGGCCTCGTTGAACGGGTCATACTCGGGCAGCTCGTCTGGCACCTGCAGGGCTTGCTTGCCCTTCATCAGGGCTTCACGCTCAGCGAGGAAGTCTTTCCGCTGCTCGGCAAGCTCTTGCGTCTTCCGGGTGTAGTCGGCCTGCATGCTGCGCATCAACTTCGCGATGTCTGGGGGCACAGACTTGACGGCCTGCTCCCAGCTCAGGCCCCTCTTCTTGGGTGCCTCCCCTTCTGCCTGCTCCTCGACTTCTACCTCTGCCTCTTCCTCCATCGCCTCAACCATCGCCTGCACTTCTGGGCTTGGCTCGGCCTGGGTGGCTTCTGGCTGCTCGGCTTCTGGATGCTGCTGCTGTACTTCTGCGAGCACCTGCTCTGCTACTGACTCGTGACTCATGTCCTCTCACTGCAGGAGCTTGATGGGTTGCCCCACCTGTCTGTACCAGGAAGGGTTCCAACCTGGCGCAGTCACAAACTGCACAGGCCGGCCCAGGAAGGTGGTGCCAAGCTCCAGCACACTCACCCCCTGGATGCGATTAACAAGGAAGGTCCGCCAGCCGGGCAGACCCCCTGTGGCTGTGGCGGACTGGGGATCTACGTAGAGGTGCAGGTAGACACTGCCGTTGTTCCCTCGCCAGATGGCATGAGGGTTCCCCACACGCTGCCCCAGTGCCCCGGGTGTGCCCTCAGGCTGCCACTTGTCCTTGTAGAAGAATGTGACGGGCTGCTTGCGCTCGATGGCCTGCACCAGGTTGCCCATGACTCCACCCTCATAGGAGCGGTAGTAGGCCTGCTTCCGGCTGGTTGGAATGACGGTCTTGGGACGCTGCCCGAACCCGAACAGCTGGGCCAGCCTTGCCCTGATCGATGTGAAGGCCATGAGGTGCCCCTATCGGCGCATGCGCTTGCTGAAGTCAAACACCTCTTCCTCTTCCTCTTCCACCTCGCCATCTGGCTCAATGGTGGTTTCTTCGATGACCTCCTCTGGCTCGGCAGGGGCATCGAGGAACTCGGCAAAGGCCTTGTCTTTGCTCAGCTGCATCAAAGCTGCAGTGATGGCAGTAAGCTCAGCATCACCCTTGATGTCTGCCAGCTCCACGGGGAACGGCTTGCCGTAGTCGCTTGCTGCTGCTGCCATCATCGAGAGGAAGCGCGCAACATCTGCATCCATCGCTTCCACGGGTGCGCTGTAGCGCTCAGGGGTGAGGTCAAGCCCCATGACCTTGCCTGCTGCAGCAATCGCCTTGGTGAGGGCGCTGTAGACCTTGGCACTGTAGGGGCGCTCAGGGCGCGGCACCAGGTCTGCCATCTCTTCACCGATAAGCATGTCTTGCTGTTCTGCGATGGCTGCCAGGTCTGCAGGCATGCCCTGCGGGGCTTCTGTGGCGATGACAAGGGGCATGGGTCACAATCCTTCTGGGGGCATGCCCCCTGCAGTGGGGAACGGTAGCGGGGCAGCAGCAGGCTCAGCCTGCTCGAGGGGCTGGGGCTGTGCCTGTGCAAAGCTCTCGGGCAACTGGTAGGTGCGAACGATTTCCGCAAGCACCTGGGAGGGGTCTGCACCGAGCTGCACCAGGAGGGGAGTGAGACGCTCCAGGGCCTGCTGCTTTGTCAGGTCACTCATGGGGGTGGTGCCTGCATCCACTGCCCAGTAGCTGAAGTCCCCTGTGAGGTCATCGGCACTGAGGATGGTGGGGCCTACAGGGTTGGGCAGGCTCAAGGGCTCGGCATCATCCCCCAGCACCACACTGAGCATGATGTTGTAGGTCTTCGCAATCGAGGTGATGACACCATCACGGGTGCGCGCCATCCGCCCCACCTCGCTCGAGGTGTAGGCCGCAAGCAGCTGCTGCTCTGTGGCGGTCGACTTGGTAACCTCTCCACGAGTGAAGGGTGCCAAGAGCCCAGCTTGTTCAATGTCGGCCTGCACTGTCTGGGAATACAGCGTGATGTCTGCAGGGATGGGCGCTTGGGGCACTGGCATCATGTTGCCCTCGAGGGGCGCGCCTGGTTGTAGGTCCACCTCGATGAACTCTCCGTCCATGCCCTGTGAGATCTTGGCAGCGCCATCCTCAGAC
>Ga0209645_1001098_pt1 | contig 13724 bp, 14 predicted proteins | sample ETNvirenome_6_30_FD_184070 | JGI IMG/M metagenome (GOLD analysis project Ga0209645, IMG submission 184070) | Marine viral communities from the Pacific Ocean - ETNP_6_30 (SPAdes) (version 2) | ecosystem: Environmental > Aquatic > Marine > Oceanic | place: Pacific Ocean | collected 2013-06-19
ATCATGATAAATAATTACATCGCCAGATGCCATCTGTGCGCCTTTGTTTCTATTAAACGAGGGCGATTGACGAGTTGGCTCTGCGAATGTTCTTATTGCATCATTGTCAACTTTGATTTCTCTCAGGTCATTTCCGACAATGATTACTTCATCTGGTTCACTCTCTTGAACCCTAAAACATGAAAGTGTTTGATTCAACAGGTGAACATCTTGAGACCAGCAGGTTATACACAGGGTAAATTTCATTTTATTACTTCCAATAGTTTTTGAGATTCTTCTTCTAGACCTAGCGTTTGTGCTAACTGAGAAGCTCTGTTAAAACACGTATGGTTTTTAATAATCTGATTTTTAATTACCGTCGCGACATCTTCAGATGTTTCTTCTGATGTAAATAGTGTAGATAGTATTTCTTGAAAGGCATCTCTTTGTTCTTGAGTTTGACTTACAACATTAAACTTTCTACAAAGCATGGTCGCCTGAAAAAAGAACTGAGATGTTGAAACCATTCCATCATCAATAAGCGTTACTTCATCGTAAGATGTTGACACGCCCCAGAAATTTCTAATGTCCGTTGGGAAGTCAGCCCACTCTTCGTTTGCGCCATAAGACACAAGGTGGTACACTTCTTTATCTTTTACAAAACTGTCTACAATCTCATCTTTATTGTTTGTTATTACAGCTAGTGGGATACTGAATTGGGGCTGAACCGCTTGAATAAATACATCAAATCCCGGAAGGAGTGTATGTACAGCGTCTCCATGCGAATGAACAAAACTGTTAGTAAATAACACTTGGTTTTTTAAACCCATCGACAGGAACGTGTCTGTAATACCTTTTAATTGCTGTTCGTTTGTTCCAGTTACATTAATTACTGGTTTAATGTTTTTATTTTGCGATAGATATTTTACGACATCTTCTGTAAGATAAGCAAAATGACCAATGAATACGTCTGGTTTTGCTGTATCAAACATATCAAAAGCAGATACGCTATTGTCTGCCCAGAGATCACTTTCTACACCAATTCTTTTAAAACACTCTGACAGATAAAATGGTTCTGTACTGTATGGTGACGAGTAGTTTTGCACAAGAAGTTTCATTAACTTAATTCCTTTAGCTTAATTGCTGAGTCCAGTTTGATTATTTCTTTATGTTTGTTTTCGTAAACACCTATATTGTGTTTTGTCGCTAGCTTATTTATAGCCTCAAATAAAAATTTACTTTTATATTCTTCGCAGTCTATAATGTTATACAAATCGTCTACGCTTTTTTCTCCATGTAGGTATAACATTTCTGCCCACGACAACTCTCCAACACCAAAGTCTAATTTAGTATAGTTATCATTACCTCTGTAAACTTTTAGATCCATCTTGTTGTTCTTCAATCTTTGACAGAATATAGATGTATCATTAAAACTTAACTGATCTAAATGTTTTTTTTCAAAAATATTAGACGAGGAACAGATAAGTATATTTTTAGCACTTGTATTCATAAGCGCGAGTCTAATACTTTCACATGAATTGGTAGTTCTGTATAAAGGGTTTTCTATTAATCGTATGTCAAGGTTCTTGTGGGTTTGTTTTACATGTCTCCATATTCTACTAGACTCAAAACCGCAAGATAATAAAATGTTAAAGTTTTTAAATCTTGACTTGATAGCTTTTATTTGGTGATCTATAAGGCACGTTCCATTTATTTTAGTTAATTGGACTGCGCCATGATTTTTCATTCTGTACCCATGACTTTCTGTAAACAAAATAATACTATAATGATTATTGTGTTCATATTTAGATTTGCCGTCTTTTGGGCTTGTTATAAATTCTGTTACGTTTCTCATTCTATAATATATAAAAATTCTGTATCATTAACTTTCTTTAAAACATCGTCTTGCATTTTACTATAATCTAAATACTCTAAGTAAGATTTAGACACATATGTTTTATTTATAAATACTGCGTCTCTATTTTTAAAAACTAAAACTTGTCTTAGCTCATCGTTAAAAATTTTATTAATTTGATCTACCGATTTTTGTAAGTCAAACTCTGCCTTGCTAGACAGTTTGGTTAAAAACGTTGCTTTAGATAATTTTGTAAATACAGACGTTTCATTTTCAAAAACATTTTCTTGTACTATAAAAACAGAATAACAGTCTACACCGCTTGAGCGAAGCTTTGTTAAAATTTTTGGTATCCTTGCGCCAGCTTTACCGAAGCGAGAGTATATAACTACTTTGATTCTGTTCTTTGGATATTCTAAGTTTAGAATTTGGTTAATTATATTCTCTAGGTCGCTTGGGTCTTCGCTGTCGTCGTCTAAGCAAATACCTATATTTGGGAAAAGTTGATTTCTAGCAAGCTCAAACTTTTCTTCGGTCGTCTTGTCTGACTCCCAGCTTTCTGACCTTTTATACAGGCACAATCTATCTAGCTCAAAAAAGCTATCAGACTTGCTAAAGCCTACACATTCATGCTTTTGCGCTTTACAGCCAACCTGTTGATCTCCGTCAGAATCTGCAAAGCAACACCCATTACAATCAAACATATCAACCTCTCGTTGCTACAATTTGATAAGTGTATCCAGACAGTTTTTGGGTTTGTATTTGTAAACCTTGGCTTTGTAGTATTTTAGCAACAGTTTTTAAAGACGAAATAGAATTGCTGTTTTCTACAATCGAGCCAAATGACTTTTCGTCTATTTGTCCAGAAATAAGCTGACGCGATAAAATGTTACAGTCTAATCCGCTCAGTACAAGTTTACCCCCAAGTCTAACCTTTTTCAGTAAAGAAACAAGATTGCTTTCAAACTGGCTGGCTTTAAATTTATCAACCACTCCGTTCGCTCTAATTTCTAAACATTCTGAATCAGACACGTCGAATAAATCCATGAAGCCGTCTTCGTTTATTACAACTGGCTTGTATCCAGAAATTGCTTCTTCAGGTTTTCCTACTATATCTATTTTCATTTTATTCCTTTATATACTGTTTTAAAAATATTGTTCCAACTGTCTATATATTTTTGCTCTGAAAACACATCTAGGACAGTTTGTCTAGCTTTATCACCCATTTCTTTTCTTAGCGACTCGTCATCTAGCAACTGCTGAATGTACGCTTTGAATTCACCTTCGTCGTTAGTCAGGAAGCCGTTCTCGCCGTGTTTAATAAAACTTGGTATAGAACATGTGGCCGTACTTACAATGGGCTTACCGCACGACATAGCCTCTAGAATAGCTGTTGGCATCTGACTTTCAGTGGTAGTATTAATATACACAGCGCACTTATTATATTCATCTCTAAGATGCTCCAGCGAGTCTGCTGGTTTCGATAAACCCTTCGTGTCGCCAAGCACTTTAGCTGGGAAGCTATCTATTATACGCTTCCAACCTTGATAATTCAAGCAATAATCTCTGTTTATGAAATCATTCTGAACTGTAAAAACAGTTCCATCACACTCTATGTCTACAGGTTTAAAAAACTCATGGTCTATAGAATTACAGATCACGGGCGCTTTATCGTCAAAAGCCCAAGATTCTCTAGCGTAATCGCTGATAAATACATTATAGTCACCCCAAATACTTTTTAAAGCAGTCAGTTGATCTGGCGTGTAATTAGAGGTGGGTATCGTATGCTCTAAATGAACAATAGGCAAACCCAATTGCTGTTGAATCTGTTTGGAGATTTGCAATTGACCAAACTTGCTTTGGGATAAAATAAAGTCAAAGTCTATATCTTCATATAAGTTTTGAATTGGGTGATAGTTTTCTGGAATGTCAGCAAAGTCTGTGTTCCATACTTTACAGTCTTTATACCTAAACGAGTAAAAGTTGTGTCCCGTTTTTGCCATTTGAGACTGACAGCGCTCGTGAGTATCAAAACAAAGAATATCTAATCTTTCTTTATTCTCTGGCTTCAAAGCTCTTTGTATAAGTGGTAGCGTACTATATGTCATTTAGTTGATCCTTTAAAATTTTACCTATGTTTTGGTACGAGAATTTTTCTACCTGTTTCATGCCAGCGACTTTATTTCTTTGGCTGTATGATATTGGGTCTTTGCTCCATGACTCGTAGTACCTTCTCATCTGCTCTCTTGTTTGTTTTTCGCAGGGTTGAAACCAGTATTCTTTTGAGCTAAAAAGATCTGGAAAAGCAGCATGTTCTGACTTACAGCAAGAATACACACCGTTAATTAGCGTTCCCGTCCTCCAGTTTCCCTTGTCTATAAATTCACACGGTCCTCCAAAATTACTTGCGATTGGCGTGTTGCCAAAAGCCATAGCTTCTAGAGTCGGAATACTCCAAGCCTCTCCGTGGGAAGGGCAGATAAAGCAATCACAATATTGATGTAAAGCCATCAGACTATCTTCAGGCAGCTTGTCCGTAATTATTAATTCCTGCCTATAGCTCTTTCGTATCCTTAGTTTTTTCTTTAAGTCTGTTAAATACTCACCAACCTTTTGGTGTAACTCTTTTGGGTTTACGCCAAATTTATTAAACTTTAATGTTAAGGAGACATTTTCATCTTCTTCAAATTCAGAATGGAAGCAGGTCACAATGGATTCTAAATTTTTTCTGTCATTAAAATCGCCAATGTAGTAAAACTTAAATGTGTTTTCTATTTCTGGGATTGACAGTTCTCCATATCTTTTTTTATACTTTTCGGTATCGCAGGCATGATGGATTACTTTTACTGGCGGTGCTATATTGTGCGACTCTAGCGCTTCTTTGGAAGTAGTATTTGCCACCCAGATTTCATCCATTAAACTCATTTGATAAAACCAATTAAGGTGTTTAATATTTAGAGTTTCTGTTTCCATGAACGCAATATTCTTTTTAAACACATCTGATTGAACATAATGATGTGGTAATACGTGCTGGATACAAATATCGCACCCTTTGGAACTTTTACTTTCAAGCTCTAGGATTCTTGGGTGGACTTCTTCTTTATCTTTCGTTAACGTAACGTTTCTACAAACAACATCTACACCTACACTGTCTAGTGCTAGTATATTATCTGTGGCAGCTTGTGACCACCCACCAAACTCTTTATAATGCGCTATGTATAAAACTTTCATTATCAACCTCTTTGTAGTTTATATTTTGTTTTGTTTGATCTTTATATTTATCAAAAATATCTTCACTAACCCACCAGTCTTCTACTGGTCCATAGCCATCTAAAATTACATCGCTATAAAATAGTTTATAACCAAAAGAGTTAAGAACATTTCTGTAATGTTTATGCTCTTTTAATATTTTTTCTGAATGTTCTTTAGAGTGACTTTGAAAGCAAGGCGGTTCTGATTGAAATAAGTTATGCTCCAACGTTAAAACCTTAAACCTATATTTATTAAAATTAAAATCGTTAAAAACTTTCATTTGCGCATCATCTACATCTATAGATAAATAATCAATTTCTACTGGACAATTGTACTCATCTAGCAAATCGTTTATATTTTTTTCTAAAAGATTTACACATAAACAGCGCGCTGACCTTAAATTATTAACAGCTGACCACCAATTTTTATCATAGTCAATAGCTATACCTTTCCATCCCCTATAACGCTCAAAAAAGTATGTATTGCTATAAAAAGATGGATCTTTAGTTTTTAAACCGCCTGTTCCAGCGCCTACGTCCACAAAAAAACCCTCGTTCTTCTGTAGAATTTTATTAACAAATACATCTTGTTTAACTTGACTGTTGAACATTAGCTAGCTCTTTAACCCTTTCTATTCTTTTAGCTTCCCACTGATTTCTTCTTTGACACATTCCAACCATCTGATTATAGGCTTTGTCGTAATCAAACGGTTGCCTTTGAGACATTCCATCGAAAGCGGCTGAAGATTCATTGAAATACATACCGCCAGTTGAAGAGGTGGCTTGCTTGTAAGTTAAATCTCTAGTCAATCTTGCTTCAAAGAAAGTGTTTAACTTGTCTGGCTCTCTTAAAACATCTGAAATTAAATGCTTGGCTAGCTGTACCGTAGAAACACCATTAAGTTTTGAAAGATCTAGTTTTTCAGATGGCTGTTGTATTCTTGGGGTAGAACCCCAAGTTTTTTCTACTGAGGACACTTCAATACTGTCAAAGTATTTTTCCCACTGAGCGCCACTTAAATGCCATTGATAATATTGTTCAAATTTCTTTCTTGTATTTTCCCCAATAGAGGTTCTTTCTTCTTCTGTTTTTGAAAAGAAGTCTAAGAAAAATTCTGCCGCCGCATCGTTATCTGGTACAGCACGTAAACATCCAGTTTCTAGTTCCTTATACAAAGCCTTTGGCTTAATTGGGTAGCCCTCTAGCTTTCTTAAAACACTTTCCATAGCCGAATAATCAGTTCCACACACAGGAACTCCGCAAGCGGCAGCTTCTACCTGCGGCAAACCAAACCCTTCACAGTTAGCATACTGAGTATAAAGGTCAAAACAGTTTACCACATTAGATAGCTCTTCATAGCTAAGTCCATTCTTAACATTTGACAATGTAGCGCCAAACCTACCGGTGTAAGGCGATTGAGCCATAGCGCCTTTGAACACAGACACAAACGGCTTGCTAGTTTCTGGACAAATATAAGTAAATAATACTTTAGCGCCAATTCCATATTGGTTTAATAATTCTGGTATATCCCAACCAAGATCGGGATATGAAGTATGGCAATATAGATAGTAGTTTTTATCTTTAGATTTATCTAAAAACTTCTTAAAGGCAGCAAATAAATCTGGGTATAGTTTACGGCGCTGGTTTCTCATGACAGTTCCTATAATTTTACTGTCTGGATCAAGACCCATAAACTGCTTATGCTTTCTTTTGTCTTCTGCTGGCTTGTAAGCAGGGTGAGCAGATGGAGGAGCGCTACCTAAGTAGTTAATCTTTTCGCCCGACTGGTCTTTTAAAATTCCTCCCGCCCAATCTGAATACGTAAAACACGCATCTGCACCGGTATAGGTTGCGACCCATTGACGCGCTTGTGGTCTAGCGTCAACTGTTGGCATGACAGCCCATTTAAAGTATGGTCTAAAGGGAGATCTTTCGGCAAAGTCTAGCATCCAAAAGTCACGAATGTCACATACTACGTCTGGGAAAAAGTCTAGACATACATGCTCAAAAATCCATTCTCCAAATTGGTGTGTTGGGCTAGAATTATAAGCCGTTATCTCTTCTTCTGTAGCCTTGGGTTCACTCTTTTGATTAGGAACAACACCGTAATATTTCCAAGGAATATCTGCGGCTCTAGGGTCGTTTCTTTCTCCGTAAGCGGCTAGTTCTGCCAACTCATACTTTCCAGTAGAGTGTAAATAATTTAATATTTCTCTAGTGTATGTGGCATACCCAGTGTTGAGAAAAGTAGCTTCAGAGCAAAATAGTATTCTTTTCTTTCTCATCTTATTCCTTGTCTAGACAGCCAAAATCAAATTCGTTAATTCTAAATAAAACATCGTCTGTAGCATCTGTTTTCATAACACCATTTCTGGCAGAAGCGTAGACGGTCATTTTAGTTCCTTTCTTACCAAGTTTAGCGATTGTTTCTGCGCCACTAGCCCATGCTTGTAAAGTGATTGTCGTGGGAACTTTCTTCTTTTCGCCTCTTTTATTTTTTCTATATTCATAAGTAACCATCTTTACAGTACAGCAAGCTGGTCCATCGTCATCTGAGTCTACCTGTGGGTCATCTAGTAAATATCCCGTAAACGTACAATTATTCATCAATTCCTCCAAAGTTATAGAATGTCTTATCTGTTATACTCTGATCAAGCTTATATTTCATGTATTTTATCAATAATAAATGAATTATTTTTATCCATCTTTCCACATAGTAATAGATTATTGTTTTCAAACAATACATATTGGTATTTCTCTCTGGTTTCAGGAAAAACAACAACACTGTCTAATGAACAAGTCTCATCTTCTATAGTTAGAAAGCTCATCATCTTTCCGTTCTTACACTTGTGGTCAGCAACTCTACTGATTGTAGCCGCTACACACAGATGATCCCCCTTTTTGCCATCCATTAATTCTTTACAGCTGGTATTTGCAGACGAAGTATCCGACGACTCGATTCTAGAGATAGAGACTGGACAGCCCAAGAATTTAATTTCTTGCTCCACAATCCAAGCCGGATCGTCAGTAAGTTCGTATGGTGGATTTTCTAGAAAACAAATTTCATTTGATATATCTTGACTGCGAGAAGCTCTACTTGTGCCGCCGCCTTGCTTCTTTGTTGGCGCAAGATCGGTAAAGCAATCTTTCAACGTCTTCCATTTTCTCTTGGGGTAGTTATCAGTCACCCAATTTAATTCAGCTTTGGTTAAGTTTTTAAATATTAGATATTCGTATAGAGCTTTGTTTCTGGTCACACCTGTTTTCTTGGTGGAAAAGAAACCTATAGAACACAACGCTTTAAAACCAGTAGAGTTAATCTTTGTAGATAGATGTATAAGTATATCCATCCAAGTAAAGTTATGTGGGGACTTATTTATATCTTCCGACACTTTCTGAATAGCATCAATAACTTTGTCGCCATTAACACCAGTTAGTGACTTGACATTCTTAACACCAAAGTAAATACCTTTCTTTGTAATAAAGAACTCTTCTGCCCATTCAGACAATTTTGGAATTTTAACTTCAATGTCAAACAGCTTTGCCTCTGAAACAAGCTCATAAATCTCTTGGTGAGGATCTTGCTTCTCGTTGGCGTGTATCAAATACGACAAGAAAAACTCTTTAGTGTAATTAGCCTTGTACCACGCACTAAGGTAGGAGTTCATAGCGTATGCAACGGCATGGCTTTTATTAAACGAATATCTAGCGGACTTTTCAATCCAACCAAAGATTTCGTCCGCAGTCGCTTCGTCCACGGTGTTCAACCTTTTACATCCCTCAATAAAGTCCTTACGAACTTTTGCCATGAGGTCTGCTTTCTTTTTACCGATAGCTTTACGAAGCACATCTGCTTCTTGAAGGTTAAATCCCGCAATCTTTTGGGCAATACGCATACACTGTTCTTGATAAATCAAAACGCCATACGTAGGCTCAAGGATTTCTTTAAGAGAGTCATGTAAATATGTGACCTCTTCCAGTTTATGCTTTCTATCAACATAGTGCTGACTCATAGATTTACCGTCAGTAATTGCTTTTAAGCAACCGGGACGGAGGATGCTAATTAACGCAGCGAGATCTTCCAAGTTTTTAGGCTTAACTTTCTTTGACCAAGAGCGGCCAAGGTTACTTTCTAACTGAAAGATTCCTTTGGTTCTACCTTCCTCAAATAAATCCCAAGCTTTTTCATCGTTGTGGTCAAACGTAAGTGTTTCCATTTGCAAATGCCTTTTCAAGTTTCAAGTTTCTGTAGACCGCTCTGTGGGTCTTCATAAATTTAATCATCAAATTTGCGGTATCTTTAACGTCTTGTAGAGCATCGTGAGCGTTCTCTTTTGATAAACCCATTCTATCCCTAATAGTATCCATACTTCTAGATTTTACACTAGGATCGCCCTCTGTCCACATCCAATAGTTATCCATCATGTCAATTTTATAAACTTGACTAAATAACTTTTGTTGTTGACGTTCATTATCATATGGTCCATACTCCTTACACATTCTGTCTACAATAGGCATGTCATAACCAATTATATTATAGCCAGCAGGGATGGGGGCAAAGAAAGGTGTACCCTTCCAGTTATACTTATTAACAAATGCGCAGAACTTTCTCCATACAGCTTTTGGTTTAGGTGCTTTTGATATTCCTTCTCTGGTTTTACCTGTAACTTTTAGTGCGCCCTCCTCGATTGGTGCCAGCCCATTTGCTAAAGCTTTTTCATCATCTGTTTCCGCCCAGATTTCACTGTCAAATGTACCTTTTAACCTAAAGTTTCTACCGTCGATAGCAAGCGCTGCGAGCTGTGTAGGTTGGCAAGTACGTGGGTTTCTTCCGCCTGTCTCAAAGTCAAAGACAATAATATCACGATTCATTAAGTATTTCCTTTATTTTCATTACTTTGTCAAGGGTAGATAATCCTAGCACGTCAAATTTAACGTGACCAAGCGCTTCTAGATCTGACATTTCTAGTCCAGCGATTTTCTCATCTGCGTTTTTCTGCGTAGCCATAGGGCAGACCTTATGTAGTGGTTCTGCCGAAATAACAACGCCCGCAGCATGTTTTCCTTGGGTCTTAAATGTCCCCTCAATCTTTATAGCTTTATCAAACATATCAGCATAATCCCCCTCTAATTCACCGTTATCATTAATAAAACAATATCCACGTAAATCTTCTGGGTTATTCAATAATGCCCATCTAATAATAGATCGTTCGTCGTCATCCATTTGTGATAATTGATCGGAGATAGCAGCTTCATCTGGAATCGCTTTTGTGATTTCATTCATTTCTGAAAAGCCGCACGCTTGGTATGTACGTAGAACTTCTTTAATTGCGCTTCGTCCCTGTAATCTACCAAACGTGAGCATCTGACTTACACGTTCAGCGCCATATGTTTTTCTCAAGTAATCAATGACATCATCTCTTTTACCGGCGGGGACATCCATATCAATATCAGGTAATGAAACGTTGCCGTCAGTATTTCTACCAGAGTTATAAAACCTTTCAAAAATCAAGTCAAACTCTACGGGGTCAACCTGCGTAATACCAATAAGATATGAAATCAAACATCCAGCAGCAGATCCTCTTCCCGGACCGGCCATCCAGCCCTGACTTTCAACGTGGCGGATAATATCACCAACAATCAAGAAGTAACCAAAGAGATTGGCTTCCTTGATAACTTCAAACTCTTTTTTAAATCTTTGACCATAGACTTCCCACTCTGCGCTACCCTTCTTAATTTTCTTAGCTAGCTTTTCTCCCCAGCCCTTTCTGGCTAAAGCTCTTAGATAATCTTCTTCTGATTGTCCGCCGGGACATGGGAATGAGGGCAGCATTGGGTTGTTAAGAATGTTATAGTCTTCACATTCATTTAATATATCTTTAAAATGTTTTGTTGACGTAGATTGATCTTTTAAATAGTATTGATCTTCGTCAAAGAATTTTTGTAGAGGAGTTCCTACTACAATGTCCTTTGCTTTTGCCATAGTGCATTTTAGATTGGAACACAAAAGTATTCTATGAAGTTCGGCATCTTCTTTTTTTACATAGAACGATTCTGGAAACTCTTTATCTGGAGTAACCTTCATCAAGTTTTTACTTTTTGTAGACTTTTGTAAGAGTTTAGCATCTACTTGATCGTCTTTTATGGACGACACTAGCTCAATTAATTCGTACCAGCCTTTTTTATTTTTAGCAAACAGGCTAAAGTCATCAAAGCTACAACCGATTATTGGCTTTATGCCATGCTTCTTACAGGCTGAATAAAAAGAAACTGCGCCTGAGATGGTTTTATAGTCAGCTATGCCACACGCTTCATAGCCACGATCTTTACATTCTTGAACAAGTTCGTCGGGTTTAGAAAAACCGCGAAGCAGAGAATAGTGCGTGTAATTACAGAGTGGAAACCAAGTCATTCAATATTCCTTTCAATTTGAGTTCAATATATTATATTCTGGGTGGGAGGATTTTTCAATCTAATTATAGATTACTACAAAAATATCCTATTAAAATCCCCAACCCAAGAGAGACGAGAGCGCACACCACAATGTTTTCAACACCATAGTATGATTTTAATCTGTACTTTGGTGTTCTATTTTTATCTCTCGCCCCTCTAAACCTACCTTTCAACACTTCTCTATTAGAAAAAACTAAGTTATGTAACTCTCCATCTCTATCTTCAATAACAATAAGACTGTACTTATCGTTAATCTTATATAGTTTTGCTGGAGTTACATCGTGTATCATGACATCACCAAGCTCTACATGACCAATACCTTGCTTTCCAACGTGGACCCGGATTACTACAGTTATGTCTTGCTCTGAAGTTCTTGCGACGACCGGGATCGCTTTTCTTGATCTTCATGTTTGGATCACCAAAACGAACAATGACAACTTTTCCTTTATCGTTTTTAACATAGACGGCGCTTTTCTTTGGTCCACCGGGAGTTCTAAACGGTTTTCCAAGTTTTACTTTACGTCCTTGATACTCTGCTGATTCAGTGTAATCAAGTTCTGCTTTACCTTTATAAACTAAAAATCTACCATCTTTCTTGTAAATACCTTTACGTTGATATTTATACATCTGACCAGTCTTTGGATCTTCATACTCAAAAGCGGCAACAGCTTCACCTTTACTGGATCGTTTGTGGCTTTTTGGTAGCAGATCGTTATCTGTAGTATATTTAGGATTTGATGGTTTGCCAGTTCTTAGTAAAGTTAGGAAAGCATTTACTCTAGCAATAGCCCAACCGTGACGGCTCATTTTGGGTGCGTGGCTAGTGGAGAAAGCACCAGCGCCACGACGATATACTGCCTTGAGCATACCCAGTGTAGCCTTTGCTCCCTTACCTTTAGCGTTATGCTCTTTTACTTTTGCGGCAAGTTGAGCGGTAACTTCTTTACTAAAAGTAATTTTACCAGAACCATCTTTTGCGCTATCTGGCTTGTTCTTTTTAGAACCTTTCTTTTGATCTTTCTTTGGGGCGGGAGTTCTGCGAGGATCGTCTTTCCCCGGCCTGTCTGCGAAAGCGTGATCTGCGTAACTAGCGGCAATATCTGCTTTACCTTTGATGGCGGCCATGTATTCTTCATGACTTTTCCCCGGCATAAACTGCTTGTCACCATGTTTGTGAACACCAGTTAGCCCAAGCTCTTTGGCTCTTTCTGCTGCTTCTCCGGGGTTATCAAAAACATCTTTTGCGGACTGCGCTCTCTTTAGCTGTTCTTGGGTAGGTCTACCTTCTTTTTCTGTTTTGGCAGGTTTATAGTTTTTACCTTCACGCATTTTCTTTCTGCGGATATTTTCCCAAAGTCCGGGACGTTCTGATGCCCAATCCCATTCTTCAGCTTCTTCACCCCAATCTTCATATTCTGATTCTTCTGGAACGTAAAAGTTATTTTCATTAACTTCTTCAGTATACCCATAAGTATTAAAGTAATGAGCAAAATCTCCAGCCTCAAGATAGTCAAGACCTTCTGTTGCTTTGCTTATACAGATAGCAGTTCTTTGTTTGCTATCAGAATACTCTGACTTCATGGTAGAGTCACTCATACAGCGACTCATAAACGCACTCTTATCTTCATCTTTTCCTCGTGAGGGGATGGGCATATTTATCTCCTATGCTATGTCTTTGAGTATATTTTTAGAATCTTCTTTTACAATACTGTGTGGTCTACCGTCAGTGGCAGTATACCTAGTTGTTTTGTTCATATTTAAATGATCGTAAATCGTCCAAGCCAAGTCTTCTGGACCGCATCTGCCTTGGTCAAAATCGTCTGCGTTAGGGGTAGAAGCCCCAATGGTTCGTCCCATTTCGTAGCTGCCACAGCTTATCATTAACGGAGACAGTTTACCAAAATGGTCTCGCCCTTGATTTTGATTTACTTTTGGAGTTCTGCCAAATTCAGAAGTGACCACAAGCATCACGCGCTCATACATACCTCTGGCTTCGAGCGTATCCATAATTTTACCAAGGTAATGATCTAACTCTACCTGTTTTGTAGAAAGAGCTTGACCAATATTTGTATGCATATCCCAGCCGCCATAACTTAATGAAACAAATTTAGAACCAGCTTCTAACAGTCGGATGGCAGTAAGGGCATCTTGCCCAAGAGTCGCTTCCTTGAACTTGTCGTAGTCT
>Ga0209645_1001099_pt1 | contig 13713 bp, 9 predicted proteins | sample ETNvirenome_6_30_FD_184070 | JGI IMG/M metagenome (GOLD analysis project Ga0209645, IMG submission 184070) | Marine viral communities from the Pacific Ocean - ETNP_6_30 (SPAdes) (version 2) | ecosystem: Environmental > Aquatic > Marine > Oceanic | place: Pacific Ocean | collected 2013-06-19
TCCATCTCCACCAACATACCCTCTTTACCATACCTACTTATGAACTTCTTTCTACTACCATCCTTTTTGTTAAGAGCCGCAAAGTTCAAACCACCGAATCTATTTGATGGGCGGCCTGTAGCGGTGTAGGGATTGTATTCTGAGTATACCATACCATCAGTTGTTTGTAATCCATTTGACTCTATCTTCTGTAGGTTCTCTAATACATCTTCATTATAGATGTTGTATACCGATTCTGTTTCTTTCAATCCTATAACACCAGCCTTCTTCAGAACCTCTACCACATTCCTACACCATTCCAAATGTTTCATAATCGGTATGACACAGTTTATGTTAGACTTACCATAATACTTTCTGTAAAAGTATTCATGCGCATTTGTTAGTATATCGTCTATAACCAATGGTTCGTTCTTTTCTAAGTAGTAATTCATTTGTACATCGTGAGTGTTCTTCCAATCAAAAAAATGTAGTAGCTTCTTCTTATCATATGTATACACATTCTTTGTTGTCCAAATATTATCTATCTCATGCGGTTCTAAGTTAATCGTATCGGAATGTCTGAATGGTAGGATATACTCTTTAGAGTCTTTCGACATAGTTTTAATATACAATATACACAATCTAGTATCTATTGGATGTTTATTAAAATCACATTCGATAGGAATAGCTATAGAATCAAATTTATTGAATACCTTAGCAAACTTTGCAAACTCTTTTTTTGTTTCTACTATTACCAATTGTGTGCCTCAGCCCATAGTTTAGTTGTCATCGGATAAACCTCAAACATTAAATCTAATAGAACCTTAGCATATTCTTGTATCTCTATCTGTGATGTCTTTTCGTTTCTTAACTCAATAAAATTCATAATTGCCTGAAATGATGCTGTCCAATAAACCTCAGTATATTGTGAAAGTGGTAGTATGATTCTAGCCTGCTCCTTAGCCATACCAGCGCTAATCATCCTATCGTAAGCCATCTCAACTTGTCTCATAAATTCATTGTAAGTAGCCGTCATTCTCTTTTGCTGTAAATCATCCAACACACCTTCCGATGCTTGTTTGTTATCATCAGATTGTTTTCTCCAGATGGTTGGGTGGTAGAAATCCTCAACTGGAACATACCTACCACTTATCTCATTCCACGCATGATCTTTAGCGGAAGAGTTGGATGTCGTTTCTATTCCAACCACATGCTTATACCATTGTCTCATAACGAACTCTGGTGCTTTAATATGGAATTGAACCTGTAGATGTCTGAATGGAGAGTAGTGTTTGTACTTAGCAAGGTAACGAACCAACCTCTCATCTGACTTATCGAACTTTTCTTTTCTCTTACCAAAAGAAACTCTAGCGGAATTGACAACAGTCAAATCACTACCTAATGAATCAACGACTTCAATAAAGCCTTTGTCTAAAACTTCATTCTTCATATGTAACCTCTATTTGTATATAAGTATTATGTAAATACTTCAAAGTGTTAATTATTTTTTCTACAAACATCATCCGGATCTTCTAACAGATTACCATTAGCATCGTATAGCTGACCATCCGCATTATCTGCTGAGGTGTAGTTACCATCGGAGTCCAATAGTCCTGACTCTGACCATGTACCACCCGCGGCGATACAAGCTTCCTTTGTTGTGTATTCTGGACCGAGTGAACATACACCACCGAGACTACCATCACCAAGTAAATTATCAGCGCCTGCACCAGGATTCTGAGTGGTGGTGTTGTAGTTAGAGTTGGATAAAAAGTCTTCAAAACCAGCTAACCTATTTCTTATGTTATCTAAGTTACTTAAATTTTCTGAAAATCTGTAATATTGAAATGGTGTTAGAACCCTATTTACATTTGGTAATTTCTTTTGAGCTTTAAATACCTCTAAAGAATTTGCTCTGTAAACCTCATTTCTATCACCACTTATGTGCCAAGTCAAAGTTACATACTCATATAACGAAGAAGACTGATAATCGTCTACAGATACCTCAAAAACCGGTGAGTCTTTTTCGTTTGCTTTTTGTGCAAAATATCTTGTAAAGCTACCATTATCATAATCATCATCGGTTGGAATGGTAGCCTGACTTGATATGTACAATTGAGATTGTTTATTTAAAACATTGTAATAACCAAAAGTTGTTTTGTATCTTTTTAAGGGAAATATCAACCTACTTACTGAACCATGCGTTTCTCCTGTCATAAAGTATTCATCATTATCTTTGGTGTAATGAATATGATATGGTATTCCTGATTTTACTAATATACCATCTCCATAGATAAACTCTCTTTTTTTCGTCATCAACCCTTCAACAGATCTCTCAGTTTTTCTAACCACCTCACTTATTGTTGAATCTATGTATCGAATTTTAGCAACCCTATCTTCGAATATTTTCCTAATCTCCACAGGGTAAGGAGCGATTTGAAATAAATCAGCGACTTCCTCTATAGTTGTTGTTGTTTGTTCTTGTATGTTTACGGAACCACCACCAGCGGTTCCGCCCCCACCATATCCTGCTGCCATTTAAGTTCTCCTATTTTCCTAAAATATCACCAAATCTTGTGTACCAACCTCGACTACTTGAATCTTTTCTATTGTCCACCCATATCCAGCTTTGAGTGACTGTGTAACGTTTTGTCTGATTAAAAGAGTTGACTTCTTCCACAATATTCAATGGACCTGCTTTTTGTCTCTTAACACTATAATTCCCTATGTATTTTGCAAAATCTGTTACACTCGCTCCGATTGCATCTGCTGAATCAAAATTAAACTGAGATGGTAGTTGATTTATAGCAATTTGCTGACCTTGACTTACAGCTGTTACTTCTAACGCACCTAAAGCAATCAACTCATCAAATATTTTCTCCACCTTCTTGATTTCATTGTTATCTATTATAGGTGGTGCTTTTTCTTTCTTAGCATTTATCACACCTTGCTCTTGTTTTTTCTTTGGTGGCATCTTTGGGCCATAAAAAGTAGCATCAAAGTTAACTGTGTAATCATTATCCCCTTGACTATACATATCCATAGTCCTACCCTGTTTAAAATCACCCTGGTAAACATTACCACCTATAAAACCAGCTTCAGGTTGGTCTACACCATCTGATTCCCCAAAGAATAATTGGAAATCTGGCTTTTTCGTTGTTCCTGAGTTGATTTGTCCGTAATCAACTCCGGTGTTTACAGCTTTGGTTATCTCAATCACCACAGGACTATTTTCATCTATCTTTACCACTTCGTTGTTAGGTTTTACTAATGTTATCTTTTGTTCAGGAGCTCTTAGTTTTATTTTGTCTCCGACATTTATGATGTTTCTATCCTTTATATCATTCAGTTCAACGATTTTACTTAACTCTATACAATAGTCCTTTGCTATCTTACTCAGAGAATCACCGCTAACAACGATGTGAATCCCATCAGCTGGTATCGGTTTACATTTTTTGAAATTCTTAGTTTTTGGTTTAGGTCTACTAATCGGCTCGTACTCAAAATTCGGAGTGGTGAATATAGGTTTATCTTTCAATGGGTCTGGATAACTTTCAGGTAACTCATTTTCAGCATGCCTAAAAGCCATATCAATAATTTCAATATCAGTCATATCTGATATCGGTCTGAAAGGTTCAATTTGAGTTAGAAGATTTGTAGGAGGACCTGAAAGGCTTAGGATACCTGAAGTGCCCAAGGGTTGATTGAATAATGTAGAATTTTCTATCGGAAGTCCATCTTCTCCCAATGGCTGAGCAAACGGAAGTCTTTCTCCTTGTGGTATTGTAGTGCTTCCTATTTCTGTGTAATCCGTAGGATTCGTACTCACAGTTTTCTCTAAAGCTTTCACTGGACTATCAGTTTCTGCAAGGGTTAGTTCTGCATTTTCAGGAGCAGCTACCTCATTACCTCTCATCATAGTTTCTATCTCAGTAGTCCAGCCTGAATTATCCACCTTTTGACTAATACCTTTTATCTGAAAATATACGAGGGGACCATAATTTTCATTTGGATTGGATTTAGATATGACATTCCTATTATACTTTCCCTGTATGTAATCTGTGTGTATAGCATCTCCTGGAACAACACCCCCAACACCATCCACCTCTAACGATAGTTCTGCGGGTAAAGGTCTTGGTAAATCCACTAAAGAAGATATTTTTGTTCTTACGACAGACCTTACATCCGAATCTAATGTAATCTTCTTATCAGATATTGTATAGTGTGTTAACTCATCAGTAAGAAAAATATCTTTTCTAAAAACTGCTTCAGCTTCCACCCCACTTTGTTCCGTAGGATTGGTGTTAACCCATTCTTTTCCATTAAAATCCCTCATCGATTGATAGCTTATCTCTCCGTCTTTTTCAACTCTCCATTCTTCTGTTGCGACAATTATCGTATCACCCTCTATAACTAATTTTGTAACCACTTCCTTTTTCTGTCTTTTAATAGCAGGCGATTCTATTTCATCAGAATGCGGATCCCATCTTTTAAACCATTCTTCTTTTGAAGTTGCTTTTATAATAGGGGAAAGACCTAAAAGTCTGCTGGTTATCTTTGAATGATGACTTGTGTTCTGACTACCAACAGGAACTAAATCCATAGTGGTATCACCTGGTTGTTGATATGATTTATTAGAATTTTTAAGAAATTTATCATGCTTTTGAGTATCTGAATTATTTCCCAACATACCATTCCAAGAAAAATTAAAACGACTATCAAGTTTAGTTCCACCACTTTCGCTGTTATTTTCTAAAACAACAGCTGTCTGAATTTCATCTGGAACTTTAAACGATAAATTTTGATTTTTTACTATACTACCTATTCTGAAAGAGGGAAATTTGTATATACCCACATTATCTTTCACTTTATGACTATTATCTTCAAACTCTGTATATTTAGGTCCTGTTACGCCGCTAACATTATTATCTATTATCTTTAAATTTGTAGAATCAAATGGATCTAAAACTAACCTAAAATCCCATGCATCGTGAAAATTTGCATTTAGATTTTTAAGTAAATTATTTAATCCTTTAGTTATCGTACTAACCGGCCTTATATTACTCCTATTAGTAGTTCCAGAATCCGGACTATTCACTCCAAACGCTTTTTGAATTTCTTTTATATTAACCCATATATTTCTCAACAAACCTTTTGTCTCTGACCTTCTGTAACGCATCTTTGTCTCACTCATACCTTCTATTGAAGCAAAATCGTCATGCTTTTCGTACGGTCTGAAGCTCTGTAAATCTATATGTTCATTACCACCAGACTTTAATGCAGACATCATCTTTCTGAAAAATTTGGAGTTAGGGTTATCCGCTATCATTTCTTCCACTGGTAGATTATCCCAAATGAAAAATTTCAGAGGATCATTTGCGTACAAAAGCTTACTATATCTTATTTTAGTAGGCATTTTCATATATTTATTATGGTTAGCGGTGGAGACATTATCCATAAATCTTATCAACTCTTTATCAAAATTTACACTTTGAGCTCTGTTCTGTTGAACATTCTCTCTACCAATCCCCTCATCCACATCAGCTGGTGTATCAGCTTGTTTAGCTAACCATTCTTTTGTAAGTAGAGGTTCAGAATTTTCATCTAACATAGTATCAATACTTCTAATGGTCATTTTGATACCCTCACCTTCACCTTGACCACCTTTGATAGAAGCGTATCTGTTCAGTAACTGATCTTCCATCCATCCCCAAGTAACAAATGTCTCAGTTCTAAAATCTGGAAAAGCAATCGTTAACACATGTGGATTATTAGTATTATCAACAAATATACCGTAGTTGTGAGGACCCTCAAGAGTTGTAGTATTAGTATCTATATCGTCATAAATATTGGCGATATACATCGCTTTATTATTTTCTATAACTTTAGAAAGGTAATCGTTAGTCTCATTTGTTGCTGCACCAAATAAAAGAAAATATTCTATTTCTTTTCTGTTGGTTCCTTCGTTTGCAAACATTTCATCAGGAACGTAAGCCATCTCGTAAATATTATAATTTATAATAGACTCTAAATTGATAATACAATTTATAAACCCATCATAACCGGAGTGAATAGAAACCTTTTTTGGATTACCCGTTTCCTCATCAGATGGTTGAGACTCCGATGTATCCGAAGAATCATTTTCAGATTTATCCATTCTAACAATATCAATACCACCCGTATCAGTATCTAATGGTATTGAAAAAATATCAGTTCCAATTGCTTTTAGCTCGGTTACACAATCAAAACCACCATCATTTCTAAGATTGTATTCAAAATTGTTAACTTTTCCACCAATAGCGTCATAGTCTCCACCGATTTTCCCTACAATTCCCAATGGGTCTGTGAATATATCTTGATTTACGTTAACTCCTTTACTACCATTTTCTGTAATAAAAAGTGGTGAACCATATAAAGAATAGAAAGATGAAATTCCTTCTTTGGGCGATATCCATCCCCAATCTAAAGCTACAGTTTGTCCTAAAGTTAAAAAGTAAGGAGTCAATCTATCTAAATCATCAATTGAGTTAACCACCCAATTTATCGTAGCCTTTCTAACGTTGGAAAACCCACCATAAGCGCTTTCATACGAAACTTCAATATTTTTTATTCCTGCTATTGCTCTATTTCCGATTGTCGTAGCTTTGTAAGCACCTCTATCTCCTAAACCTACACCAAACTGAACATTACCTTCATCATCTACCTCACCGCCTCTTATGAGTATATTATCTACGTCATTGACTTTATTAGAACACATTCTAACAAAAACAGTTCTACTGTTCATATCTCTAGGTCTTATGCTTCCATCATTAGTGGAGCTGAGAGGACTGTTGGATGTTTTCCAACCAAGAGCTCTTTCTCTGGCTTTCAATGTTTCTTGAATATTTTTATTGATGTACTTTACATAACTCATTTTTACCCACCACTACTGTATAAAGAATCTAATATTTCATCTATCTCCGTTGGTATTCTTATTTTTTTAGTGTGGTCAATTCCTAACCGACCATTACCCATTTGGTTAGCCTTAGCTATAATCCACCATAGATTAGAATCTCCATAGTATCTTTGAGCTAACATATCGAACCTATCACCGTCATTAACGAATATAAATATATCTGAATCTTTTATAGGTATTTTATTTACAAAGCTAGGAGAGTAATGAAGTTTTTTGTTCTTATCTCTTTTCTTTATTACATTATTATATCTCATTAATTAGCTCCTGTCCCACCTTGCGGGCTTTGATTTCTTGGTTCTGGAGGAAGTTTATCTATAGTATCGAAGAATCCTTTTTCTTTACCCCATGGTTCTTCTCTAAATGGTCTACGTTGTGGATCAGATTGAGTACCCTCAAATTTATCAGAACCACCTAACCAAGGTATTCCATAATGTTTACCTTTTGAAGCTAGTTTGTTGCTACCTATGTATTTAAATTCACATTGAGCTTTTATAAAATGTGGGAATTGTAAACCTTCATCCAGCTCCCAAGTAGAAGTGTCCTCTACGCTAACGCTTAATGATGTTAGAAGACCTGGTGCCTCAACAAACATATCACCCAAAGTCAATGACATAAGCGGAGTGACCATTCTCTCTGATTCTGTGTAAGATGGATAGCAAAGTCCTACTAAGTAATTTAACTTTTCCATCAGAACAGGTAGCTCCTGTTTTGTTTTTGGAAAAATACTAAAACCAAAACTAACAGTTCTATCGGTTCCTTGATAAACATAAACCTTGTCTGGTCTACCAATGTACTTTTCCTCTCCGTACTCTGGAGTCACAGAGTCTGATATTCCCTCTAAAATTGCTCTAAATATGATAAATTTATTATTAACCATATCTTCAAATTTAAATTTAATAAAATCTTTAATATTACCCTTATCAGAGTAATCTCTACCGTAAGGTATCATATTTATCTTATCGGACTGGTCACTGTTAAAACTTCCGCCAGTTAATTTAACCATCCCTAAAGTTTCATGCTTCTGCGAGTGGGTTCCTGTTTTGCCAGGATTGCCGATACCATCAGATATCACTTTATCGTTATCTCTTTGTTCAAACTTATCCATTCTTTCTACCCACGGAGCTTCATCTCTTGAAAATCCATTCAGATGTTGCCTTTTATCGTATCCTTTTAAATCTGTTGGAGTTTGTAGCTTACTTTCGTAAGAAAACTCCTTAGATAAAGATGAATATGGAAAAGATGCATGTGTAATTGATTCATTTTTAATTGTTTTATCAGCAGCTGTATGTGTATCCCTATTGAAAGTAGATCCTTTTCTATTTATAACTTTTCCTGTATCAAACAGAACCTGAAATGCGTTGAAAGCAAATGATGGTATACCATTACTTATGGAAACAGGCGCAGTTGTAAATATACCTAAGTATCTATTTGGATTGGATAGTAATATATTTGGAGCGGCTGTAACCGAACTTATCGTATCCTCAATTTTATCTATAGCACCATCAAGTGTATTTTTTATAAAATTTGATACGAAATTATTACCTAGTAAGCTCGTAATTCCTGATGTATTTATCCCAAGGTCATACTCAGATAGTTCAGCTGAAAAAGCCTTTGCTTGATAATGTAACCTACCCTTTGAATCTGTCAGCTTTACCACACTCTCATACCTACCAGGTATTCCGACTGTTTGTGGTGGAATATCGATGCCAAAAGTAGGCGGTATATCAAAGTTTACAGCCAGTTCCTTATGTCGTTGACCATGATATACACTTACATTTTTCACCGTATCAGAAAAACTCAATATATCTTTTAATGTGGGATTGTTGCTCACACTAGCAAATAAACCTTCATTATCATTCAAAAAACTAGCTTCAGCGACTCCGATGCCGGTGAGAGAATTTAGATTGTAAAGCTTAGACTCTATGGTTGGATTTGCAAGTTGTAACTTGTATTGTTTATCTATAAAATTTCTTCCAGCTGTAGTAGCCTGCCATTTAAGTATTCTTTCCCTATCAACAGCAGTTCTTTCTAACAATGTACTAAGGGAACCCTCACCACCGAACAGAACGCTAGCGTTGAACTGAGATCCTATGGATTGTTCAAACCTTAGACTGTCATCAGAACCCCATCTGCCTTCTTTCCATCCCTCACTTATTTCTCCATTAGGTATTCCTCTAAGTATAAGTGGATGTTCGTTTGTATTAGGAATACCCTTGTGAGGACCTGTGTTGGCAGCTGTTCTAAAATCAGTTGTCGAGGCTCCGATTCTCATATTTTGGTCTAAACCTGTAGGAATACCGATGAAGTTACCATCTTCAAATTTTATGAGGTCATCTATCTTATTTTTATTATCTGTAGACCACATTTCTTTACTACGGAATAAGTCCGATAAAGAACTTACAGTATTTCCATAAACCGTTCTGCTTGTGTAAGCCGTCTGCCTAAAAGCAGGGTCTGTGTATGTCGCAGGTATGTTCATAGTTGATGATTCAAAGGAGGGACCATACTGTGATGTTCTGCCAGCTATAGGAAATATATTTACAGTTGAAGTAGTATCCGGCCATTTAGCACTTTTTTCATCAGTTAAGGATTGACCTAATTCATATCCTTTGAAAGTTTTACCTGTCATCGCACCATATCTTAAACCTGCCTTTATCTGTCCTCCAGGTGATATGTGAACTGATTGTCCAATCGTACCAGTTTCCTTATCTCTATATTCAAATTTCAATATTGGATACGAATCAAACACCCCTCTTTGCTTTTCGTAACTGACAGGAACTTTCGGTCCTGAGAGATTAACCGTTTCAAATTCTTGTGGTGTAAAGAGTTTTGGTATACTTATCAAAGATAATTTAGAATTTTCAAATCCGGTGGTTTTAATTAAGCTAACATAATCATCTATACCTTTTACTCTAGGAAAATCAGGAGACCAAGGAGTACCCAAGCTATCACCACCCAACACAAATGGTGCGTTAAGATAGTTGAATCCATCAACAACATACTCACCAGCTTCTCCATAAGCTTTCCTCGTTATCTGATTCGTAGGAGCCGCATCAGGATACTTACTACCTACCACACCATCCGATGCAGGAATGAAATCGCTAGCACCAACCGCAGAATTAACTCTTTTGTACAGAGACTCCAAATTCGTTTTAGGAGTAAATCCAGAAGCGTCATCATTTGGAATAAAATCAACTCCCTTCTTTATCTGATTGTCAATACTCTTAGGACTTGTCTGCCCTTTAAAGTTTGATAAATCTGATGCTAAATCTTTTAAAGCCACTTTACGTCTCCTAACTACTCAATCCTAATGAGTTAACTTTGCTTGTTAATCTACCCATTAAAAACTCATTCTGTTCTCTTAATAATCTCGACTCTGTAACTAATTCTGATAATCTTCTCTCTACTTTAGCAAGGTTACCAACTGATTCCCCTCTATGAACTACAGCAGCTCCAGTTGCTTTCACATCACCACCCGTAGCAAGTCCTGGTAAATTAACCATACCCTTATCTATCATAGCACCACCGATACCACCAAGAGCACCACCAGCAAGAACACCAGCACCGAATCCTTTTGTAGCACCTTCTATTCCACCTTTAGCTGCAGCTCCAGCTAAAGCACCAAGAGAAAGAGAACCAATTAGAGCGGAACCAGCAGCAGTAAAGGCACCTACTAAAACCGCACCTATAGCAGCTCCAGCCAATATAGAACCCATCAATGTACTCTTCTGTTCTTCAGCGGCTTTGTTAACACCATCTTGAGCACCCTCTTGTCTCTCCAATTCATCCGCAGTCATACCTGTAAGGTCCATTATAGCCTTTTTTCTGACAAAATCCATTTGTGAAAAATCACCTAAAGTTCTTACCTGATTTAGAACCTCCTCTTGCATTTGGTTTGTCTTACCTGCAAACATCAATTCTCTAGCTCTCTGTAAATTTATACTTTTACCAAAAAGAGTTTGTAAAGTCATTTCATTTGATACAGATGATTGGAAATCTGATAATTTTTCAGCTATTCTCACGGTCATACCCATACCACTACCAAACTTTTGAGCTTCTATAGCCGCTTGTTCTATTTCTTTAGTAGAACCACGAGAATAAAAGGCTATAGCTTCAGCATTCTGTGCCATATCCTTAAATAACTTTGATGGAGCAATACCTGCTTGTCTAGCCAATTCAGCAGTAGTCTTTGTGGATGCTAAGAAAGTATCCATAGTCGCACCACTAATACCTCTTTGAATTGCAAAAAGTTTAGCCGCATCATTTGCCTGTAACCCAAACTGAAGTTGTTGTTTTTTGAGTTCAACTGATTGCATGAAAGTCAAATTATTTATCGTACCAAGCTCTTCAGCAAAAGCATTTACAGCATCAGCGTTGACTAGCAAAGATGGACCCATCGCAAGAACATCTCTGTAAGCAATACCGGTAGAATTAGCAAATGAAATTGCAGATGCTGCCATTTTAGCCATAACTGCAGCAGCAGCTACTCCAGCTACTCTTAGAAGAACTATATTATCAAGAAACCCAGCAGAAGAATGCTTTAGGTTATCCGTTGAAGCATTTAACTCTGCAAATACTGAAGAAAGACCACTTGACTTTACTACAGCAGTAGATGTAGAATCCTTCAATCCATCTGATACTCCATCAACAACTCCATTTGTAAAGAAAGACTTCACACCCTTTACTGCTTTACCACCAAAACCTTCAACCAAACCAGATGTTGCACCCTCTACAATACCATTTGCAAAACTATCTCCTAGACCAGAAAAATTAGCAGTTTCTGCTAGTAAATCGCCAACTATTGGAATTTCTCTAATAAAGCCGTCTATAGCTTCAAATGGTTTTCTAGCGATCTTAGCGATAGCTTCTAATTGTTTGTGTTGTTGTTTTTGTTGTTGATTGATACTTTTTAAATGAGTTAATTGTTTAACTAACTCTTTATCACCCATCCTACGAGCTTTAGCAAGTCTTTTAGCGACATCTAATATTTTAAATTCTTCTGTACCTATGTTCTCTGTGTTTTCAAGTATATCTTTACTTAAATCTTTGATATCCTCACGAAACTTTTTTTCTTTTGCTGCTTCAGCCGTATTTTGCTTAGATAAATCATTAATTTTTTTCATATTTACTGCTGCTGCTTCGGTCAAACCCCTTGCAATTTCAGCTGAGCTAGAAAATTGTTTCGCTAAATTTTGAAACTCTCTAATATCTTTTTTTAATTGTTTATCCATAAATTAATATTCCAATTTATCAAGAAAATTCAAAAGTTCTTTTGAATCCTTATCTCCTTCTTTTGCTTTAGATTTCAAATCTTTTCTGATGTCGTTAGAAAGCTCTGAACTTTGCTTTGCTAGTTTTTTCATTCCAGGACTATTTAAGAACTTTCTAGCAACTGATTTACCTTTCTTTTTACCAATTGCTTTTATGATTGCCCCTAAAAACTCTTTTACAACTTGACGATCAGCCATAATGATTCTCCGATATTTTATATTTGATGTGATTAATCAATAATAAATATCACATTATCAAAAAATTAACCCTTTCTTATAGCAGGTCTTGATACGGAACTTTTAGATTTTTTAGCTTGTTCTTCCATTATACTTTTTTCATTTTCTTTTTCTTGGATTAGTCTTTTGAGGTAAAACTTTCTAAGATAGACTGGAAGATGATGCACATCTCTAAAGGTAAATGAACCATTAGAGTAATATAATAAATTAAATATTTCTTCGTGAATTGCTGGTCGGTACTCAGGAGTTAGGCCAAAAAAACCCAGGGCCCATTGGGACCACTATACTCCTCTCAGAACTATCTGAAAATTTTACATCAGCATTCATATCAACATCAGGTGTCATCTTTGCAAACTCTGTACGAAAGTAGAATGAATCTCTTGAAAGAAACTCATTGTCCACAAAGTTATTTACAACTTGCGGACCAGATTCCCCATCTACCGATATGATAGCTCTTTTTAGTCTTGTGGTGATATCAGCATCTATATCCGGATTCATCTTCTTCATCGAAGCAACATCGGCATCTATCATCCTTTCATCTTTTTGATTTAAAAGTTTATATGTGATGACTCTTTTAGACGCAGGTAATGTCATTTCAAACTCATTCACTCCTTTGGTGAGCTTTGAAAAGTCAATGTCTCTGTCTTTCAACTTAGTCAAATCAACTGTAACCTCTTCTAACTCATCCGTATCAGGATGTGGGTATTGAATTTTATAATCCTTACCATACCCTAAAATACGAGCTGCAACCAAAATTGCGTTCTTATCACCGATTAATAAATCATCGTATTTTATCTTTTTGTCTACTATTAATGCCTGTAAAAGTTTATCGAAGACTATGCCCTTCTTTATAAGGTTAGCAGAAGTTAATATATCCTCTTCTTTTGCAGTCATATATTTGATTTCAATTTCACCACTAGATAGTGGATTTTTTGAATCATAGAACCAACCTTTAGACGGCAGATCCACCATCTCCGTTGGAAAACTATATTCAGCCATAACTGACTCCTATGTTTGATTGTTTTGAACTATAACTATTTTTTACCGAACTTCTCAGCCGCTGTAACACCAAGTCCAACTACTGAAATGTACATGAAACATTCCAATATCTTATCCTTGACCTCAAATGCAGAAAAGGTATCAGCACCCCAACTACAAATCAGCATAAAGAAAGCCATAAAACCGACAAATCTTTTACTAGAGATTTTAGCATCACTAGAAAGCATTTCTCTTAAAAAACTCATATTATCCTCTTAGAATTGTAAGATAGCG